>WLWD01000428.1_pt1 | contig 157484 bp, 119 predicted proteins | sample 6712731 | NCBI WGS metagenome assembly WLWD01 (sample SAMN12718690, study PRJNA576275) | sponge metagenome | isolation source: marine sponge | host: Mycale hentscheli | place: New Zealand: South Island, Marlborough, Capsize Point | collected 2014-11-01
CCTATTCCGAGTATTCTTAGCAGTTGGAGAAGTTGTTTCTGAGGAGTTGGAGGAGAAGGGCCCAACTAGATCTACCTCTTCATACATAGTTGGACCAGATCTGGGATGATTTTTTAGAGGCACACGTGGTCTTTCATTTTTTTCTGCAGGAGCCAAAGTTGTGTTTGAAGAAGAGCCTGTAGCTTCATCTTGTATCTTGTGATGAGTGGACTTCTTTGGAAGGCGAGTTAGTTCATACTGAGCCGGAGCGAGGCAACTGGTAGGATCCAGTTCTTTGTACACTGCAGGGCCAGATAAAGGAGTGGATGGAGGAGGAGGAGGGAGTGGTTGCCTGGCAGCAGAGAGAGGAGGAGGAGGGAGTGGTTGCCTGGCAGCAGAGGGAGGAGGTTTCTTGGGAAGTGATGGGGGAAGTGGCGGAGGTAGTTTAGGAGACTTTTTTGGAATGACTTTTGAATTCTAAAAATTTGAAAACAAAAAAATTATCAAGGTGGTGTGTGTGTGTGTGTGTGTGTGTAATTGACACTAAATACATAGCCTATACCTTACATATAATTGGTGAGTGAGCAAGACACTCTCAGGGGTAACACAATTGAAAATCGGGGATATTTGTTTTATGTGTGACTCAATCCACAATATTCAGTAAACTTGTTATGTGGAGAGAAAGGGAATGGATGGCATTGGGCTCCCTGGCATCTATCCCAACAATTCTCTCTAAATATTGCCATTATAATGTTTTGCCCAATTATTGGTAGCAAAAAAAAAAAAAAAAATTCTTTGTAACATAATTTTCAATAATCTGAAGGTAGCACTGTTGACACTAACTCAAACTACAACTTTAATACTTGGCCTAATGCAACATTTTTTCCACCAATTAAATTGTGGTAGAATTTTATTGAAGGCTGATATGACAGAATGCTAGTGAAGCGAGCCAGGCACTACGAGGGGGAGTCAAAACAGGGTACATGTCTGTGATGAGTGGTTGCTATGTGCATGACATTCAAGACCTTGAAAATATAAACAAAATCAACAACAACAACAACAACAATACTACAACAATCGACATTTATATGTAGTAGTTTCAAGTTTGTCATCCATAGCTATTTGTACTTCATGTAGTAAGAATGACCATGTGCTATCACTGCATGTGTTGGATGACCATGTGCTATCACTGCATGTGTTGGATGACCATGTGCTATCACTGCATGTGCTGAATGACCATGTGCTATCACTGCATGTGTTGGATGACCATGTGCTATCATTGCATGTGTTGGATGACCACGTGCTATCACTGCATGTGTTGGATGATCATGTGCTATCACTGCATGTGTTGGATGACCATGTGCTATCACTGCATGTGCTGAATGACCATGTGCTATCACTGCATGTGTTGGATGACCATGTGCTATCACTGCATGTGTTGGATGACCATGTGCTATCACTGCATGTGTTGAATGACCATGTACTATCACTGCATGTGCTATCACTGCATGTGCTATCACTGCATGTGCTGAATGACCATGTGCTATCACTGCATGTGTTGGATGACCATGTGCTATCACTGCATGTGTTGAATGACCATGTGCTATCACTGCATGTGTTGGATGACCACGTGCTATCACTGCATGTGTTGGATGATCATGTGCTATCACTGCATGTGTTGGATGACCATGTGCTATCACTGCATGTGCTGAATGACCATGTGCTATCACTGCATGTGTTGGATGACCATGTGCTATCACTGCATGTGTTGGATGACCATGTGCTATCACTGCATGCGTTGAATGACCATGTGCTATCACTGCATGTGCAGAATGACCATGTGCTATCACTGCATGTGTTGGATGATCATGTGCTATCACTGCATGTGTTGGATGACCATGTGCTATCACTGCATGTGTTGGATGACCATGTGCTATCACTGCATGTGTTGGATGACCATGTGCTATCACTGCATGTGTTGAATGACCATGTGCTATCACTGCATGTGTTGGATGACCATGTGCTATCACTGCATGTGTTGAATGACCATGTGCTATCACTGCATGTGTTGGATGACCATGTGCTATCACTGCATGTCTTGGATGACCATGTGCTATCACTGCATGTGTTGAATGACCATGTGCTATCACTGCATGTGCTGAATGACCATGTGCTATCACTGCATGTGCTGAATGACCATGTGCTATCACTGCATGTGTTGAATGACCATGTGCTATCACTGCATGTGTTGGATGACCATGTGCTATCACTGCATGTGTTGGATGACCATGTGCTATCACTGCATGTGTTGAATGACCATGTGCTATCACTGCATGTGTTGGATGACCATGTGCTATCACTGCATGTGCTGAATGACCATGTGCTATCACTGCATGTGTTGGATGACCATGTGCTATCACTGCATGTGCTGAATGACCATGTGCTATCACTGCATGTGCTGAATGACCATGTGCTATCACTGCATGTGTTGAATGACCATGTGCTATCACTGCATGTGCTGAATGACCATGTGCTATCACTGCATGTGCTGAATGACCATGTGCTATCACTGCATGTGCTGAATGACCATGTGCTATCACTGCATGTGTTGAATGACCATGTGCTATCACTGCATGTGCTGAATGACCATGTGCTATCACTGCATGTGTTGAATGACCATGTGCTATCACTGCATGTGCTGAATGACCATGTGGGAACGCCCATTCAGGAAGTTGTCCAGAACATGAGAACCAGTTACCTGACACCCATTCACAATAATAGCGTGCAAACCTATTCACCACCTTTATTCATATGTCACCCCCACATGGTGGCTGGTTATATATACCTCAGGCCAGCACCAGTGGGGTTTGAGATTGAGTTTTGTGAGTCAGTAAGATTTAGTGAGATTAGTTGAATCTATAAGCTCGATTGTCAACTCTAAGGACCGTCTCTGGGTCGACCACTCTGGGGACTCTCTGGGGCGAGTAATCTCTATCTTCCTAATAACATACTTATTGACCATCACCTCTTTCTCCTGGTGGCAGCGACGAACCTACCCCCACAACCTGGTAGCAGCGGTGGTGAAGGACATCACGCCAATCGAAGGAATATACCACAGACTGACAAAACCTGGTTTGTGCGGAACGAGAGAGGACCACAACTGGGACTGGAAGAACTGTCTGTCAACGATTTAAACATTTGTGTGGTTGTTACTTGTATCATTTGTGTCACGTTTAACAGTGTAAATTTTAATTCTATTATTCTTATTTTTGTACAGGCTTTCTCTAGAGCTGGACCAAGCAACTGACCCAGGGCTAATGGAGAGGGCTAAAAAGAAAAAAGGGGACCAGTTGCAATACGGAGGCGATCATGGAATGCTAACTCGAGCACGTACGTCATCATCGGACGACGATTTGATGTTGGGTCTCGGGAAAAGATCGACATCTATGCCGGATGACACGACTATATCCTATCCTGATGACATGGAGAGTGCATCTGTATCGAGCGAATCTACTTTACTGGCACTGAGTATGGATGATCGAGATGAAAGAAACGAATGTCTGGCATGGGAGGAAAGAGCAGTACCCCGAGATCAAACTGAACTGATCAAATGTGGGGAAAACCGAACTGAACACCGGGTACGGGACGTAAGTGTAAAACCTCGAGAGCAAGCTACACGGGCCGAACCTGTTGAACCACCCCAATGGTCAAGTAAAGAACCATCAATGATGGAGATGATGATGCATATATTGGATCAAAATAGTCAACTTATCAGGCAAACAACTGCTGAGGCTACAAGAAGAGAAGACAAAAGGCAAATGGAGAGAATGGAAGACTTGGCCCGGGAAAAACAGCGAGTACAGGAGAAGGACACCAAATTTGCCATAAATCAAGCAATCCGAAATTTTCCAAAAATAAAAGACAGTTACAAAATTTTTCGGATATTTTGGAGGAGTATGAATGCCCCAAGACAAAACGAACTTGCAGACTTCAAGAAATCCTAGGACCCTTGGCTGTGACATTCCAAAATTTGAAACTTACCAATGATGTACCTTTCAAGAAACCAAGTCTCAACTTTTGAACGCAGCAGGATGTACTGTATCTGCAGCTATGAAGTCTTTGCACAGACCTGATTCTGAGGTGGTTGCTGCTATGAGTGGATTAGATCTTTTCAACAAAGCGAGTATGGTCAACAGAATTGCCACTAACGACATGACCTTGAAAAAACTTGGCTTCATTTTACTAAAAGGATATCTGTCTATAAATATTGTAAATGAGAAGTGTTTGGCAGCAATTAGTTCAAACTCTGTTGTAACTGTGGAGGATCTTCGTGACGCTGTACTTGGATGCTATGAGACGTACGGGGCTATTGTTTATACTACAAGAAACGTTGCGAAATATTTTGCTCGCAAGAGTGATTTGGACACACAGAGGAAGATGGGTACTTCTGGTTTTCGCCCGTCGTGCTCAACATGCGGAAGGATTGGACACAGGACATCAGATTGCTTTTATAACTCGTCGTGGAGAGATCAAAGGGACTACAAAACTATAACTTGCTTTAGCTGCAAGCAACAAGGCCATACCAGTCCAAATTGTCCATCTAAAGGGAACCAGCAGAAGGAAGAAATTTCTGCGAAGGAAAAGATTTCTGCCAAGAATTCTCTCAGGGTGTCTACTCCAGACTCAATGACTTCTGGGCAGAATGTGATTAACATTGAGGTTTATAATACGACGATCCCAGCGGTGATTGACTCTGGAGCTGACATCACAGTATTGCCCGAGGAACTGGTGCCAAAGGTAGCAAGGTTGGACGAGACAGTGACGGTCCATAGTTACGATGGGAATGTGAAGGTGAGAGAAATGGCTGTGGTTAAGATTACTTTAGGTGATGTAACTTTGACTGAAAAGGTTGCTCTGGCCAGTATGGTAGAATTAGGGGGCAAAGCTTTACTGTCCCTTCCTTTGCTAAATCAGGATAAAAGAACTGTTTTGTTGGATGCCTTGCAGAAACAGAAAGCTGTATGTGCTGTACAGACTAGGTCAATGGTTGAGGAGGAGAAAAAATTGGATGCTATAGAGAGTGCACTACTTGAAAATGAAATGGTGCAGAATATTAGACCTTTACCCACAGTTAGTGAAGGTAGCTGTGAAGTTGTGCCCTTAGTTAGTGATGAGGAATTTGGTATGGATTCTTTGGATGAGGCAGTACAGGTGAAGACTGGCCCAAATTGTAGTTGGGAGGTAAAGCTGGTAGCTGATTGTGATGAGGTTTGTGATAAGTTATCTTTGGATAATCTTAGCAGGGGAGATGATAAGGCTAAACTCGTTGAAGAAACACAACAGGATAATTCCCTCAAGTATTGTAGGAAATTAGCTTCCAAGAATGAACTTGGTTATAGATGGGAGGATGGTTTATTAATTCATGTGATGGTTGAGGATGTTGCTGGGGAATTAAAAAGAATTGTTATTCCTAAGTGCAGACGTGGTATTGTGATGAAGCTTGCTCAAGATGGGTGTGGTCATATTGGGTATCGTAAAGCCCTTGATATTATAGGGAAACGATTTGTGTGGCCCAACATTAGTGTAGATGTTTATAAATACTGCCAGTCTTGTATAGTTTGCCAGAAGTCAAGTAAGAGAGGACAACAGAAAGTCCCTATGATGGAAAGGCCCATCAGTACAGAGCCTTTCGAAGTCATTGCTGTCGATATTGTAGGGCCTTTACCGCCTGGGAAGGGTAAGGTTGTATATATACTTACTACTATCTGCATGGCCACAAGATGGACTGATGTAGCTCCGTTGAAGAGTATAACAGCTAAGAGTGTTGTGGATGCTCTAGTTGGGATTTTCAGTAGGACTGGTCTACCTTTGCGATTAGTATCCGATAATGGGACTCAATTCACTAGTAAACTTATCAAAGAGTTGTCAACCTTGTTTGGAATTGAACTAGTGAAAACCACACCGTACCACCCCCAGTCGAATGGAGTTATAGAGAGGATGCATGCCACATTAGAAAGCATGCTTAGAAAGGCACATGCCCAGGGTTTGGACTGGGTGGGCCAGATTCCCTTTGCATTGTTTGCCCTTCGGCAGATGCCTTGCCGATCCACTGGGTTCAGCCCCTATGAATTAATTTATGGGAAGAACATGAGAACTCCTTTGGATTTGTTATATTCTGGTGGAAGTTAAGGGAATTTCAACAGATTGATACTTCTGATTGGGTTATGCAACTAGCAGAGAAATTGGAAATTTTGCGTGATGTAGCCATGTCTACAGCATTTCTGAGAGTAAGAAGAGAAAAGAGTATTATGATTGTGGGAAGGTTGAAAGAAAATTATTAGTTGGTCAGTTGGTATGGTGTAGGATTCCTGGAAGAAATGTTAAGCTGGAGGATTCTTAGGATGGGCCGTATAAGGTGGAGAAAATATTGAGTGCTGTAAACTATAGAATTAGGGAAGTTGAAGGTAAACATAGGAGTAAATCAGCTCATGTAAACTCTCTTTAAAAAGTTTGTATACAGAAATGTAGATGTGAATGCTATGACAGTGATTGCTGATGATATGGAATTGGATGAGTCAAATGTTGTCTTGCATGATGAGGTTGCTGAGAGTGAGAGGAAAGAAATTGAGAAGGTTCTGTGTGAGTTTGAAGATGTGCTTGATGGTAGTGTTGGGTGCTACATGGGTGGTAAGGCGAAGATTTCATAGAACCTGATGCCAAACCCAAGTCACATAAGCCTTATAGGATTCCTGAAGCTCTGAAACAGAAAGTTGAAGAGGCAGTGACGCACCTGGTGGACGAAGGTTGGGTTGAGGAAGCTGAGAGTCCTTGGGGAGTGCCTATTGTGCCAGTGCCTACGCCGGATGGGTCAATCCGCCTGTGCATGGATTACAGGAGTTTAAATAGTGTTACTCCACAGTTACAGTACCAAATTCCTCTCCTGGAAGAGATACTTGTAAAAGTTGGTAATGCTTCTATCCTATCGAAACTTGACTTGCAGAAAGGATATTATCAACTTCCTTTGGATGATGATTCTAAAGATGTCACTGCTTTTGTTACGCCTTGGGGCTGTTTTAGATTTAATGTTTTACCTTTCGGGTTACGTAATGCCCCTGCTATTTTTCAAGCTATTATGGTGAAAGTTTTGAGAAGTTGTGATGATTGCAGTGTGGTGTACATTGATGACATCCTCATATTTTCGGACAGTCTCAAAGACCATGTTAAAGATGTCCAGAAAGTGCTAATTGCCCTTAGGAAGGCAGGATTGAAGGGTAAAAAGTCTAAGTGCCAATGGGGCTTGAAGTATGTTGAATACCTTGGGCATAAAATTGGAAATGGACAGATGGCAGTTCCGGAGCACAGAATTACAGCCATGAAGGAGTTTGTTCAGCCCAAATCGAAGAAAGACCTTCGAGCATTCCTAGGCTCAATCGGGTATTATAGAAAATTCATTCCGAACTTTGCTGACCTTTCTTCCGTTTTGTCCCCATCCACCTCATCCAAAGCCCCTGGGAAAATTGCTTGGACCCCAGCAATGGAGGAGGCCTTCATCACACTAACTGTAAGTCTTTGTAACAGATGTATATTACATGTACCTGTGTCAAGCGATATGTTTGTCATACTGATGCAAGTTGCCGAGGTGTCGGTGGAGTTTTGAATGTATGTAGACACGGTGATGTTCTACCTGTGGCATTCTTCAGTCAGCAGATCAGAGGGGCGGAGCATAGAAACTCTGCTACGGAGTTAGAGGCCCTTGCAGTAGTCCGGACGGTGAATCACTTTCTGCCTTATTTGTATGGCAGACACTTTGATGTCATTACAGACCATCAGGCGCTGACTTCACTGCTGACATCCAAGACACTGAATAGAAGATTACACGGGATGGCGCTTAAACTAATGCAATTTGATATGAACATTATTTATAGACCGGGATCGAGTAACCAAAATGCTGATGGTTTGAGTCGCCAAGCTTGGTCTGATGAAGGTGCAGGAGAGCAGGATGGCATCGAGGACGTTCCTGTGAGAGTTGGCGAGCCGAGGTCTCGTCTGAGCCGAGGGGGATGTGGGAACGCCCATTCAGGAAGTTGTCCAGAACATGAGAACCAGTTACCTGACACCCATTCACAGTAATAGCGTGCAAACCTATTCACCACCTTTATTCATATGTCACCCCCACATGGTGGCTGGTTATATATACCTCAGGCCAGCACCAGTGGGGTTTGAGATTGAGTTTTGTGAGTCAGTAAGATTTAGTGAGATTAGTTGAATCTATAAGCTCGATTGTCAACTCTAAGGACCGTCTCTGGGTCGACCACTCTGGGGACTCTCTGGGGCGAGTAATCTCTATCTTCCTAATAACATACTTATTGACCATCACCTCTTTCTCCTGGTGGCAGCGACGAACCTACCCCCACAGACCATGTGCTATCACTGCATGTGTTGGATGACCATGTGCTATCACTGCATGTGTTGGATGACCATGTGCTATCACTGCATGTGTTGGATGACCATGTGCTATCACTGCATGTGTTGGATGACCATGTGCTATCACTGCATGTGTTGGATGACCATGTGCTATCATTGCATGTGTTGGATGACCATGTGCTATCACTGCATGTGTTGCAGCTACTAATACTTGGGAAATATTGAGCCAACAGCTATATTTGAACATCTAAAAATAAACTACAGAAAAATGTCATTGCTAAGCTGATTAATAGGAGCTAGAACATTAACTTTCAGGTAAATTAAATAAAAAATTAAAAAATATCATAGCTTGTTACAATAATTAACATGCTATTTTTTGTTTTAGAGAAATGGTTTTAGAATCAGATAAATTAGTGCAATTGAGAAACTTCTCTTACAGGTTAAGTTATTACATGTCTTTAAAATGCTCAAGCACACCTCTAGCTATTAGTTACTAGTAATAATTTGCTAGCATAAAAGCAAAGTGAGCTGGCCTAGCAATACATGTTATCACACACACACACACACACACACACACACACACACACACACTTGTTCCCAGAAAAACATTTGCATTGTATTCTCTTCGTGACTTGGCTATTAGACAATGGATTTTTACGTAAGAGCTATACAGTTACTTAGGGTGCATAGTTATGACAAACAGCACTTAATGAACCAAGATAATTTACTATAACTAAGTGAAGACAAAAAAACATGAGGGTCAAAGTACAAAATTACTTGCGTACATCCAAGCATACATTTAAAAATATCCGCTATTTTTAATTGTGTTACCCGTGATATTGCTTCGCTCACTCACTTGCCAATTATTATTATTATTATTATTATTATTATTATTATTATTATTATTATTATTATTATCATTATTCAGCAAAGCGAATGAAGTTGTATTAATGAGTTCGGATATATCTGTCTTCACTTCAGTTAGCATGTGTGTACATGTACCCTAAGAGATATATCCAAATATGAAAGAAAAAGTGAAGAGCTAGATTAAACACAAACTTGTTTTTGTCATTCCTGTGTGTGGCACTATTGTGACAGGATCAGAGAGTTTAGAACAGAGCATGACTGAATACATCAATTTGATTGGTTCGCTGCTTGAATCTAATTCACTTAGAATCACGCCCAACAGCACTTACAAAACGCTTACCGGGGGCTACTGTTGCATCTTATTCCCAAGAAATATAGTTTTGAAAATACCTTAGTATTATTTTTTACTGCTTCTGTGAAGCTCTGACAAATTCTGACGCTACAGCCTGGCGCCTTATTTGAGTGGTTTCTAAATCCCGCATATTTCCATAGTACCGCACTCACATTTTTTTAGAACTGAAGGATATGCTACAACTGTCCTACAGTGATAGAACTGAACTAACGAGTATACAAAATATTGTCCACTCATCTTGCCCCAGTGAACCTTGAACCAAGGTGTCATTAACAATGAGAATGCAGGAAGAATATAGCACATAAGAGTGAGTGTGTTTTTAAAATCAAGCCTCTTTTTTTTTTTTTTTTTTTTTTTTTTTTTGTACTTCTTTGGTGAACCTTTGGTGAGTGCACTGTATTTGTGATAGAGGATTATGTCATAGTCCTTACTAAACCCTTTACCAAACCGCTACGCCAGTATGCGTTCTTGTCCTGAACGTAAGGCAAAATAGATGCTGCACATATAGAAAGTGTCAACTAATGCCCGTGCACAGTGTTCTCCAAGCAAGCCTTTTAACACTATAATCCTTCCGCATCCTCAGCTAAAAATCAGGGGTCACAATATTCGGTATATACTCATTAGCTAGTTACTTCAGTTCCATCACTGTAGTACAATTTTAACACCTTCTGTTCTAAAAAAAGTTAGAGTGTAGTACCATGGAAATCTGCGGGATTTAGAAACCCTCAGGCTCCTAGTAGCATCCTCGCTACGCTCTGATGCTTCAGCCCAGAGTCTTCGAGTTTCTAAATCCCGCAGATTTCAAGGTACTGCACTGTAACTATTATGTAGAGATTAAGCTGTAAATGAGGTGTGGGCATAGCCCACATGAAGATGATATCAAGGAAAGGAAGAGGGGCTCGGACGTTGCAAAGGACACCCACACGGACACGGAATTAAGGACGCGGAGTTGCCCGTACCATAACTCTAAACTGAATAGACTTTATTAGCGTAGTTGTCATTTTTTTGTCATTTATTGTGCGTCACGACCAGTAGGCGTGGCTTCATGTTTGTGATTGTATATAAGGGTTATGCGCCTGTGCAGTTCTTGTTCTTGTCTTTATCGTGTGCAACTCGTTGTACTTATCCTCCTGAGTCTCTAGCCTAAGGGAAGGGAGCCAGTGCACTGGGAAGATTTAGTGAGGGGAAACTAAGGGGAAGAACCTGGTGGCAGCGACCTTATAAGCCCCAGGTGCGTGAGCTCAAGAGCCAGGGCCAAAGCCTGGCAGTTGAACTCCCACAGGAGGTTAGATGCATTAATACATGCACTCAACTTGGTTGCTGTAGAATGTAGACTTCCTTTATTGGCGAGCGAGCGAAGCGAGCGAGACACTTACAGGGGTAACACAATTGAAAATCGGGGATGTTTGTTTGTTTATATATATGTTTGGACGTACGTAAGGCATTTTTGTACTTTGACCCTCGCATTTTTGTGTTAGTTCGGTGGTCGACCCCGTCCCAAACTTCACTAAACAGAATCCTCTGTTTATCGATCAGTACCTATATCACCCTAGAAATGGAATTGTTTACCGTTTAGAATACTTTTACGGGTGCAGTTAAAACGTGAAAACTTACGGGACTTCCATTTCTATTCGAGTTAGTGGCGGTGGTAAGTCAATGTGCTCTTTGGCACGGTTATAAGCCGTACGCAACAGTATTTACATTGTCCACTAGACTAACCGCCAAGGTAAGTCTTGTGTAGGTGTATGTCCAGTTGTGTCAAAGCATTGTGCTTTACAGTCTCTAATTAGCTAAAGAATATACAAAGAAAACGTTTAAATAGCATGTATTGTTTTGTTGTTGTTGTTTTTCTTCAATTCAAACAGTTGCAGCGAGTTCTAATTTAAAAACTCGACCTTATTTTCAGTAGCTTCAGTGTTGGAAGTCAAAATCATTCATATAAAAATAGTATAGTCTTTAGGCTCGCTCCCATTTGTGCTCAAGCACATCACTAGTATTACATAGTTTGTAGTTACACAGCTGCTAGTATCTGTCAACTGAAACTATTCCACCAACTTGTGGCTATCACAACCATTATACCTAACTTATGATAATATTACTTCACAACCAAAGCATCATCTCAGTTGTCGCCGGGGAATCAAACCCAGGGCCACTGGCTCTAGCCACCAGTACTCTAACCACGCTACGACAACCCTCGACTTCCAAGACCGTCACATTTTACCTTTATAATGCAGTCTCGTACTCAATAGACCACCAATTATGTGCCGTCAGAACACCTTTTTGGTGTTGACTGGAAAATCCTCCCCCTCCGGAGAGGAGCCATAATTAGTGGATTAAAAGGCTCACTGTTGGCTAAAGCCAGTGGTCCTGGGTTCGATTCCCCAGTGACAACTGAGATTTTTTCACATTTTTCTTTTGATTCTCTCTAGATCCCTTTAAGTGAGAAAGATTCAATCTAGTTTTTAAGAAGGTCACTTGATAATTATTATTATTACTTTACTAGTCCAGTGAGGACATTGAATTAACTGATGTCTTGAAATGTACCACTTAGTTCGGCCATGATTCCCGACTGTGGTAGGATCCACTCTCACAAGAATAAACAATATTACACTCCGTTACGTGTGTGTTGTGTGTGTGCATGAATAGTTTGCAGTGTGCTCCTTCTTGTACACACAGTTTTATTGCATGCAGACTCTCAACAGAACTCTCCACGAACCACTATCATGAGGTATGGAATTATGAATCCGTAATATAATGGCTGACTATAATGGCTGACTATATATATTGCACCAGTCAGCATACAATATGAAGAGGTATTTCATGAACATGCTAAGTATTTTAATGAATCAAAGGCAAGTGAAAATACAAGCGTGAGAGTGAAATATCATCCCCATATTGTGCGACAAGTGTAATAAATTTTTCATTTTTCCAAAACAGTAAATGTTCAGAGGTAACTCTGCCAAACTTCTAAAAATCTTAACTACGCACGGGTGCGTTGGAGTATTCAATATGCACCGTTCAATATGGGAAAATATTGAATGCTCAAGTAATGCAGAAATACTCCAGGAAAATATCCAACGTAGAACAATGAACAATTCTAAGTGAGAATATAGAGAAGAACACAAACACACACACACACACAAAGGGTTTACAAGCACATACACACGTATGCACCCCAAACACATACACACACACACACACACACACACGCAATCATAAAAGGGAGAATGAGACTCATTAGCAGCAGACATGAGTCCAAGGAATTAGTGCTTGTACTTATAAGTTCTTTTTTTAAGTGCTCGATGGCTTTCAAGCATTTTGTAAATATATCACTTGTGATTTGTGCTTGTATTTAAGCACATCAATTCAAAATGCTTCGTAAACACTTTCGATAACAAAAATGTAAATTACTTCAATCCTGGAATGTATGCCTGGCCCTCTGGCCTACTCGGCCCTAAAAGTGTCAGTTTATGATCTCTTCACTGAGAATGGCTCAAGCTCCCAACAGCGGTCTCTGAATCTTGATTATAAAGGAATTTTTAGATCAGGACACGCCCTCAGTTTATACCTTAACCACAAACTCAATTAAATTCAAAACAAACAAAAAACAACAACAACAAGCAAACAAAACAACAAGTAACAATTTCTTTAATAATAGTTAACCATGAATTTATAAATTTAGTTATATAGGCTTTGTGTCCCAAAAATATTTTCAGATCAAACGGTTTAATTTAGTAACCACTAAACTCGAATAATTTCCTTGTTCTTCAAGCTAACCATTTGCCACAAGAACCAATTGAATTCAAAAAAAGTTTATGATTCTCAATAATCTGATTTGTGGAACATAGCTATGAAACTGAAGCTAGGCAACTTTATCTTTGGTCCCAAATATAATAAGAAGCAATATCATCCACTCTCCTTCTAGTGGCCATCTCTCCCTTGTAGTGCTTTGCAAGCTTTCTTCTTTGTTTTTATCCCAGACGTTGTCAATGGTGGTATACTATCTTCAAATTAGCTTGTATGTAAGGAATAAACCCTTTCTTTATGATAGTCTTAAAATGTTATTGGTGGACTAGGAGGAAGTATTCTGATTAAGTTGCTGTACTGTTCAAACTGTACTTGTCAAAAATACGAACAATACCATCTTTCCTCCAATGATCCTCCAAATAAAAGCTACAAACTCAGCAAGAGCAAATAAAGCACCAGAGGTGCGAACCCTCAGTGCTACTATACAGCTAGCTAATACAAAATCTTTTCTCAGATTAAATAAAAAAACAACAGTAGATGTAAGTAAGTTAAACAGTCCAGAGACACTCACTGGTATTTCATTTGCATAACTTCGTTAACTTCCAAATTATCAAGTTCTAACCCTTCATAAAAACTAGATTGAAACTTTCTCACCTAAAGGGGTCTGGAAAAAGCAAAGGAAAAATGTGAGAAAATATTAGTTGTCGCTGGGGATTCGAACCCAGGACCACTGGCTTTAGCCACCAGTGCTCTAACCACTGAGCTACAACAACCCTCGACTTCCAAGACCTTCACGTTTCCCTTTATACTGTTGAGTAGTACTGCGTGCTGCAGTCTCGTACTCAACAGACCACCAATTATGTGCCGTCAGAACACCTTTTCTAAATTTAGAGTGCGGAAGACAGACGGACTAAAGGATCCCTACTATAATCCTCTCACACATGTGTGCTGAGGTATGATCATTATACTATAATCCTCTCACACATGTGTGCTGAGGTATGATCATTATACTATAATCCTCTCACACATGTGTGCTGAGGTATGATCATTATACTATAATCCTCTCACACATGTGTGCTGAGGTATGATCATTATACTATAATCCTCTCACACATGTGTGCTGAGGTATGATCATTATAGCTCAGGGTTTTTTTTTTTAGAATATGATTTCAGGGGAGGGGGACAAATCAACATTTTGGGGAATTGAGGGGGTACTGGTAAGCTAATTAAATATCTAAACGATAATAGCTAGACCCTCTCTTACCGAATCCCTTATATATGTGCACCTTTGCTGTTGGGAGGCAGAATCTCAAAAGTGGCACAAACATTAATTGATGAAGATAATGACAAAACATTTTGAGGAGGGCAAAACAGTTTTGAGGGGGAGGCGAAATGCACCCCTCCCCAAAAGCCCTACACATTGTGAGTAACTGCACTCTGTGAAGCTCTAGCTTTGTTGTAGCGACCTAAAGCACTCAGAATGGTTGGCCAAAAGACTGTTGAGATAATTCACATTGTGTATCATTCCTTGTGGTGTTTGTTCGCTCTTTGATACCTGTTGGGCTATGGCTACAAGGTCGATGGATTTGTGAAGGTCACGTACGTATACTGTTTCCCACACGTAGTAGTCGCTGCCACCAGTTCTTCCTCTTAGATTCTCTTAGCTACCGCTGAGTCCTCTCCCCAAAGGAATTGTTCAGGATTTAAATATAATTTAAAAGAATCTCAACTTTCAGAAAGAAGACAAGAAGAACACAACTCAGTGGCTTTATATAGCCAGCCCTTCACAAAGAGCCAAAAGATGAATAGAACTTGCAAATTACAAAAACAATAAACCTAACATAATTCAGTGAGCGAGCGAAGCTGACTATCAGTCGTGTTCAATTGAGATTTCAGATATATATATATATATATATATATATATGTATACGTACGTCAAAATTTTTCGCCCGCGCTTCTAATTACATAAGTTAGGTAAAGCGTTCACAGTTTCAGTATTTTTCAATTAACTAGCGCGGAAAATCCTGCTGCACTGCCTTACGCAACTTTGTTTCAACCAAAAAGTTTATAGCTACTCTCTTCTTGAAACAATTGTGAAGTCTTTGTCAAGCTGCGCTTCTTTGCCACTGCTTTCGAAGTTTATTCAGGTAATTCTGTTATTGTTACTACAATGCATGGGTCCACTTCCTTAGTCTGGGATCAGAGACTTTAGATTCTCTGATGCTAACTGAGAATGGAAAGGGTTACACTGTGCACTACAGTTAGATGTAATTTCTGTCCTATTTTTCTGTAAAAAGAGTCTGCTCGCTCGCCATGCATTTGTGCTATTCGAGCGCACCACTAGTGATAATGTTCAGTTGTCATGTAGGCTACAAGTTTCCCATACACATACATGCACACAAACATAATGATAAAGTTCAGTTGTCATGTAGGCCTACAATACCCAACACTGAATATTTTAAATAGAGAGCCTAATTAGCATCCAAAGGTCACCAACGGTCACACCCAGGATGGGTCTAATTTTTTAAAAAATTATTCCGGGTTCGTAGAAAGTTTATATAAAGTTTCTCACTAAATACACTGACAAAATGGACAGCTATTTCTGGAACAGCAACACAGCACTGTTCCCATTCTACAATATAGAGTTTGGAAGTATGTGGCACACTTGGGATAGCATGTTAATGCGATTTGGCTACTTGTGCAATATCAACACAATGTCTCGCATGACACAACATGTACGGCCTCAAGCCATATGGTTGGCCATCACTGATGATACATGCATGGTATGACAGTAGCCACATGCAGGTCTCTATTATAATCTTGTGGGCCACACCCTTTACAATGCTGTTGGCTCGGTCTGGGAGAGAAGAGGGGAAACTAAAGTCTTCAAGTTCTCTCTATAGGAATGTCTTAGAGCCAATCAGATTCAAACTATTCAATTTAATGACCTTTGAAGTAATTGAGCGGCATTTACCGCACAGGTTAGTCAGTCTAGTAGCTGGGTCTGAAAAGGTCCCGCAAACTGTTGCAGAGAATATAGAGTAAAAAGCTGAGAGTAAAAGAACATTAGGGCTAAGAGGCAATTGCATTCCAAATGTCACACTAATAACAAGCTCACACACAGCTCAAACTCTGTCTGCAAGCAAGTGTGTGTGTGTGTGTGTGTGCGTGTGTGTGTGTGTGTGTGTGTGTGATCATAAAATGTGTCACTTACCTTTAAGGAAACAGGACATTTGTTGTGGCCCCCCAACATTAACATCAGTACATTAGTCACCATTACATATAATAGTAGTTGTTTACAGTTGTTAGAACTAGTTGTCAGCTGCTTTATGCACTGTTATTTTTGTGGTAAACATTACTTTTCCTCTCTTCCCCCCCTTTGGCACAACAACAGTGCCAGGCAAAGATGTGTTACTATGCATCCCAAAGGACAAGGCCACTATGAGCACATGTGATGGACGGTTTCTGTCAAATTTGCATGTCAGCAGAGGAGCATCACCTCACTGGGTGGCCCCATTCCTTGAGCAGTAATTCCATATTGTTACAGTTTGAATAGTTCTTATTTCTATTCACCAGGTACATTATCACAATTACTTTTCAAGGTGTTTGCAATTTAAGTGTGGGTGTTGCATATTGTATGGTGACAGCCAACAGTCACCGTCCATAACCACATTCAATGCATGTCAGTCGTTCCTCCCAGAAGAAACAGTAGTCATACTACATGTTTTCTTTAGTATTTTTCTTAATTCAAGTGGTACTATTGATGTGTGAAGACATGCAAAAAAAAAAAAAAAAAAAAAGGAGATGGCGCATCAAAGTTCAAGTGTGTGTGTGTGTACAAGAAATATCTTCTTTTGTTATTAGTTGGGACAGTACAAGAAAATTATCTTACAAAGAATACGAATAAGAACTTCACAAGCTAACAGTCACTTTGGACTAGACTCTTAATTTCCCCTCAACTACTTTTAATCTGAGATCTAAGCAGCTATATCAACATCACGAGTCTGTAGTCATAACTATTTACATTCCTAAGGCTTTAAGTACCTCTATAGTAGTCAACTTCGCATTATAGTAGAAAGTGACTAAATGAAGCTAATGGAGTGGTAGTGGTGTGTAGTCAATACTATGTGTCACCTTTTGCTGCTGCTCAGTGTAACAATAGCAATTAAAACAACATTTTTGCAGCCATTTTGCTAGCTCTAAAACTTCTGTATCAAATTGTTCATGAAAAAAAAAGTTGACGTAATATCAATCAACTCCACTTAAACTTATTTCTTTATAGACTGGCTAAAGTAGACCATTTCCCTAACATTAATGTACATGCAGAAGATGCTTACCTCATATGGTGTAGGAGGTGAAGTTAGGATAGGATCACCATTTTGGTTTCCAATAATAATCTCCTCGTAATTTTGCGGAGCTAACCGAGTCAGTGTTTGTTTCTCCTTTTCTTTTCTCACTTCTGCCAGTAGTTGTGCCTGAGTCATATAGGCACTGTCATTTTCACTATCTGTGCAGGCTTGTATCTTCGCTGGGTTGTAGTCCTGTAGCAACTCACGACTCTCTTGTACCAGCTGCTGATACACTTGTTCTTCTTCATTGCTGTCATCCATCATCTTCACTATGATGTTGATCCTTGTAGGGACCTCAATGAAATTGATCTCTTTCGTTCGCTTTGATTTGGGATTGCTTCGGAATAGGCTGACTAAGACTGATCGCTGGGTTTGCTGCTCTACCAGTTCCACTTCTGAAGAATGCAGTCGTTTTGATATGGACGTGCTATTAGCTGACAGTTTACAGAATCGTGGCAAAGTCACATGCTCTATCAAGTCCGGCAGGTATAAGAGAATGGACGAAGGATTTATAGTGAATTTAATGTTTGCATCCACATTTAAAGGAACATATTTTTGCATGAAGACATTATAGGCCTTGAGAGAAGATTTGATCTTTTTCTTTCCTGAACTATTTAAAACTAAGACATCATTTTTCCTGAGCAGCAGCACACCAGCAGGATCAGTGTGATCACTTAGGGCAGCAGCTACTATGGGTAGAGGAAGGCTATTCACCAGTTCCCTGACACTGTCAAACAACTTGAAGCTGTTGACCTCATCTTGTATCAGTCCAAATGTTGCTGCAGAATTCATTGGAATGAAGTACTCACTGCCACTGCAACGAGCTTTCAGTACTTTAGTCTCCTTTACCAGATGAACTGAGTAAACTTCGTCCACAGAAAAGGTTGGATCCTTCACATTGTCTGCAGCCATAAATCCATTCACAACTCTGATTCTAAACGGCACATTGAGGGCATGTTTTTCAGCTAACTGGGCAAGATCTAGCAGACCAGACGGTAAGTTCGACTCAAACTGCATGTTTGTCATAGCGCATAGAGCTCGGGCATACCTTTCACTTTCCTTTATTCCTGCAGTACAGGCTGCGCACTAATACGCTGCCTGCTGGAATTCACGATTAATTAATTAATTTGTTAGGCACGCGCGCCATTATACCGCAACTGGCTGGTAAAGCGTTTTTAACAGGGTAAGTCAAGGACCTACTACAGCCCTTATTAGCACAAATGTAGTTCAGCAACGTCTTTTGAGGTGGTCCAGTGTGTAGTCTCGCGTAGCCATGGTAAAGGGTCTTGCTACCGAGACTATAAGTCCAGTGTATGCTCGCTTCAGTGGTCCTGTACATAGCTATAGAAGATTCTTTTAAGTGTGGTACTTAGCAGTACACTAATCCCAGGCTGAAGTCTTAAGTGCACAGGTCTTCAAAACCACAATGGCCGAGGTTTCCCACTGTGTTGAAAGCTTTGCATGCATAGTGTTCTAGAAAGGCTGATCATTTCCATGTAGACCTGACATGGTTGTCACGATTGGAGATTCAAAAATAACGTGACTCATAACTAGCTATGCTCTGTATAGCTTCATCAGGAGTTACTTTCCTCCTATGATCATCTATCTAGGCTATTTCCAACAGGCATATTGATTTGAAGGCTAAACAGGATATCATTTAATTAAGCTTCAATGTCAGTAGTAATAGTATCATTAATACAGCATATCTACCATTGGACTGTTGCAGTGCTATGTTGAATTACTTTAAATGAATTCATGTCGCTGTGTACTACTGAATGACTGTCATTAAATTATTTTGCATCTTTAAACAAGTCAACTTCCACTTCTAAACACGACTTTTTTTTTTATCTTTGAAATTTGTCTTTCAATACATTCTAGAATCTTTTCATTTCATTTACTGAAATATCAAGTGAAGAGTCGTCCACTCCACAAGATTCGTTGTAATTATTTTCTGGTGTCTTCATGTTGAGTAGACTCATAATTGAGGATGAAGAAGAGTTTCGTCAAATAGTAGCTTGTAGTATTAGGCCTTTTATTATATATGGTTTGGGGCTGATAAGAAGTGAGAGCATTATTGGGATGTCAGTTCTGGTGGGCTCATGTGAAATAAATTTAGGGACAGATTAATTAGAGACAAAGATCTGCTCAATGTTTGTATTGTCAGAGGCTCTGGTATCAAATAAGAAGGTGTGGTCTGGACATATTCTGTGGGAATGACTTGTGGTCATTCTCTACATAAGATACAGTATATGAATATCATGTATGCTTGAGTCATAGATTCTGTCATTCTTGTTGTCCATGCATTGCTGTATTTCTGTGGGATTGTAGCTTTGAATCAAATCACAAATTTCTGTTGGTAAAACGTTTTTCATTTTTCTTCATCTCAATGATGCTCATTGTTATATTTATTCTTGTATAAATTTCAATGAGGTGTGTATCAATGACTTTTGAGTCTCTAATTTGAGCAATTGTATTCTAGTTGAAGCTAGGTTAGCTGTCACAATCAATGGGCAGCTCAATGGCAGGACTAAGCCAGCTTGACACGGCTGAATTTGTTGGCAATTAGTTGTAAGTGTAATTCCACTTCAATATTTAAGGTTATCACTTGTTTTGATGAAAAATTGTATGCTTTGACTATTGACTATTGTCCTGCTATATAATATATTATTATATGTATTATATATATATATATTTATATACATATATTTTGAAAACTGATGTTCTTAATACACACATATCACCTTCCTTGAGCATCACTTTTATTTTACACTTCATTATGTCTTTTGACGGCAATAATTTGGTTGAGGTTTAGCTAGCACTAATGAGCTCTCCACATTTAATAATTGAAGTTTCACTCATCACTAGCTGTTGTATCCAAATTTGGATGCAGAAGTTACAGGAATGCAGCAGTCCCTGTCAGCATAACAATCTTTCACAATTCTGCTCTCACTCTCTCACTAGATGGACAGTCCACACTTTATCCACCACCACTGCAGGATCCTCAGCATTGCCATGAACCCATTTACAACTTTTATCCTATGGCACTTTCAGGGCATATTTCTTGGCCGAATCAGTCAAGTCAATGATTTTTGTGCCTCTGGGAAGAGTCAATGTAGGAGATGTGAAGAGTTAAAACTAGAACTTCGGACATCCTGAACTATCTTGACACTTACTCAACAAGACAAGCGAGAGGAATGTTGATTTAAAAGGTTAATGAATTTTTATTAATGTACAGCAAAGAGAAACTCCATGAATATGTAACAAATATTCCTACATTTAGTTCTCATGTTGGCTTAGACAAAGTGTGGGTCCTTGTTTATGAGATTTCATATCAAATCCCAGTTATGACAAGCTGCACCACCACCACTGCCAACAATGCTGCAAATAAGTCAATAGGTGGCATGTAATGTTTGCTAAATATAGTAAATAAATGTATTAACTCAGAAATCCACGCCATCAGCCGCAGGTTATTGTCCCCATAATCACAGAGTCAAGTAAAGTGAGAGGTTTTTGGTAGTAGTTAGAGCCTTCTTGTGCATAAAGTCAGAAAGTTGGTGGCAGCCTATACTGATATCTTTCTCATTACTAGGAAAACTGGAGAATAAAACAACACCAACAACAACAAGGTCTGACTGCGTGGTTGAGTTACTGGTATTGAATCCTGTGTTTTCCTCATGTTTAAATAAAGAATTCTATATACTAGCTATCCAAATCATGTCAGTAAAATTATAGTAATTAAAAAAAGTCTACACATCCATTACTTAGCTTCATTATCAGTTCTTGGTCAGCTGTGTGTATATTTTGAGGCATAATAATATGGGCACTAAAATTGCTAAATTGGTAATCACAACAACTGAACCAGCTTCCTCTGGTGATATAATGTGATGTAAGAAACAAATGGAACTCAAATAGCTACTGTCCATGACTGCCTTTATGGGAAAAGGTATGCTAAAACAGGACTTCAAAAAAAAGGATAAAAAAGCTAAATTGGGGAAATTCCCAGGTGAAATCCCCAGGTGAAATCCCAAACTCGGTATGCGTGATTGCTGACTCTCCCTTAAAACTAGCATTAGCAAGCACAATATTATTTACAATATATAGCAAATAAATATTTTTTCCCCATTATTTCCCGCCGCTAGCACACTGTGATAGTGTCGCGCACAAAATGTTGGGAACTTCAGCGTCAAGAATCGATAGTTGTGCTCTGGAGGGTTGTTCAAGACCAAAATACAGAGATGAACATGGCAGAATTCACGATTGCTGTGGGTGCACTCATGCCATGGAACTACTGCGAAGGCAAGGAATTCAGAGTAAGTAGCTAGCTAGCTATCCTAGCTTAAAAGACTATGATTATTAGCTAGTTGGTATGGAACATTTTCAGGAGCTGCTATGGTCAAGGGAGAGACACACTGCCTACTTCCAGACTGTGATGAAATCACCTGGCCCTTTAAGAACTACTGTGGTAGAAGACATGCAGTACTAGGACAACAAATGGGACTAAAACGTAACACTATTGCTACCATTTTGTGTCCTAAACTTAAGTAGTAGTTAGTGTGTCACAATACATTTAGCTAGGTAATTCTAACATTTGAAATAGTCCAGAACTGATTAACATTTGTTCCAATTGTTCATACAGTAGCGAGTATAATAGCTACTTCTAATTGGGAATAGGTAGTATTTAAATAACTACTTTAGTGTACCGGTATCTCTGATAAGGGGTTATTAATTCACATGCAGATCTTCCATTTATATTCCATTTTACATAATGTTTGTTTGTACCTTTAGCGCTTAGATGTGAGGCTAGTAAAGATCCGTCTCTTTGTCAGTTCCCAGGATGCTACAAATCAAAGCATTTAAAATCTGAAGATGGTGAACTCCATGATTATTGTGGGAGAAGGCATGCAAAGCAAGCACAGCAATTATTGGAAGCTAGTTCAAGTATGTTACATTGATGTTATTATTATTAATTTTTACTGGCAATAGCAGAATTTAAGGTGTAGCTGAAGTAAAATTAATTGTAGTACTTTTGTATTATATAGACATTTGTTTTAATGACATTCATAGTCACTAGTAATAAGGAAGTAGTAATTAATTGCATTTCACACATCATTGTGTACAAATTTATGGTTATCCAGCGCAAACTAGGTAACTTGTGATGTGTCTTGCCCAATGTCATCATTTATTTTGATTTTTCCTCCCCTTTCCCCCCTGTCTAAGCGCCTCAAAGTAATAATTCCCTGTGATTGTTATTTAACATAGTTGCAGTGGACAGCCATCTATTTTAAATGCTATTCACCTGTGTTATTCCCCTCAAATTGCCTGCAAAAAAAAAAAAATATCCCAAAGAGAGTTTAAATTGAAAACACGGAAGATATTTTTGTCGACAAAATAGTGACATGCACAAATAATTATGGTATAAAGTGATGTATCGTGTTTATTTTTTAGATACGAATGAAAATCTAGTTATTGTTGTAGTTTTTTAAAGTAATAAGACGCTTTTTATTCCATTCATGTGTAAAGAACTGACACAGAGAATTATTTATTAGAGTATAAAGTCTTGTCTTGTGAACATCACTGGATATCATAGCTCAGTCACCATTAGTTTTGTTTGAAGGCGGTGTAAAGGGAACGAAATATATTTTTCTTGTTGTCGGTGCATTTGGACATATTTCACCCTCCCCCCTCAAAACAACAACATCCACTCTTTTTATTTGGTCTTTTACTCTGTTCAAAAATGTAACTATGATAATAGTTAAACCATGGCAACCCTCTGAATTATAGCTAGATTACCACCCTCTTCCTCTGGCTCTGCCCTCAGGATCGGGATGGTTATCAGTAATGATTCTTCGAATCCCTGGCTTAACTATTACTTAAATAGAACTAATAGTTTTAAGGAAACAGCAAAGGATTTTCTGTATATAATGTATTTCAGTACAAGTGATACTGAGCACCCTATTGTGTTGTTTTATTTGGTGTGTGAACTGTAGCTACTTGTATTAATTAACAATTGTCAATGTTAATGAATATTAGTCCAGTTGAAGAGCCAAGGAGAAGTCGATGTATTCTTAAAGTCATTCAATAAGTCACTAAAAGTTGTTAGTATTGAAGAGAATGCTTATGCCAAACCCGGAGGAGATCTTTACAAGAAATTTGTGAGAGCCCAGAGTGGTCTTCCTGAGTCAGACAGAAACACTGTCCTGGCATTTCATGGCACTGCTGATGAAAACATAGCCAGCATATGCAGCCATGGCTATGATGACTCCAAGAGAAGTCGCCAATTACATGGAGAAGGAGAGTATTTTGCAGCTACTCCTGACATTTCACTGAGATATGTCACGGGAGCCAAGAAAATCTTGCTGAATGAGCTATTGCTAGGGCAACATGGAGTTCACCATACAAAACATGGAGGTATTATTGTTATGAAATATCCTGCACATGATTTACCTCGTTATGTCATCACTTTTCAATAGTTGCATCACGAGTTGTTATCATGTTACGTTAGATTATGTGTGGTATAGCAAGAAATTTTTATGTAAAAAAAATTATATCAAGTCATACACTATATAAAAAAGATTCTCTGGGTTGTTGTTTTATTGATTTGTAAATTCTATACATTAGAATATTTATTAAAGTGGCCTAACCTGTGCAGATGACTGGACAAAATAAATTGAACATGATACAGAAAATAATGAATAAAATACATTTTAGGATAATCTCCTAATAAACAGAACAAGTGTTAATTTCCCTTTGTTAGCTTGGTCTATTCCATTCTTAAGTTTATTACTACACGCTTTATAATTGCCTGAATAAAACTTTATTTTAGTAGGATCAATACTATCGTTAGCTACAACATGACCTTTCACTACATCTCCCTTTCTCAATCCATTGTGATAAACTACACTGTCTTCTTTCATCTCATCAAGTGACACCTAAACCAAAAACAAATCATACAATTAATTACTAGTGAAAAGGTTATTAATAAGATATGGATGTGATGTGCTATTGTTGGAAGTAGCCGTGTACAATTTATTATTCTACATTGGCAAATCACCGATTCTTCCTAATAAGCATAAACTAAAAATTAGCAAATACAATATTATGAACAAATTTCCGAGAAATTTTTGTTACATTATGGGAGTAAAAGGACACCAAGTGCTTGTAAGAAAGGGACAAGAATGTTTCCGTGGTTGCTATAAGCATGCTTGCAGCTACATCACCCAACTATAATAATGGGAAGATGTAAGGGTTATACTAAGCCCCCCAAAATAGTGAGTTAAATGCTCCCTATTCATAGCAAGGGTGAATTTGTGAAAATATATATATTTTTAAAATGGATTAATAGTAAGTGTATTGCCATACTGCTCTTACAGTATATGGTTTCATAAATTCACCATGGAATGTCCGACCTTGGTGGTCCCTAAAGATGACTATGACAAAGTAAAAAAGTCTGGTAATTGGTCTTTAATGCAATAAGCGAAGAAATTAAAATGATAAAAATGCATTAAAATGTTCTCTTGATAATTTAATGAAAGGAAATGTATGCAAATAGATATTGTTTATGCTCTTCATTTCATTATGTGAAATTAATACAATAGTTTGCATGTTACAGTATTTCAATATAAAGAATGTCACTTGACCAATGGAACATTTTAGATGTTTCTGCTACTGAATGCAATCTTCTCCAGTGGCTTTTAATACAATTAGCTAAATGACTAAGCTATAGTTATAATGCCTGAGGGGGATGCAAAGTTTTGTAAGTAAACACCACAGCCAAAGCTAACAGTTGTTGAATATACATGTAGCCAAAAGCCCAGAATAATATCTTGAATAACTATAGTCCAGTCATTTTATAGTTAGACCTGAAACAAATTGCAAGAAAAGGTTTCTCAACTGTTTCCTATACATAAAAATGTGCTCTACAATATACTAAAAGTCCTAAGGAATCCTACATGGGGAAGACCCTGAAATTGATGATACTAATTGGGAATACAATTTATAATAAATGTAATAATGCACTAAATAATACAGCTACTCCAAGCTTATCAAGGAGCCTAATTTATACACTCTGCTGTCATTACAACACATATCATGCTTGACCTGCTGGCATTACATCACTCTTGACCTTTGACCTCAACCATGTGGTCATTTTGACTTGGCAGCTGGTATAATGGAAGTCTGTGTTATCTGCCAGCAGCCACTAGGTAAGTACCATAATGAAGCTAAAGGAGTACATAATCAACCATGCTACCTTGTAGGAGATCTTCCATGTGCTACTCTGACTGACAAAGGGTGTGCTAGTATAAAGAAGGCAATCGAAGAAAGGGAAGATGCCAATGCTATTCAGCCTTCTCCTGGAGAAAGAGTACACCAGGACTGTCGACGAAATTATTGTAAGCCTGATCAGGTTGCGAAGAGTTCACGTATCAAGCACGGAATTGGTGAGACTGCTTTCAAAAGGCCAGCACTTAGATCAGATGATGACAAATTTAGCTTCAAATCAAATTGTTTCTTTTGCGGTCAGCAGGCTATGGCTGGAAACAAGAGAAAAGCTTTTGATGTAATATCAGTTAGGACTATTGAATTTAAAGATATAGTTCTGACGGTGTGCCAGGAAAGAAACGATTCATGGGCACATAGTGTACTGGCACAAATTTCAAGCGCTCATGACCTGCATGCAGCAGACGCAATCTACCACAAGGCTTGTGATATTAATTTTCGTACAATGAGACAAATTCCTACAGCTTTCAGAAAAGAAGAGTTGACAGCCAAGAAAGTAAAGCTAGGTCGTCCAGAAGAGCTGGACAGGACAGAATCATTTTTGGAAGTAGCACATTTTCTAGAAGAAAATGACGACGAGCAGATTACTATTAGCGACCTTATAAGCAAGATGGAAGCCATTTTAGATGGGTCAGAATATAGCGCGTATAGCAGAGTACATATGCGTTCCAAACTTAAAGAGCATTTTGGAGATAATATTGTTATAGCACACATCAATGGAAAGTCCGATGTCGTTACATTCAGAAACACTGCTGCGACAATCCCACAGGACTTCTACAACAGTCGGCAAAAGCCTGATCTTAGCACAGAAAAGATAAGGCTTATTCAAACTGCTTCTAAACTTATCAAGAGTGATATAAAGCTAGTAGAAACAGAAAATAATTGTTATCCTAGCTATGATGACTTTGAGTCACAAGATAATGCATAGCATTCTTGCCTGAAACCTTACAAATATTGCTTGAGGGACTAATTGTTGGAAAAGGAGCCAAGATGAAGATTGCTTCAATAGGTCAGGCAATAATGCAAGCTTCCAGACCACGGGTTTTGCTAGCACCATTGCAGTTTGGGTTAGGTGTACAAATGCACCATCATTTTGGATCACGCTTCTTAATTGATGCATTACATTGCCATGGATTTTGTTGTTCTTATAATGAAGTGCAACAATTTGAAAGGAATGCCGCGTTATCACACAACACAGACATTCCAAATTACAGGTCAGAGTTTGTGCAGTATGCAGCAGATAATGTGGACCACAACAGTCGAACTCTCGATGGTCACAACACATTTCATGGTATGGGAATGATAGTTGCCATTACTCCAGAAAATCAATGTGCTAAGCCTATTCCTAGGGTGAAGGTTACATACAAAGATGTAGCAATTGTAGGGCGAGTACCTATTCACTTCCACAAACAAGAAAGGTTGGGAACAGAGGCTATAAAGTTTGAAAATCTGTGTAGTTTCAAGGCCCAGAATCAAGAAGCTAACCTTGATATTTTGTGGAAAACATCAATCTTGTTTGGATCCCCACGTCCATCATGGTCGGGCATGATGCAGTTTGTTCATCATGGTGATCACCCTGGGAAGTCATCTGTGATGTTTCTCCCAATGATTGATATGAATCCAACTGATGTTTCTTGTATATACTCAACGCTGATATTTATTACTGAGCATGCTCACCGATACAATGTCCAGCCAATTATTACATTTGATCAACCACTGTGGTGGAAGGCTTTCTTGACTACTGCTACCGAGCCAGCAAACAGTGATCTTAGAAACATAGTGCTCTGTTTAGGGGGATTCCACACTGAAATGAGCTTTTTGGGCAGTATAGGGCACCTTATGGCTGGATCTGGGCTACAAGAACTTTTTGAATTGATCTATGCACCCAATGCTGTGGTCCATATGCTTGCTGGTAAGGCTCTTGCACGTGCAGTGCGAGCACACTTAACTATTGAATCTGCACTAAATGCCCTGCTGCTTTCTGATGCAATGAAGATCAATCTGTTTTCTACTTCGGAGGTTGAAGAAGAGTCTACTTCAGAGGTTGAAGAAAAGTCCTCTTTCTCTTTACTGGAAGTGGTTGCAACCGATCTTTGTTCTAGGAACTCTGATCTTCAAGAAGCCTTTGTTCTATATGAAAATTTGATGAACAATTCACTGTCTGTGCATCAAGTTTGTCAAAAAGAAGTTGTTCAGAAGCTCAAAGAAAGCCTTAAGAGCAAGGTGTGTTCTTTGCAATCCTCCAGGACTGCTTCTCTGTGGATCCAGTACCTGGATATGATAGATATTCTCAGAAACTTTATAAGAGCGCAACGCAGTGGTAATTGGGAATTGCACCTTCAATCTCTTTCAGACATGCTTCCTTACCTAGCTGCATCTGGACACAATCACTATACAAAATGCGTGTGGATATATTTGCAGCAGATGTCCAAGCTTGAAGATGAACATCCCACTGTCTACCACCACTTCATACGAGGTCTCCATGTAGTGAGAAGAAGCGATCGTTTGTGGGCTGGTCTGCCAACAGACCTAGTGATAGAGCAAGCACTAATGAGGACCTTAAAGACGACTGGTGGCCTCACTAGAGGAAGGGGTATGACAGAGCAGCAACGATTGACATGGGTGATGGCTAAATAATGCAGGATGTCACGGGCATAAATTATAACACAGGGGAGCAAAATAAAGATATGTCAGTGACAAGGCAAGACCGAGATTGGAAGGACACTAACACAGTCCTCAGGTATCTTAGTGATAGAAACCCCTTCATCTCTGACATTGGTTTGCATAACATTTCAACTGGAGTACATGCACATAGTCCAGTTGATGTTGACCAGGCAAAAACGGTTGGGAAAACTATTATAGATGACATGAAAGGGCAGTGTGTGAACGAGTACACTTTCAGGAGAAAAAATCAAGCAGTTACAATGGACATGAAGTCTTCAATAAAAATTGATGGCAATACAGTTCAAATCGACCCACAACTTCTTTTTCAACGACTTGCGCTTGCTGCTAAAGCTACACATGATTTAGAGTCTGTCTTTAAGTACGAGTTATGTAGCTATCCTCCAGCTTTATTCGAGTCTCCACTTCTACTTCGTGAGGCACAGAAACCTGCACTGTCAGATGCAATATGGTCGTTATTGCAAGCACCCAACATTCCCAGCTGTAAGTGGCCAAGTTCAGTATGTTTTGGATGGAGGGGCACTTGTCCAACGTATCCCATGGAAGAAGGGAGCAACATACAGTGAAATTTTGGGTACCTACACTGAGTATGTCACCAGAAAATATGGTCGGGCAATTGTTGTATTTGATGGTTATCTGAACTCATCAACCAAAGACATGACTCGTCAAAGACGTTTAAAGTCGAAAATTGGAGCCACTGTGACATTCACAGAAAAAATGCATCTCACTATGACCAAGAGTGAGTTTTTGATGAATAAGATCAACAAACAGAGATTTGTCAACATGTTGGGTGAAACGTTGGAAAAGAATAACTGCAAGTCTTATTATGCTTCTGATGATGCCGACCTACTCATTGTTAAAAAAGCAGTAGAGTCTGCCACTACAATGAAGACGGTGTTGGTTGGGGACGACACCGATTTGCTTGTTCTTTTATGTTATCATGCAAGTTTAGACACTTGTAGCCTTCTTTTCAAGCCAGAACCAAAGAAAAATGCCAAGAAAATCCGAGTTTGGGATATACAACGGCAACTATGCAAGCATATTGTTTCTTCATTCATTCCTCGGATGTGATACAACTTCTCGCCTTCATGGTCTTGGCAAAGGCAATGCCCTGAAGAAATTCAGAGAGCAACGTCGCTTCGTGGAATTAGCCAGAGTTCTTCATTCACAGTTATCTCTGAAACAAAACATAATTGCTGCTGGTGAAGAAGCCCTGATCATTTTATACAATGGAAAGGGAGTAAAAAGTCTTGACTCACTGAGATACAGAAGATATTGTGACAAAGTAGCAAGCTCAAGTTGCTACGTTCACCCTCAAACACTACCTCCAACATCTTCTGCAGCAAAGTATCACAGTCTGCGCGTCTATTTTCAGATAAGGCAGTGGCAAGGTACAGAGGCTGGAATGTCTCCACAAGACTGGGGTTGGAAAGAGAGTGATGGCACACGCATTCCTGTCACTACTGACCTTGACCCAGCCCCAAATGAACTCTTACGGATAGTAAGGTGCAACTGCCTAACCGATTGCAGTACGCTGAGGTGCTCCTGCAAGAAGCATGGACTAAACTGTTCGGTCGCTTGTGGCAACTGTCGTGGATCAGGGTGTTGCAATTCAAATCCTGAAATGGACTTTGATGAAACTGAATAACTTTTGTATTTTTGTGTTTTGGGTGGTTTTGTCCCCACCAGTACGTGCTGAATTTTTTTTTGTGTGTTATTTTCTTGTTTTTGTGTGCTGGTGGGTGCGGGGTGGGAGGCCTCTGCCTTCCACACGACCCAAGTGCTGGTCCCCACCAGTACGTGCTGAACTTTTTTTGTGTGTGTGTTTCTTGTTTTTGTGTGCTGGTGGGTGTCACAAATGTCGAAAATGAGGTTTTTTTCGGTAATTATTAAAAGCAATAACGATTTGCTAATTTTCAGGGTCTTCCCCATGTAGGATTCCTTAGGACTTTTAGTATGTTGTAGAGCACATTTTTTTGTATAGGAAACAGTTGAGAAACCTTTTCTTGCAATTTGTTTCAGGTTGACCTATTTTTGGCCATAAAATGACTGGACTACTACGCTCAGCTAATGCTCAGACACAACCAAACAAAGTTAGCCCCACACGAAATGACATGCTCCATGTATATAATGCAGTATCTGACATTACTTCTAACTAGCAAGTACTCTGCCACATATTGGCGCTACTTACAAATAAGGAATGCAGTAGCATAAGGTATTTTTATCCATTTTTATTGCCCTTTACCACTTAATTAGTTACATCAGTCTGTTTTTTTCTCACTTGACCTGGATGCATTCATGAATACACATACCACTGTCATTACTGGAAACTCTTTATACCAACCCAGCTTAGCAATGAATACCAGAGTTACCAACTCTTCAAATCATAGTTCAGGGACACTAAGCCACACCTCCAGACCTCACCCAAAAACCACATCAATTACAAGGAAGCAATAATAGTTTATTACCTAAGTGTTAGTAGCATTTTTGAATAGTTCCCTGCCAAAGCGGAACTTCACGACATACACATGTAATAGTGGGAAAAAACAACAACGTAATGTAGCGAACTGGCTGCAATAAGTAGTGGCTCCCGACTACAGATAGAAAATTGGGTACCTTACTTCCGATAGAGGAATCGATAAAAAAGCAAATTTAGACAGAAATGAACACTCTAATTTGCGAATTCTGAACAAGTTTGAAGTATTTGCGAGTTATACACCTCCAACAACCATTGGTGGATTAGCTACATAAGTAATGTCTCCACAGATTATGCACAATAAACAGATAAACCATTGGTGGATTAGCTACATAAGTAATGTCTCCACAGATTATGCACAATAAACAGATATGGAAGTTCATCAATTCTGGGACTAATAATAGAAAGAGTACAATTCTGCTGCAGGACAGTGGCAATAAATCTTGGATTGTCTTGGAGCTTTCGGGACAGTTGGCAAGTATGGAATACATACCACCATTGTCACTTTTTCTCATTTACTTTTCATGACCATGTATTCATGAATACATACACCTACTGCCAGTATTGTTTCTGAATATGAACCTGGCTCAGTCAATGAATTATTCATGAATACACACAGTTTGTCGTAGTCGTTGTTACTGACAGACAAAGTATATTATTATATAGATCAATATTTACATTGTAATTCTTTTTACAAATTCAACCATTTTTGTACAGTATGAATAAAAATAATTACAGGATGACAGAAGGTCAGCATCTTTATCATTTCATCATGGTAAAAAGTGTACCATTCAGGCAAGAGAAAATATGAGTTGAAATTATCATAGCTTACAATGTGCAATTGCTTGTAATTTTAGTTAAACTGTAGCAGTCTTTTCAAAAAATATTTTAGTCACTAACCTTGTTATAATTGTTGTGATAGTTTAACTTGATAAGATTATTTGAACTCCATTTTATTCCAAAGATATAATTGTAGAACTGTCCCTCTGAAATAAAAAGCAACAACAAGGTGTGCAAGTGAGATAGCTCAATGATAACAAGTGAATTAAATAGTTCAGCAAATAGAATTGAATCTGGTAATTCATGTGGTGCTTGGTTGACAGCATAAATCAGTTTGCCAACAAGTATGCACAGGTAAAAAAGGTTAAAGTGGTGTAAAGTGAGAAGCCAAATCTGTGAGCATACAGAGTGTTATAAAAAATTTTTTTTTATTGTACTGAGGATTAAAAAACAACAACTTATGTCACAGGCTTTGAAATTTAGCACAAAACTCAATGAGCTAATTGTCTACATGCTATCGTGGCCTCAATTGGGAAAATTGTAGCACTCATATTAGCTATTTCGTAAATGTAAAACGATATTTATTTAAGAGACTGTAGGCTATAAATATTTTGAACCCTCAATGCACATGTGCAAGAATATTATAGTAATCATCCTGTCTGTTTGTCTGCCTGTCATGCTCTGATTTTGGAGATATGAAAATTAACCATTGATTCAGCTACGAACTTGCTCAGGTCAACAATTTAAGACCTTTTATTGCACTACTTTTTCTAAATTTTGGAACAATTAGCCACCAGCTCCATGTATGGGTAATGCCCCTTTCGTCATGTGGTAATTATGTGAGCTAATAATTTCTTGCAGTATGCAGTCGTTTTTCTTTATGCTGAGAAGTTAACTAAGTGCTTGATCAGTTGCATGTTTAGCTTCTCTTATGAAGACAGCATTTACATCTACCATTTTCATTGCACAGCTATATGATACCTGATAATGTCTGAGAAACAATTTAATAGCTAACTAGTGTATAGCTGAGGGTTCACACATTTGGTTTTACATTTATTGGAGGGATGGTTCTATAAGGGAGTAAAAGTGGTTAGGTCACGGCCTTTTCAAGGCCACTATCACTCACAAATTTGATAATTAATTTTTTCATTATTATTTCCTATTTTACTTCTTCCTATTTATACATTTCTTCCCTAAAATACAATAACAACACCCACCTTTGCTTAATAATTACTGACAACAAGAATGTTGATAGATTATTTATCTCTCTAATAGTTCCTATGAAGCAAGGACTTTATGAGTTCAGAAAGTCTAAGGCAAAAGGGAACTAAAAATTTAAAATAAAATCGACTGAAATTCTTACAGGTTTGGTTTATCAGTCATTAGTGGGTGTAGTCATGATTATACATTAATACTTTATTACATAGGAAGTGTTACCAAGAAAGTATCTAAGGTGACTATCCTTTGTCAGATATCACTGCAATTGACTGAACTCAGCAAATATGACACTGAAACATTCTATATTGGCAATAGTCTTAAAATGTGAACGTGATTAAAGCACTAACTATAAAATTATATACAATATACAGTGCAATATTACCTTTTGAGAGAATTTCTTTTGTCAATTGAATTCCAGATCTTCTGCAACATAGAGTCATGCACCGAAATCCATTACTCAAAGTAGGTAATAGAGTAGGTTTGTCTAGTGGCACATTTTCTATAGAAAAAATTACATCAAAGAGTCCAATATGATTGCCACTGTGTTCGAGGAGCTTTGAATACTCAAACGTCTCAATACCAACTACAATGCACTGCAAAACAACAACAACAACAGCAACATTGTATACATGGTAGCAATTACACGAGCATAAGTCACAGAATAACTTATTGACCTGATATATCATATAATTTGGTTAGACTGGAGGTTGTATTGTACTGTAAATGGCTTGCATTAGTGATGCTATATTTTTTCGTATTCCAGCTTTGAATATTTATTGTAACATTGAAATCAAGGTAACACATGACTAAGCTATAACATGTTTGTAGAGAGTGAAAACTACTAGACAAATCATGGGATATCAACCACTTATATATTTAGTTATGGAAATGTCATTGACTCTCATGCAATTTTCATTTTTTTTGATTGTGACTCATGATTTTCTAAATAATTTAGAATTTATCTATTGGTAAAGATAAAAATAAGTGACAACAATAATATTGTGATTGGACAACTGGAAAATTGGGCATAAAAATAAATTTCAGAAAAATTGCTATGAGACATGGGGCTTCATTTTACCTAACATATTTGTATGTGTGGAAAAAAGTTTGAAGCTTTAAACCTATGTTATAACTCAACTATATAAAATAAAATGACAAGCCTCCATGATTTATCTTTAAAAAGATACCTGTAAGTGCAGATTAGTAACACACTCATGTTTCCAGACTGACATTGAATAAACTTACTCCCTTAGCTGAAGATGGCATCTCCTTTAAAATAATTCCCAAATTTTGAGTGAGGTATTGTTTAAAAATTGTTATATCTTCATTTTTCTTATCTTCTATATTAAAGAAATAAAATAATGAAAGCATTAAAAATAATTTATTTTATATCCTTATATTATATACAATTGAAAAGATGTTAAATATTTGATATGAAGCACCAAAGGTGTGAACCCTCAGTGGTACTATATACTAGCTAACTATTCTATCACTTCTCAGACCAATCAGGTGTCAATTAAGCTGTGCAGAGAAAATGGTAGATGTAAATGCCGTCTTCATAAGAGAAGCTAAACATGCAAGGGACACTAACTGATAGTTTCAATGCGAAACTCCTTCTAGAAGTACTCGGTTAACTTCAAAGCATAAAGCAAAACTACTGCATACTGCAAGAAATTATTAGCTCACATGACTATGGCATGATAAAAGGGGTGTGCCCACAAAAGTTAACTCTAGCAATGAAGCTAATAGCTTCATGTTTCTTAAAGATCAGCCCGAAATTAAACTATAGTAGTGCAATAAAGGTCTTAAATTGTTGTTCTGAGTAAGTTCATACCTAAATCAACAGTTAATTGTCAGTAATCTCAGAGACTGACCAGGGCCTTAGCAAGCTATTTTAAGTTGGTCTGGTCAGGTAATCATGATTAGAAGTTTGCTTGTTATGTAAACTTAAAAAATAACATATATTTGGTACACAAAGCTACACTTAATATTTTTGAAACATAAAACCATTTATCTGATTAATAATGAAGTAGCTATATTAGTTTAATCTTTTGAATGAATTCAGTTATTATTATCATTTCAGTAAAAACAGCTAGTGTAAACGACCGATTATCGACTGGTACCTATCTTCGACCCGAGCAGTACCCATCATAGACTGCGTCAAATGGAAAGTAGGTGCAGCAATTTACAAGAAATTTACGACTTTCTCTAATTAGCGAGAGATAGTAAAATTTTCATTTGGTGTTTACAGAAAAAGCAGCAGCTTCTCGCACTTCGTTTCACTGCGTGGATGGTTCTTGCTTCTTTTTAGCATGTCTAGAATGGACAGGAGAAAGCGCTTGATTAAAAAGGAGTCCTTTAAATCACCTCCTACTGGTGTAAGGGTTGCCCGAGTACCCGTGAGACGAATGTTGTGGACCAATGAACAAATGGAACTTGCAATGAAAGCTGTTGAAGTGGGAAGCTGGATCAATCAAGCAGCTTTGGACCACGGTATTCCTCCAACAAGGATTGGTTAAGTGGATGTGTGAAACACGGAGAAAAGCCTGGGCCTACACAGTACCTGAGTTCAGAAGAAGAGGCTGAGCTGGTAGCATTTCTCAAGAGTTGTGCATCTGTTGGCTATGGAAAAGCCAGAAGAGATGTTATGGGAATAGCAGAATTTGTAACAGTGGACAAAAGTATTCTTAGAGGACACAGAATCAGTCAAGGTTGGTGGCGGCAATTTCTTGGCGTGGTGATAACTGTGCTCAGGTGCAAATGAATGCTATCAATTCTGATACATTGAAGCAATACTTTGATCTTCTGGAGAGCACTTTGAAAGAACATGACGTGCAGCACAAATGTACAATGTCGACGAGTCTGGCATTCCACTAGATCCAAAGGCACCCAATATTGTCAGCAAAAGAGGTGTAAGAAAGTGCGTTATCGTTCAGCTGGCAAGAAAGGACAGATAACGGTTGTCGCTTGTGGCAATGCTATAGGACAGGTTATTCCTCCTATGGTTATTTTTGATGCCAAGAACCTCAACCATCATTGGACGGCTGACGAAATTCCAGGTACTAAGTATGAATTAAGTGACAAAGGATGGATAACAAGTGAGTTATTTGAAGGATGGTTAGTGGAGCATTTTCTTGAGCATGCTGTTTCTAGAAGGCCTTTATTGCTGTTACTGGATGGTCATAGTACCCATTATCAACCCGAGTTAATACGGCTGGCCCAAAATAATGACGTAATAATGCTGTGTTTGCCACCTCATACAACACACGAGACCCTGTCATTGGACTGTGGGGTGTTTGGGCATTTGAAAACTCAGAGGACTTCCAAAAAAAAAACCCTGGAAAAGTTATAATGAAATTTAATTTTAATTTTCTGTTTTCCAAGGCCTGGCTCCAAGCACTAACACCAGCTAATCTCATTGCTGGTTTTAAAACTTGTGGTATCTTTCTGTTGAACCCTTCTGCTATAATTGTTAATTCTTCAAGCAATACCCATAGTGATCCTCCGACTGATACAGCCTCAAGAGAAGAAAAAAATGAGTCTCATAATGATGCCAGTGGTGTTTCTGAGAGTTTCTCTATTGAGGAAACAGGTAGTGTTTCTTTGTGTGATGGCCATGCAGACACGGAAGACCCAGTATGTAACATTGAGTTTAATAGCCAACAAGAGGCATTGTTTCGGCGACGATTCGATGAAGGTTATAATCTGAATACTGATCCGGAATATAATCGTTGGCTAGAAATTAATCATCCTGAGTTGGAACAACATAGTGATGAATCAAGAGACTACACAGTCAGTTATTGACCCATCACAGCCAGTTGCAGAAATTACGAATGAAGCAAATAATTTGGATTCTGACGTACAATGTTCTCACTCAAAGGACTCAGTAAACTCTGCTTCTAAATCATCATCATTGGTTGCTGATGTTGAAGATGAAGGAAAGGAATTGGATTCTTGTGTAGCTTCTTCTCATCCTAATAATTCACAGGATAAAACTCCAAATTCCTCCTGTAAGTCTTTACTTGTATTATATTCTGGTTCATCATCCAATACTTCCAATAATTCATTGTCAAAGTTCCTTAAATCGCTTGAAGAAAAGAAGAAGAAAAAGCAGCAAGCAAAAGAAGAAAAGGAGCGAAACAAAAGAGAGAGAAGAGAAACGGAAGAAGAAGCAACAGGAGTTAGAAATCAGAGCAAAAGAAAGAGAGGAAAAAAAGAAGCAGAGAGAAGAAGAGAATAGACAAAGAAGAAGAGAAGAAATGAAAAGCAAAAGCGAATCAAAGAAAAGGGCAAAGGGAAATTTCAATATAAATCAGTGAAGTCAGCACCGAGTGTCTCAACTGTGTCCATCACAAGAAATGGAGTAAACCGTAAATCAAATCCTTCAGCTGAGCTCAAGAATGCCATGAAAAAAAGTCGATCCAAATGTGACCCTGATGTGTGCTGCATGTGTTTTAGTACCTATGAAGAAGATTTACTTGATGGCGCTGGACTGGATTGGATATCATGTGCTTATGGTTGATGGCTGCATGAGGACTGTGCAGAAGACAGAGAAATAGATAATGATGGAAAAGAATTGTTTTGTCCCTACTGCATTGTTTAATAAACTTAAGTATTATGACTCACATTTTTTTTTGTACCTATCACTGTTATTTGTGCCCCTCAGCTTTGCTGATGACCACAATATCTGAAGCAGACATTATACCGTTATTTTGCGCGCTATATTTCAATTAAACTATTAGGTATAACATCGTAATCGTTTATAAACAACAGAAGTTCGTCCTAGTGAGATACTGTAAAAAATTTGAAAGTGGTCGATAATTATACTACGCCATTAGTACAGTTAGACGGTAATCGGTAGCGGTGATCGATATTCGGTCTTCGACTAAGTCACTAAATACTGTTCAACTAACTTTTTTGGGCTAGCTAAGCTTTTAAATTTGTGATGAATTTGATTCAAACGTATCGACCTACAAGTTATATTTAAGCACGTCGCTACAGAGTCTTCTAGATTGGATTTACAAATCTCGAACAAAATTTGGTCGATAGTTGGTCGCTTACGCTATTATAGCTATAGTTTGGATATGATAATTTTAGTAAAGCTATAATTAAAGCAAACCGTAACAGAAAAAATACTTTCAAGAATAAATACGAAAACCTTTTAGTTAAAAAAACCCCATAGCTCTATAACCAAATTAGAAAACTATGGTAAAAAGTACCATAACTAAAAGTAAACTTCTTTAAATCAATCTAGTAAATCCCATGACACAAGTATGGCAAAAAAAAAAAAATAATAATAATAATAATAACAGCATATTTTGCTTCAAAAGATAGGGCTAGTATGGTTTGTTGGGAAAATGAATCAATCTGTCTATAGTAGAAGCCATACTAACTGCAACAGACTGGCACGCAAAGTCACGCCCACTCATGTGAAGCTGCACCTACTGCTTCTGCAGAAAGTTGGTCGGGCTAAAACTCGACCAACCGGACCTTTTACTATGGCCCCACAGACAGACAAACAGACAGGACGATTACTTTAATCCTCTACCGCATGTGTGTTGAGGGTTAATGAATCAAGTTTGAAGTCACAAGCGCAACATGTAGAGTTCTGAGTTATACTAGTGGCATCTTTATAAAGAATCATACAAGGTGATGCACACAAATGGTGAACAAGGCAGTTAATCATTGATAAGTATATTTTGATAAGCTGTGTAAATGTACAAGTCTTCAGTATCTTTCTATAAAAAACAACAACAACAACAACAAAAAACTTAAAAATGATTAACTGCAAATTTGTGGCATAGATCAGTGCTAGCTTTACTACGTGACACATGTCACACACACATTCAAATAACTCAAGAAGTCTCAAAGTTATCAGATATTTTAGGTTAGCATATAATTATTTATCATTTAAATATCATTATGGCCAGTAAGAATTTGACACAATATATAGTTATGCAGATTCTGATCATCAGGCAGATTTTTATTACTTATAATAATACTACATATCACTATCAATGAGTGAAGAGACAGACTACAGTTAATTAATTGAATGCCACATTGGAAAATACTGAAAACAGAATGCTGATAACTACCCCTTTCTTTGCGTGTATTTTGAAACTTAACATATTCTTACCTGCTTGCTTTGGTGGCTTAGTCTTCATAGCACCTGCATCCATCTTACAACTTCTACAAGGAGCTTTAGGATTCCCAGCAATATATGCTGAGACACTACTGCTACTGACAGAATCAAATGCCTTTTTTACCATCTGATCTATATCTTTATCAATGTCTGTATTAATGGATGCATCTCTACATGCCCTGGAGCAATACTTAAAGATTCGCTGTGTTGGATCTGATAGTGTACAATCCACATATACTTTTCTTCTGCAATGTAAGGCTGCACAATCAGGAAGGGATTCACTTTCTGTCCTGTAATCTGCAAATATCAGATATAATGGTCACTTGTTGTAGTCAGTAAATACATTAATTGTGAGCTTCATATGTAGAATAGCTACATTTGTAGCAAGCTATTCAAGTTTGTAAGGCTAGGAAGTGGACGTGGCATAAATTATGCTATAAGTATTGTTAATGAAAAATCATAAGTAAAAAATCATTGACAAAAATTAAGTCTCAACAGTTTATCTTCTGTTATCTGAGTGCTTTGGAACTGAAAATTGCCTGTAGTGGAATTCTAGACACATGTAGCTAGAGCTCTGCACTAATTGCATGTCGTACAGTGAAGTGTTCCCCACATGATGCACTAGTAAAGAGAGTCACACGGCATATAAAGTGCTTGGTAGATAGAAGTGCCCAGGTAGGGGTCAACTAGATCATAGAGGGTGGAGTGTATATATTCAAACTAAACTCAAATAAAATCTTCATATACGCATTGTGGAAAAAAATTACGCCATATTTTTTGCTTCTGTAACTGATAATATACAGTGTACTTGACTATTATTAATGACACAAAAGGCTACCTGGTCCAGTTAAACCTAATGCCACAACATTTTACAAAGAATAGGTAAGCTCTCATGCCCATTGTTGTCCTAATGTGTGACCAAAAAACAATGAAAGACACAACATCACTTTTGCCTCTCACGTGACATCATTTGGAAAGAGGGAGCTGAGCTAAGCAGAGAATAACACCAGGAAAGACTGATTAAAAAACAACAACAACAACTTCCTGGACACACAGCATAAGTTTGGTCACTGTATGGCCTTCAACTTGGCTACTGGAATTTTTATTACTGACTTTAACTATAATCTTAACGGCTTCGGCAAGAAGTCGAAACGTCGGGTTAAGTTTTAATTAACAATATTGTCTGTTAGAACGACAAATATTAGCTATTATTAATTCTATCTTTCTTTGCCATAACATCCACTTCCTGGTCACCCAATCATTTCCTGGTTATTTTTTTTTAACATTCACTTCCCATATCTCCAATAGCATCAAACGAAACTGTCAGTCTTGTTTGTAGCTAACTAGATATTGCTTGTAGAACCACCATTACTGGACTGTCCCATGAGAGCGGTGGTTCTGTGGGGGTAGAAATAAGCTCAGTGGTGTGCAGTCACTGGTTGAAGGTTAGATAGAGCCTTACAACCTCCAACCCTCAACTACTCCAGAGAGCTGTACCATATAAATTAATGTGCAATAGTCAGCAAAATAATAAGGGTCATCTCATAAACAAAGTTTAGTTCTATGTGGTCACATGCACTCACTAATCATTCATATACTACTAGTGATGCGCTCTAATAGCACAAAATAGCGAAGCGAGCAATGCATGTTCCCTGTAATTGCAGCTATTCCAGGCTACAAAATACTGTCAAAGTGAGAAAACAATAGTGGTAGCTTTTTTCTATGATGAAGGCTCCTGGTACCGTAATCCTCAGGAATAGTCTAATAAATAAATTAGGAACATTTAATGGCTTTTCAAAAAGAAAGATTCTTTACTTTGCTACCTGTTTCTGTTTCGTTTTGGCTCTCCTCCTCCTTGCCCTGACTTTTTCATTTCTTATCTCTCTCCTTACTAATTTTTCTTCAGGAGTTTCTAATGCCCTCAAAGCTCTTGACCGAGTGTTTCTAACGTTTTGTCTACTGGGCATCGCTACTTCGTACGGCGGGTAAACAAAACAAAACGTTGCTAAGAAGGTTACCCGGCCCGCGCAAGCACGTAGGAGAAAAGGTGCACACGTACGCCCACGCAAGAACAAAAACAATTTCTAGACCTAACTAAATATATATATATATATCGCGAACTCATTAGAGAGTCAGCTCCGCTCGCTTCGCTGAATTAACCCATGCTCAACAAACATTAGTTGAATGTTGGTCTATCCAAAACCTGACCAATCAGCTCACTTGATACACCACTTGTTACCACTGACTTACTTTCGCTGCAAATTATTCACTGTATGGTTATGAATGCCTTGAAACAGGACATAAAAATTAAAACTTTAGATATATCCCCCAATCCATTTTATTCTGCTAGTTACAGACAATATCTGTTCCCTCATCCGCTCTAACTTTTAGTTCTCACTATACAACTACATACATTCACGATAGTTTTCACACACTCAAATTTGTCATGTACAACAAAAAAATGTAATACCCACACTTTACCTGTGTGCTGAAAGCTTCCTTGACAACTTCTACACGGGGTCTTATTTCCAGTGATGAATTGTGACACATCACTATCACTGACAGTATGATGTATTTTCTTTTCTAAATCAGAAATGTCCTTTTCAATTGAATATGTGGCTAAATTAGCATTCCGGCATTCTTTAGAGCAATATTTGAACAGTTGCTGTGAGGGGTCTTGTATACTTCTATCTATCAATACTCCTTTACTGCAACCATGAGCTGCACAGTTGGGAACTGACTGTTCCTCTGCCTTCATACCTGTAATTTTTAATAACATCAGCATTAGATAGTAGGAAAAAACATACTTTGCTTTGAAATTGTCATTGTTTCGTGACTAGGTATAATACACATTAGTTCAATACAATATTTTGATTTTCACTAAGTCATAAAATATTTTTAAAAAATACATCAACCATTTTACAATGGCCATCATCAGTGTGTGATTTTATGACTAAAGGAAATGAAAATATAATGAACTAAATACAATAGTCATTAATATTCCAGACAGAATAAAGAAACAACAACAAAAAACAACAACATTATACAAAGTGTTAAGTTTGTTCCAATGGTAATCTGCTACTTTGTCAAGGCCATAATTACAAACCGACACTCAGTTATCTAGAAATTGGATAGTACTCACAGATTATATCATGCTTGAGTCATCAGCGATGCAATTTTATTTTCTTGCTTTTAGGTTGATAGCACATTTTACTTATATTGTATTCACATGAGAGTCTCAGCAGTTCAGAATTTGCAAGAAAAGTAAAGCAAGACACCATTAGGGTGTACAAATTCAAACTAATGGTCAATATATATATATATATAATTATTATATATGTAATATACACAAACACACATCCATACATGTAGCATAATTTATGTGATGGAGTAAAAAATGAATGAAATTTTATCTTATCAATTGCTAAACGCAATGCTTCGTAGTGGCCAACAAGTATCCTGGAGAACCTCTAGAAGGGACATAGCTTCATTTCAGAGTGCCAATTAAGAGATACACTTTGTCTCTAAAGTGCTGCTAAGTGTTATACCTGAGCTTGAAAGAGGTGAGTACCTACAAATTCTTAAAAAGAGCTACTCAGTAAAATTGTATCTCTTTCTTTGTACATAGCTAGCTCTCTATTGATTAGTTCATTACTTGTAGAAATTTAAGCTTTTTGTGAAACGTAGATAAAAACGTAATTGTTAAAAATTCTTTTTTGAAGTATAACTAGGCTAGCCTGCTAACTACAATACACACTACTAGTTACAGCTATTTCACCTATTAGCTCAGCTTACAGCTCAGGAGCAGTGGAACTGGTTCGGCTGCTTTGGTTTTGGCCAAACCACTTTTCTTTTAAGTGGAAATGATGTTTTTTTTACCAATTGTCATTGCTCATTATGACCTCATTGCATTCAGCTAATAGTTACTGCTAGATATTCCCAAACAATCCCATTAAGTTGGATGTAGCAATTTCTATAAGATGTAGCTATGATTGTACATCAGTGAAAGTAGTCATAATAATTCTAATTGTAAAAATGTTACTTTGAGTTGGCAGAACATTACGATGGCTTTAGCTCCTGCCAAATTCATGCAATTTAGGAATATATTTCCATCAAATATATTGGAGCCATTGATGGTTTAGTGGAGGTTATTTGCACATAATCAGCAGCTAGTATTACTGCTCCTAAAAGCTGCTTACATCAGTGTGAGTTACACTCAGCAGTACATTTTATGGTACTGATCTGAAGAAGTCCTTTCTGGATGTTCAGTTTTAATTTGGGGACAAAATAAGGAAGAAAAGCTACCAGTACTGCAGACATCAGACAATATTTGCTACTTGTTCTTCTTCAGAATGGGATTATAGTGTGGAAGCATTAACATGACAATAAAATTGACCACAATAATGCTTGATATAGTGTAATGGGATGGGTGCAATCATGTCTCACCATGACGCAGGAAAGACTGGATAATGTTGCACGTAACATATTCCATTGATCTTGCAAGTGTAGCCAATGACTTGTACGCAATAATGAGCATAGGGCGGTAATTTAAAAGCATTATTTTGTAATCAAATTTATTGGTCTGACCACTTTTTCTAAGCTTCCACCATCCATGCAGCTAATAAAACTGAATGTATTAAAATACATTCAAATAACCTACTAATAGAAATGAAGCACCAAAGGTGCAAACCCTCAGTGCTACTATACACTAGCTAGCTATAACAAAATCAATTCTCGGACAGAAGAAATAATGTATTTGGCTATTCCTAAACAGGTATTAATATGGCTCAAGCAATGAAAATGGTAGATGTAGCTAATTGCTGTCTAAAAGAACTAGCTAAATATGCAGGAGACTCTCACCGGTATATAGTTTCAACGTAAAGCTCCTGAATTCCACTCATTAACTATAAGCAAAAACTACCACAGGCAGAAAATTATTATTTGCTCACGTGATTGCGACTTGACGATAGGGGGCATTCCCTACAAAATCTTGAACCTACGCGGAGCAGACAGTTTGCTGAGGGTTAATAAAGATCAGCCCAGTTGGCTAACATGATCAAAGTCTAGTTATATAATAACTTAGCATGAATAGGTACAATATATACACCACATGCATGACGTTGGACAGTAGTCTAATGAGTGCTTGTTAATTAGAACCGTAGTCAATTGTGCAGATGCCTGTCTGTCAGGATCCAATGACTCAAGCAACACATTTCAAATATCTGACTTCACTAGGGCACCACACAACTTGATTTAGATATTTTTACTCAAATAGCTATATATGTAACTGACTTGGAGAAGAGTGTGGTGAGTTAGGATGTTGGCAGGTGTGTGAAGTATTCCATTGTCCCAGCTCAACTGATGCTGACAAGGCTTCATTTCTGCATTGTGGGGAACAGTACTGGAATCCTTGCAATCCTGTCGGTAGACCAGCATCATGATATACTTCACGAGTACAATGTACCATTGAGCATATCTCTGGACTTGAATCTACCTCCATCTTTTCAACTGTAAAATGTTAATTAACACATTAACTCTCTATTCACAGAAATAGCACAAGCCAGTCATTCTCGACAGTAACAATGTCTGTTTATACAGCCAATAATATTATAGTTTTAACATTATTTGGTCTTTTACACTGGTAATTATGGTATAAAATAGTTGACAACTCAGAATTATCGCTAGATAACTGCCCTTGGGATGTGGACAGTTAGCAGCCATAATTCTTCAAACCCATGGTATAACTATTTTATGCTTATTGAAGAGAATATTCCTATGGTACTAGCTAACTTCTAATACAAAAATCTCCCTTAACACAAATACGTTTTCTCAAGTTTAATATTTTCCAGTTACTACACTCGCAAATCCATTACCATCCTCCACTTTCTGGTGTTCAGCGGGTCGATGATTACAACAGGTACATTTCCAGTCTCTGCTGTTGCTGCTATTACTACTAGGCGGCTGATAACGCTGGCATTCACATTTATTGCACCTTCCACGAATCGTGCCACGGATATCTTTACTAAAAGACATAATCTAAGGCAAAGCTACTGCTCCAAATTCGAAAGCGTTTAGGGATGAGGAGGGGCGATACAAGGATAAAGGGTGTGGTTACTTGAGTCAGTGTCATTATACGAATCGAGTACTATCATCAGCTATGAAGGATAAACATGGAGTACCGAGGGGGCATTGCAAAGAGATGGGTTGCGAATGCCTGGAATACTGGTTACCACCTCCAGATTTTGCTGGAGGTAAACATTTTTGCGAATACTGCAACCATCTTCCTGGAAAACATCTCCGTATTGTTGCTTTGGGCTATTGCACTGGCTGTGGCCAGGACAACTGCTCGGAATATGAGCCAGAAGATGAAAAAAGCTACTCAGAATGTCAATACTGTGGCTGTGAGGCCAGTTACCACAAGGGAGGAGAATTTTGTGAGTAACATATGAAAATAAGCTATGTATTAATCATTTCAAATGTGGCACACAGTGAATAAGCCAGTGAAAACTGCTTCATCAAGTGTTAAAGTGGATGTCAGTGGTGCACCAGTTCAAACTCATGCCCAGGGGCTGTGTAAATGTCCTGGTTGTCCATACGGCAGACGGCTGGATACCACTACTGGAGCTGTCCTCGACTATTGTAGCAAGTCGTGTGCAAGAAAGGACAGTGCCAGACAGACACAGATGACATCATCAGGTAGCTCTCTGCCACTGCAGGCATCCCTAGACCCAGGTACTTATTCAGCAAAATTAATAAGAGATAAAAACAACAACAAAACCAACAACAATCTAGTATTATTAGAACTATTGCCAATGTGTTTTTTAATTCAGTGGCCTGTGAGATAACCGTGGGACAAATTAAATACATAGTAGGAAGAGTATAGTTACATTATCATAGTTGACAAAGCTGGAATTTTTTAGAAGCGATATAGCTATCAAATTTATAAAAAGATTAAAAAATGGCCACGATACAACTGTTATAGCTTACTCTGAGGCCACTCATAGTTTTCTTAACCAATTGGATAGACTCTTAATTATTTACACAATCTATCAAATAATTCCTCCAATACACATACATGTATCCATAAACCCATGTGCGTGTTAATAATATTTTTCCCCCTCTCCCAATAGCTGTAATGATAGTAGAACTACCACAAGGAATGAATCCCAAGATCACCAAGTCATCACATCCTGGAAGCAAGTCTGCTCACAACCCTTCTGTCTCTTCAAGAGTGTCTTCAACAAGTATCTGCACTAAGTGTAATGTAAATCCAGCTAACCCTGGTCGAAAATGGTGTCAGAGCTGCTTCCTAGCAAAACCCTCTTGATTATATTTGTACTTCTCTAAATTCATGTGGTAATATTAGGGATAGCCCCTGGGGCTGTCCCTTTTTTGTGTTTACCATTATTTTGGTGATGTTACTGTCATGTGTCTTTAAACTTCTATTCTTGGGTGAAGCTGTCCTCAGTGGTGCATCTCATTGCTGAATGTATTACTATATAGCTAGTTTATTTTAAGTTAGTAATCTGGCTCATTTGAACACTTAAGTTTAACATTGTTCTGAGGCTATCCATTACTGACTAGCCATTTACAAAATATCAAAGAGGTCACGACAAACTATGCTAAAAAATAAATAAATAAAAAGAAACAACAAAAAAATAAACGAAAAACAACAACAAATAAACAAAAAACAACAACAACAATAAAAATTGGCAAAGCAACAATCACAAGAATTACAAGGTAATTGCAGCTGTCATATACAATCTCCAATCTGCTTCTTGCCCTCATAGTCAAGCTACTACAGAAAACCTCTTATCAGTATCTCAGAACTGGATGAAATCACATCAAGTAAAAAAAACAACATTATAATCCTTACTTGTAGTATAGAATCACAAGATTAGTTTTTCTCTCACATACATCCTAGTTTGAACCACACCATCTAAATGTCATCTGACATCAAATATCCTGAAATTGAATTCTCAACTTTACATATATGCAAAACTACATTTCTTACAGTAATAATTAGGAGAGAGAAAGAAGTAATGCAAATATATTCAAAACGAACCAAGACACTGCATTCTTATTTGTTGAAAACAAAATATGAAAAGAAAGGAAGTACACAAGAACTGGATTTTATTTTAGCTACGAATGACAGCCACAAATAAATCTGTTTCAGCTATTATATTATCCCAATGTTTCTTGATATCTGCTATTTTGGATCTTTTCTGTGCTGATTCAGTAATATCCTTGTCATTTGTTGAGCCCTTACAACTTGCCAAATATTTATCACTGGTCCTCAATCCACAAAGTTTTGCTGAAGATACTAACTGCTTGTCACCTGAAGATGCTTCATGCTTGAGATCTACAGTCAGCTCCTGAAAGAAGAATACAAACTATTACACTATTCTATCAGTGTGCTGGGTGAGAAATTTAGTACAGATACAAGTATTTCAAATAGTCACCAAATTCACAGTCATATGCTAGTGCCACATGTATATTAGTATATAACATGGCTCTAATTTGGCATATTTTTGACTTCTACAGGAGTGGAAAATAAAGTAGTGTAATTGTAGCTGTCGCGCTATTGCTTTTCTTTTGCTTTTGTCTCGTGAGCTAGAAAATGAAAGTATGAGGTCATGATTAGGATATTGTGAATTTGCTGCTGCATTTAGGAATCTGAGGTGGTGAGGATGCTACTTGAGGCCAAGGAGTTTTAAATGCTACTGACTCACAATATATGAATCTAAAACGTGAAACCAGCAAAAATTTGTGGCCATATAAATTCATGTAAAGGACTAATCAGATAGCTCGCTGTGACTAGCTACATTCTGATACAAATTATGTCTAGAGGCTTCCTTGAGAAGATGATATCACTTTATTACATTGCTGTTACCAAACAACTTAGTATAAGTATCTAATTGTTAGACCCAAGTAGTTTGCTAGCTGTGCTCACGCGACAAAACACTCGTAGTATAATGTATTACCACGAGGTTGTACATATAAATAAAAATGTTCTTACCCTACTTCCAGAAATATCCATTCCAAACTGTATGTTGTATTTGTTAGTTTCATAGTTCTCTGGACATATGACACCGATGACGTGAGTAGGCATTCCATCAATATGAGACACTATTGAAAAATATATATCATAATATTGATACAGCACTCATTGCGATTAATTAAAATTAACAACAAAAAAAGCAGATGTACCTCTCTCTAAACGGGATCAATGCAAACAGCAGGTTCTGACTATAGAGTAGTGAATTCCATTCTCAACCCAAACTACACATTTAGACTACAACTGGAGTGGCTCCAAACTGCTACATATGCATGTGTGTGTGTGTGTGTGTATGCATACATTCCAGATAAATGAGCATTGACTACATACTAGCAAGTACTCTGCCATGCCACACAGTTAAGTGGCGCCTAATTGACTACATACTACTAGTAGTAGAGTACACTAAAGGCAAGATCGTTACACAGCGGACAAAAGTGCCAAATTTGGTATGGTGGTCCTTTGGAGTATGGGGAGTTAGAAAAACACCGGCTGCAAACACAAAAATGTGTGTGCCATGAATATGCCAAATTTTTTTATTTCACCGCAAAAAATTCGCGAAAATTTCGCAATAATTTCTGTGGCTTTGTTGTCATGATAGTAGTCTGCCATCAAAATTTCAAGAGTTTATCTTGAAATTTAGAGGTACTGTGAGCAAAAATGTCCAACATTACAATTGAATTTGTTGAAAGCAGACTTCAATCAGTTCATTAGTTCGTACTTCATAAACATTACAGTTCCTTAGAGCCATGCGTAGTGTCTAGTTCTCTCTGCCAAACTAACCACCTTCGCTGTACTCACATTAGGGGACTCAAAACGACACCTTTTCCCCCTATACACACCCCCTGCCCAGAATTATTGATTTTGAATTCTAGAGATTGTGCAGATAACTTTGTAATTGGAACTGTACGATCTATTCAATCTATTGCAACTGCAAAATACCAGCAGTATTGCCAAGATGTTATTTTTGACAGGAAAAGATCCATTCACGAATCGCTCAAGAAGAATTCACTTCCTCTTTTCAAAACTCCCATATGCAAGAAAAAGTCAAAAACATCACAACAGCTGACACTTCAACGAAGTAACGCTTCACTTTTTGGACGTTTATACATAGCTAATCAGCAACGTGGAGGTGATTTGTTGCAATTTTTTTCACACGAAAATCAAACATTCCCACCGTCACTATCTGATTTTGGTAAAATCCGCTCCGGAGAAAAATCTCTTCTTCTCAAAGTTCTAAATAATGGTGACATGCCGGACTCTCCAAAGTGCTTTGATTGCAAAATATTTGATGGTGCTGCTGTCGTACACTTTTTGCCCACTTCTTCAGTGAACACATTTGCTGAGTATGCTGACAAAATATTTGTTCCCTTTCTTCAACAGCAATTGAAACAATCTCGCAGACTAGATTTAGTGGGATAGGTACATTGACAATAGTATAAAGCAAGCTGCAAGAGAACAAAGAGGTCATGGTACATGAACCAAACTGTCAGCACAAACCAAGATGCCCAAGAAATGGAGTGACTTCCTGCGTGTTTCCCAGAACAAACAGGAACTGTTCTCTTTTCTCACCAAAGCAATAACTAATATGGAGACTGCTGAAGAAAAAATACTATGTGCTACTTCAGGCAAGTAATAAATGTTATGCAATATCTCTATTCTATACCATCTTTACTTGCCTATACTTTTGTTATAGGTAAATCTGTGATAATGGTGGGGCAGGAGCCACGTGTGAGCATGGGGGATTGCAATCATGAGGAGGCAGACACCCGAATGATTGTCCATTTGAAGAATTCATTGGAAAATGGTTTAAGCAGTATTCTGATTCGAACAGTGGATACTGATGTCGTAGTTATTTTGATAGGGGAATTTTACAAATTCCAAGAGATTTACCCAGAAGTCAATATTTGGGTAGCATTTGGAACAGGGAAGCATTTTCGCCATTACCATATAAATACCTTGTGTGAAATGCTTGGAAAAGATAAGACATGTTCCTTGCCTCCGTTCTATGCTTTCACAGGATGTGACAGTACTTCTTTCTTCTTTGGTAAAACCAAAAAGTCAGCATATGGGATGCCTGGAACTACTATCCAGATGTGATTAAAGCCTTCCACCACATTGTTGAGAACCCCTTTGATATAGTGACTCTGAAATCTACACATTTCAAAACTCTGGAGAGATTTACATTGTACTTTATGATAAATTTAGCACACTACAATCAGTAAATGAAGCACGCAAGGAGTTATTTTGCAAGAAAAATAAGTCATTAGAAAATTTCCCACCAACAGCTGTAAGTTACATGATATAGATTGGTTTGACTGTCATGGAATAAATAATGTATGTAAATGTTTAGGATGTTTTACTACAACATGTCAAGCATGCTATACTTGCAGACTGGCATTTGGACAAGCTGTCAAGAATCTATGCCAAATATACCATCTCCTGAGGGTTGGGGCTGGTCTAATGATCCCACAAGTGTGGTTTGGATGACATTACCGGAAGCAGCCAGAGCTTGCAATGAACTTATCAAATGCCAGTGCAAGTCACCTCGTGGCTGAAGATGCAAGTGCATAAAAGCTGACCTTCATTGCACTGACTTGTGCAACTGCAACTGTGAAATATAACATGCTTATGTCACTAGTTTGTTTTTAATCACTTTCTTCCATATTTTGCTCACAAAACCTCTAAATTTCAAAATAATCTCTTCAAATTTTTATAACAGACTACTATGATGACAACAAAAAAACCCCAAAAATTCTCGAAAAATTCGCAAAATTTTCGTGGCGAAATAAAAAATAATTGGCATAATTCGTGGCACACACATTTTTGCGTCTGCAGCCAATGTTTTTCTCACTCCCTATATTTCAAAGGACCATGAAACCAAATTTGGTACTTTTGTCCACTCTAACAATTTCATGTTTTTTTTGCCCTTAGTGTACTCTACTATAGCAAGTACCCTGCCACACAGTGGTACCTGGTGTACTAACTTGTGCAAATCAGGAGTGCAGTAGCATAAGGTGGTTTTATTTATGGTTTCCCTCTCCTGCCCTCTCTTTGTTTTTCTCAGCCATCCCGGCCCTATTTTTCTTATTCTATTTTCAACACATGGATTCCCTTCTCCTCCTCTGTCTACCTCTCTTGTTCCTCAGTATCTCTGTCCTTTCTGTGTATTTTCTTTCACTTCTTCATTGAAGTAGTTACATCAGTCATCTTTTTCTCATCTGCTTCTATTTTTAATGACCCTTGCATTCTCCAGCTTCTCTACCTCTATTATACCCATTATGGTTAGCTACATAGATGAAGACCCTTTCCCAACTCCAGTGACCCAGGGTTCAGTGTTTATAGGATACAATAGGTTAACTAGTGATGTGCTTGAGCACAAATGGCGAGCGAGCCTAAAACTACACTATTATTATATGATTGATTTCAACTTCTAACACTCAAAGCTACTAAAAATAATGTTGAGTTGAAATTACGTTTAATCGGTAAAGGTATTTAAATGCCATAGTAACCACTCACCGCAACTGTTTGAATTGAAAAAACAACAACAACAGCCAAACAATACATGTTTTTTTAAACCTTCAATATTCTTTAGCTAAGTAGAAGCTGTAACTCACAATACTTTCACACAACTGGACTTACCTACACAATACTAACCTACGTGGTTAGTCTAGTGAACAATAAATTTTCAAGTAAATACTGTTGCGTACGCTTATGAACATGACAGACCAACGCCACTAACCCGAATATAAATGGAACTCCGGTAGGTTTTCAAGTTTTAACTGCACCCGCAAAAGAATTCAAAACGATAAACAATTCAATTTCAACGGTTATATGGGTAATGATTGATAAACTGGAAGATTCTGTTTAGTGAAGTTTGGGATGGGGTAGACCACCAAGCAAACACAAAAATACGCGAAGGTCAAAGTACAAATGACATACGTACATCCCCACATATATATAAACAAATATCCCCGATTTTCAATTGAGTCACCCCTGATAGTGTCTCGCTCGCTAATAACTTCAAGGTATCTAAGCTGTTTGGTCCCAGCGATTGAATGGTTTGTGTGCGCACTCTGCAATCGCCAGTTCTGTAGGCTCGAATCACGATAAGGTTTCCCCTCCCTCTTGTCAAAAGTTTTCCCATTCAGGTAATGATGATGCTTTACCAATTCTGAACATCTCATTAATTATTCATGAATACACACACCATTGTCGTCACTGACCCTCGAATGTATTCATGAATGACCTTTTTTATACTGATATTTATCACTAAAAATACTCTTCAATCTATACACAAGAGTTGCAGTAGGTTCTTCACACCTCATATGCTCAGATGTCATTCCATTACTAGTTTCCTACTTACAAGAATTGACATTTAGACAACTGAGCTCACAATATGTATAGTGTGAGGACAAGTTTTGCATGTGCTTACTTTTTGTGCACGCACAATTACTGACTATTGTCTAGAAAATAAGGAATTAAAAACAAATAGAGTCGAAGTTAGTTGTGACTAGTTCATTGACAAAACATCATGGTAAATTAACAAATGTGACCCACTAAAAACATACCTACAGATAATATTCTAGCAGTAGTTTGCAAGGCATAACCCGGACGAACAATAGTAAGTTTTACATCATGAACTGGAAATAAGATTGCATCAAGGGTTTCCTGGGGAGATTTATCACCTATGGATATGTCAGATCCATTTATTTTTTGAATTTTGTCAAATAAACGAAGTTGACCATCTTGCATACATTTGTAACACTTCAACTTTTTGTTGACTTGGATTCCTGTAATTAGCAACTAAACAACAACAACAACAAAAATTAGTGAAAGATGATTAACAGTAACATACATCTCCAGTAGTATTTACTATGCTATTTATGAAGTTTTTAGAAACCAATTTTACAGTAGTAGGGATTAGCTTGAATATGAGTAACATTATATACACAAGTCTTAACAGTTTATTGCACCTTAGTTAAATTTACTTGACAACAAGTGAAGCAAAAAAAGGCACTATCTAAGGTGCACATAAATTTAAGTCAATAAGATATTATATGATATAATGGGCATACATGTGGTACATTAGTATCGCATATGATAAATAGTGCAATATTTAAAATGACGACAAATGGGTAAAAAATTACATATCAGGCTCCTCTTAGCCTAAGGGCAGAACTAAATAATAGAAACTTTTGTTTCTTTTTTCATATGCACCACAACATAGTGACATACAAGTTTCTGCTTCAAGAAGGCAATAAAATAAGGATTGTCTGGTGTCCATTATGTTCGCAAGACTTACTGTATGTGCCATGCTGTACTCTCAGTCTTCACATCTCACACCATAGGACTACGCTTGCTAATTTTATAACAGATAAAACATTTGCTAAGACTTAGTTTTTCACTCTAATAAAACAAAAAGAGCCAATGTTATGCTTACAGCTGGTAAAGTATTGACATTCTGCTTATGACCAGTAATTGAGCAAATTATTTCAAACTGAATTTGATTTGTTACGCTCGCCCGCTTGCCATCACGAACACATTATATGTTATAAAAATAATTTGATTCACTTGCTTTGTTTTGCACATATTTCATACACATCAACTCACTCACCTCTGTATTTGCTTGGCCCCATGTGATGTCACATACTATCAATCCATGATCCTTACCAGGATCTTTTATAAACTCTATTGTACGAACTACAAACAACCAATATAAGCTCTTATAGCACTAATAGTTAATTAAGAACTACTATTATTAAAACACCACTATCACTTATTCAGAGGAATAAAAATACAGATATTTCTTTAGTTCCACTACAGATTAAAAGAAAATAATGGCTGGCACAAGCTGGGAAAATCTATGTGTTACTGTTAACTCAGAGCATAGACAATTACATTAGTATTATAAAGATTGAGTGCATACCCTGGCTGCCATAATTCTTCTCCTTGTTCTTTGAACTGGGTGAAATTGCAGGATTTGTGTTAGCTGCTGATGACATAGGACTAGAAGACGTTGATTGAAGATCTGATGCTTTCTTGTTCAATTGAGGTGGTGTCACTTTTGAGTTCCAATCTTCTGAACTTTCTCGATCTACCGAACTTTCTATTCCTAACAAAACATACAATTGAATTTGTTTATAGCATCAACTGCATAGTGATGAAAGATTCAGATTAATTAGTTGTCAATGACACCATTCAAAGGATTAAACTAGAGATAAACTAAGACACAACTAGACAAAGAAAGGCAGAATTCAACTAAGCTTGCCTATAAAAGTTTGGTTCATGTAAAAGACTTTCCACAACAGTTGTGAGGAAGGTGTCATGGTGAAAGAGACACTATCATGAGTAGACCAATGGGAGCCAATTGTGTGGTCATAATGTCTATATAATAAATATTATAAACTATATATTTATGGCTTATTAGTGGTGCTTGTGAGATAGTAATGAAACTGTTTAAATACTTGAGCCGATAGGATAGAGGGCCATAGGAACCGCAACGGCCATAGCCGTACAAGTCTTTGTAACAAGTGGGTGTGACAAATAAGTTGCTGATGACCACTACCAAATTTCAATTTTTTTCTCGTGGTAGTCTCTTTCTCCATAACTTGGGTAATAATGATAGGCAAGACTATAAGCTTTTAGTAATGTTATATACATAGCTAATTGTACTAATCTATATAATAATATGCTTGTGTGTCAGCAACAATAAAATTGTAACTAAAAAGAGGGTGCAATGGATGGGGGAAAGTGGTGTAGACTTCAAAAAAGAAGGCGAAAGTATGAAAGAGAAGACAAAAAGGCGACTAAAACAGTTGGAATTGGCGAGGTAAAGCGGTGTAATAAAAAGAAGGCAAAAATATGAAAGAGAAGGCAAAAGGGAACGTTTGTTACCAAAAAGCAGGTAGAATAGCTAGAATCGAGTAAAGGTGGTGTACGTTTTATTAACTGGATACTATAGTTTGCATGCTATCCATAAATATGGCATAATGTTATTAAAGAATCAACAACAATTGATCAGCCATCATCATGTAAAGCATGTGCCAAAAGTAGGTGTGGTTTCAACAATTCATGAACTTCATGCCTCACTGGGCTACCCTGTAAACATTTCCTGGATCAGCCACTGTATTACAACGGTTGTTCACGCTGAGGTAAAATAGTTTAGCTATTGCACTTCGTAGGCACAAGAATATGACAGATGAACTGAAATATTTATACACTCCAGAACTTCTTTGGATAGTTTTTAGCAGTTTAGCCTCTTTTTTTTTTTTCTCACCACTTGCTATGTTCAATCATGTTTACACTGAAGAATGTCTTTGGACAGTTTCCCCTATTTTGTTCACCAACGCTTTCCATCATCTTTACACTTCCATTAATTGCAACAATTAAATTCGGTTTTTAATTAATTAAAGTTGGTGTGGTTTCAATGACTGTACAAGTTCAAATTTGCTTCATACACCCCTGGATATAAGCTCTTGAAGTCTACTCCTGGCTGCTTTATGTCTAACTTTTGAACAGCCCAAATGTATTTATACAAAAATATGCTTGTCTGTCAGTAACGATGATGACAACAATGACAATAGTGTAAATAAATTATGAGCTTCAATGGCACAAGACTAGATGGTTTTTGTTGCTGTATGTGTGCATGAACCATGCCATTATATTTACCAATGTATTAAGTGAAATGAGCAAGACACACTAGATGCAACTCAATTAAGACTTCAATATAAGTATATGGATGTGTATATTACGTAAATTGGTAAATTGTCTTGAAAAAATGAACCTGTTAACCATTTAGTATAATGACATTTATGCTTGAAAAGCAAGCTAGCCCGGGGAAGAGTTAATGCTTGAACTTTGTCGAACCACACAAAGTGGACTGAAATATGGCACTACTTCTCTTCAGCGCTGACAAATGGTAAGCATATAATATTTGACCACTTCAATTTCAATCACTAACCCTAGCATAACAGACAGTAGTTGTTCTTATACTTGTGTGACCAATACTTTTATGAATAAAAACAGTTAAACATCACTTTTCATGTGCGAAGGGTTTAAGGGTAGTATGACAAAGGTGGGTCACATGAAATGAAGACGATTCAAAAGTAATTGGCGAGCGAGCGAGACACTTACAGGGGTAACACAATTGAAAATCGGGGATGTTTGTTTATTTATTTGTATATATGTATGGACGTATGTATGTCATTTTGTACTTTGACCCTCACGTTTATGTGTTAGTTACGTGGTCGACCCCGTCCCAAATTGCACTAAACAGAATCCTCTGGTTTATCGATCAGTACCCGTATCACCCTAGAAATTGAATTGTTTACCGTTTTGAATTCTTTTGCGGGTGCAGTTACAACTTGAAAACTTAAGGGACTTCCATTTCTATTCGAGTTAGTGGCGGTGGTAAGTCAATGCGCTCTTTGTCATGGTTATAAGCCGTGTGCAACAGTATTTACTTGAAAATACATTGTCCACTAGACTACTGTGAAGGTAAGTCTGTGTAGGTGCATGTCCAGTTGTGTCAAAGCATTGTGTTACAACCTAAAGAATATCACAAAGAAAACTTTTAAATAACGTGTATTGTTTTGTTGTTGTTTTTTCCCTTCAATTCAAGCAGTTGCAGAGAGTTGTTACTATGGCACTGAAATCCCTTTACCTTGTATGCGAAATTAAAAAAACTGGACCTTATTTTCAGTAGCTTCAGTGTTAAATCATTCATATAAAAATAGTATAGTCTTCAGGCTCGCTCGCCATTTGTGCTCAAGCACATCACTAGTTATTTAGTTCAGTGTTATAGGAGAGCATTACAAACTTTGTATATGAACATGCTCTAGCAACTTCCTTACTTTTTAGAATGGTTGATTCCATTAACTCAATGTCCTTCCGTAACTTTTCCTGACATTTAGTTAAAATGTCTGTATCTCGACACGATGGTGAGCAATACAAAAATATATTTTTTTGGTAATCCCTGAACACTGGCTTATGGCAATCTTTAGCACGGCATTTCTCCAACTCTACTGGATTATTTTTAATGGCATCCTCAAGCTCAGCTATCCCGTCAACTTTGAAACAAAGGTCTAGATGTTGATCTCGACATCTTGGATTGCAATAGTCAAATCCAGGTTGTGTATTCCCTTCACATAATTTACAATCTAAAATTACGAAACACATTATTTTGTTCAGAAATAGAAACACAACATTTATACAGAAATATTATGACAAAGTTTGAATAAAAAAACAAAAACAAAAAAAACTGAAACAATTTAACACCTACACATTACCCACTCCACTTTAGTCTTGTCATTAGCTTAACTCATTGAATACTATGGGGGGTCAAATTGACCCCATAATTCTTGTGGGCTAGTATCAATTTTATCTTAGCAACCATGGTTGCTACTATGATAATGATGATGTCACTAAACAGCTGATTAGCTGGGCTTAATTTAGAAAAATCAACACAACATTCCTAAATCTATTAGTAGTTTACATGCCACACCCTCATTATATACAACAAACATCCAATTTAGATTTCAATCCAGTGTTTATATCTAACTCTACAATAGTCTTGCACTGTCTAGCATGCCCAATAATGAAGTTTCTCAGACAGCGTGTTATTTGATCTCTACACTTATATTAACTTACTTGGCATGTTGAGATTAACGTGCTTTCCAGGGACGTGGTCACACACCTGGCACCTGGCACCATCGCGTTTTCTATAGCCCCAGCAGTTACAGTTAACTACCGTGCACTTCCCCCTAGGAATTTTTCTCGGGTCTATATTCTCGTAGCAGTCTGTAGAATTCATTTCTTTTAGCTAAGTAGCAAAATAAGAGTCAACGTGACAGAAAGCAATAATAGCGCTGCTGATTGTTCGCCCAGCCAACCCCTTCGGGTAACGTAATGCCCAGTAATTTCCTCTCTGGGAATGAGCCATTGGTCAGGTAAAGGGTTTACCAAACTTTACGAGCAGGATTGATGTCTGTCACCATGAGCTAAATCAGAGCAATGTAATCAGTACAATTACAATTACGATTATTAAATTGACGGGCCTCAAGAAATTGTAATGATTACAGTTACAGCGATAAGATATTATTATCTAAGAACTTTTCACAGACACCAAGGTATGAAACCACATTCATTACTGATTTGGAATTACACTGGACAATATCAGATTGATTGTGATACATACATGATTAGTGATACAAATGATGAATGAACTTGTGCAGGCTCACTCTTGACTGTTGCAGAATTGGCTTCATGTTCCATATCTTAAGGAGTAATTGGTAATTACCATATAATTATAGTAAAAGCAATTACATTTTTTCATTACTTTTTTAATTATGTAATTATTGTAATTTTACAAATTAGTTACGATTATAACAATACTTTTGACTTAGTCTTGGTTAATTTGTGTTGTCTCTCAAATTCTTCAATAACGAGGCTCATTAAAAGAAAGTAGTTTCATGTACTTTTTCCAAAGAACTTAAAAAAATAGTACATTTCTATGAAATTGTAGGTATATAATGAAGTATGATTTTTTTTTTTTATAGTTTTGGCCATCCACACTACTGGTAGTTTTAGTTTTGATTGAATTTACTATCTTCTAAAATATTTAGTTTTAATTTTTTCATACTCCTTACAGCTTAGTTAGCTATTAGTAAAATACCCCAAAACTATTAGTTAGTTAGCTAAAACTCATTGTAAGTGGTTTGAGCAACTGGGAGGCAGTTGAGTAAAGTCGGTTACTAGAAATAGCAGATAATATCAGCATCTCTTTTTCATATACCTTTGTTTTGTTTTGTTTGACATTTTTGAAAAAACAAAACAAAAAACAAACAAAAAAGAATGAATGATTAAATACAAACACTGCAATATAAATTACTTATTCTATTTGGCAATCTTTTCCACTCCATTGAGCTCATACAAAACTACATATTGAGGCCAAACAGCATCGACATCATACACTACTACTTCATCATAATTCAGACTACCTCCCTTCTTGCCATACACACAATCAAATCCTTCTGGTGCCTCTTTTAGCTTTGTATTGTCCTGTAACAATTCATGCCGTGCTCCTTGAGCTACTAGACAAAGTAGCTGTGCTCGTAGGCCATACTTAGCATTTCCTTGAGTATAGTCATGACATTTGGACGCGTTCGGAGCTAGATAGATGCCTGTTCCAAATCTCTGAAATCTTGGTATATTGGTCCCTATTCTATCTTTATCAAATCCCAAAAGACTAATCCCACAAATTCCACAATCAGGATCTTCACAGCAAATCCTGGAGTCTGTTAAATTGCACACAAGAGTGGTTCCATGAAAAAATAAATCTGAATTTGATCCTCGCTGCTTTTGGCGTATATCATGTCCATATTTTTTGAACTTTTTTTGTGTCTGACTGTTTTGTATTGCAAATATAGCAACTGGTTGAGGAGGAGCTTTAACTGTATCTGTGAATTTCACCCATTCTTTCTTAAAATGCTGTGCAATCTCTTTATAAGTGTTCTGGTCACTCTGAAGAGAATGAAGTACCTTTGAATTATCCACACTAATTTCCTCTACACACACGCACGCACACACACACACACGCACACACACACACACACGCACGCACACACACACACACACACACACACACACACACACACACATTGAATGGTATACTAAAAAGTAGTAGTTACAAAATTGCCCAAAATTTTGAAACTAGCTAATATCTACAAGCATTTTAACAGTTTCATACCCTCAGAATCACTCTCAACTGATAATAAATTCATCATTTCTACAGTTCTTCGGTCATCTTCACCGTCACCACCAGAGCCATTGCCTTTATCGTTTCCATTCGTCCCAGGTTGACTCACACCTGTACTAGTAGCTCCCAGTACGGAAGTGCTAAGCGATACCATCGACCCAGCATCGCTAGACCGTCTTTCTGAGTAGCAATTTTCACAAAACTTAAAAGGTAAGTTCCTCTTTCTGTGCCCACATTCATAGCACATAGGATGCTCTTCCTTGCAAGACCTGCACATAAAATCTCCATCTATGCGAGGATTTTCCTCACATATAAAACATTTACGAACCTCCATTATTAATCGTCCGCAATAAAACAAGGGTGTGGACATATGGGGTGTGGTCACAGGGAGGGGTGTGGTTTTTCAAAAGGTCCCGCCCGCTGAGCAACACCATAGAAACGCGCAGTTCCTACGTGAAAGAGAGAGATAATGTTCAACAACGGTAGGTTTCCAAAACCTCCTGCGTACTCCAGAAATCAGCATAGCGGTAAGAAGTATCTAGCATGTATGCTTTTGTTAGGTCGTTTTAGCTTGCTAAGTGTAGGTTTACTAAAGGCAATTTCAGCTAGCTATCTGGAAAGAACAGAAGCTGCACCTACACTCACTACTCTGTCTCTTTCATGACAATTGCTCAGCAAGGTCTAATCAAGCAGCTCTAGAGCTCAAGAGTTTGAACTTCAACCTTAGAAACTTGTCATAGCTAATGGTTGTAAATCTAAACTAAGTTTCTAAATAATAGTGATGACCTTAGCCAGTTTTGTATTTAGCTGCTGTGACTCATAAAAAGGACCACTGTTTACCCCTCACTCATGTAGATAGTCATTCTAACTGGAGTAAATAAATTTATAAATTTAACTTAAATAAGTTATGCAATCAATTATTTATAACCATATAATTATCAGACATTTTGGCTCTGCGTCTCCTTCATAGATATTTACATTCAAGAGTTAATAAAGAATGTAATTATATGACATGATTACCAGAAAAGTGGTGGATTACCAATACAGGATTGATGGTGGTTGGTATGAAGATTGGAAATAGACAATTTTGATGTTTAGCTAGCTAGTTTAAAATATTTTTTTTATTTGTGTAGGGAGCCCTCGTAAAAGACAGTATGTTAAGCAATCTGGTGGTGGGAATGAATCAGAGCAAAGATCTAGAATAAGTAAGTTTTGTGAAACCATGACTTTATGCTGCTTTACAGCTATCAACATTTTAACTGTTATCAATTGTGTCACTTTTGTCATAAGGGTGGTAAATAAGAGAGAACCTTTTATATGAAGCTAGACATCTATTGCTCCCACTCCCACTTCAGTCTCTGAATCATTGTAACTGCAAAGCCCTCATTCTGCTTTAATTTCTGGATTTTTCATGGACTAATCAATCTGTCGTGCTCACAGGTCTTTCAAATAGCACCAGAAGCCTGGTCCATTTTCAAAGTCTAGATCATTCTTTGTACCTACTAGCTACGATTCTAGTAATTGTAGCACTGCACTGAAATTCTTTGGTCATAATATTTCTTGCCCCATTGATTTCAGCCAGTTTTTAATTTTAATTCCATAATGTTTATTTCAAATCAGATCTTGTTATGGTTACTTTAATTTAAATTCTTAGATAATTAGGTAGGCTTGATTGTTTGCTAAAAATAAACCCCCTTTTTAAGTCTCTAGATCCACCATAGGGTTTAATATTTACTACAGCTATAGCCAGTGAAATTTGTAGTGATGGTGATATAATACAGCCATTATATTTACTTCTGTATAATAATATAAAGCTGTCAATATTAATGTGTTTTATGGATCTTTTATGAAATTCAAAAGCTTATCAGACTGTCTACCTATTGTATATTAAGTGGTATATGTTAAGTTCATACTTATTGTTTTATAAATTTTATTAGTATCAGATCTGAAAGCAACTCAAGAAAGTAAACCAAAACAGATACTTCACAGTGGAAGCAAGAGGCCAACACCATCATCAAGTAAAGGGCCCTTAAAGGGTATTCACGAAGAACCTAAGAAGATCAGATTTTATGATACCTACAGTAAATATGGACAATTCACAAATTTTTTCCCTTGTTTAACAGATATAGATGGATTCACTTGGAGAACTACAGAGCATTATTTTCAGGCTAATAAGTTTATAGGAACACCATACTACGACTATATACGATCTCTAAAAACAGCTAGAGAAGCATTGCAGTTTTCTAGAGAGCCAAGGGTGAAACCTTGGATCAGACGAGATTGGCATCACATTAAAGATGGTGTAATGAGAAAGGCATTGTTTCATAAATTCACTCAAAATGAACCTTTGAAGAAATTATTATTGGATACGGGAGATAGGACATTGATTGAGCACACTACAAATGACTCATACTGGGGTAATGGTGGAGATGACTCTGGTAAAAACAGGATGGGTGACCTATTAATGAGAGTTCGTGAAGATATCAAAAGAATAGAGCAAGAGCAGCCACGTAAACAGCATTCTTCGTTCAGAAAAAGTTCATCTTTACGACGTAGCAGTTCTTGCGAAAGCTTGCATAAACCATTGTCCAGTTGTTCAAAAAGAGTGGTGCCATGTAGCATTAAGTCACCTTTGGATGATTCTTTGCACAAATCGCATCATTCAAGAAACTCAGCAGAAGGAAAATTACCTCCTATAGACCCTCAGAATAGATTGTTACATTGAAGAAAATAACCAGGAGTCATCAATCAGCCATTTGTTTGTTCTTGAGCTATGATGTTATAGTCATTATTTTAATGGTTTAATGTAATACACTATAGTTGTAGTCGTTAAAATTTAACAACTGCAACTATCGCAAATTCTAGTCTCGTTGATTTCTAATATATGGTAAAGGGTATCGCAACACATAACGCGAATGTCGGTTGGGGTGGGGCTCTTACCCAGAGCGCGGAGGTGGTGATACAGAGTCGACGAATGGCTAATGTCGATGGCAGAGGAATTCGGCGAGGAAACTGTACAGCGTGCAGTTGTGATTCATACGATAGGGGTTTAGTTGGGAGAAGGTGCGAAGATTGTGGCCATCCTCCTGGAAAGCACAGAAATCTTGATATTCCCGTAGTAACTGAAGATCTCAGTACTGCTGACAGTAGCGGTGTTAATCTTAATAATGAATTGTCAGATCTCTATGTATCTAGTTCATTAGATGAAGTTGAACCACCAGATGAAGAGCCAATAACTGTACCAATAATAGCTCCACCAATACCACCTCAATTGAGTGATGGAAAGAGATGTTGCTATCCTGACTGTAACAAACCTAGGTTTATAGAAAAAGACAAAATGCATCCTTTCTGTGGTCGGTCTCATGCCACTCTCTACCGGCAAGAATTTCAGGGTACATATGTTGTGTTTATTCCCAACCCTTCCTATTAAATGATCGTATAATATATACAGTATTATACATATATATATTATATATATATACAGTATTAACAGTGTGTATATATATATATATATAATTATTGGGTTTGTCATCTACAGTTGCACATTAAATTGTTTTCTGCAGGACAGCTATTATGGCATACTGTATATTATAATATATATATATATAGAGAGAGAGAGAGTTATAGAGTGTAATATTGCAAGATATTTCACTGAGCAGGGTAATTTATTTTCATGATTGAAAATACAGCTTGAAAGTGAAGTTTCTTGCTATATCACCTATGTGTACTAAGTGGGTTTATTCTATGCTAGATGTATTCACTGCAGTAGTTTGTAGTGGTGTAGATAGCCCAGCTTGTAAAGTTGGCTGTTTAGTTCAAGGGGCTCCCACATTTCCGCTGTGATTTTTTAGCTGCTTCACCTTGTGGTGGATAGTTCCCTGTAGGGAAAGGTGACTAGAGAACTGGTAAACTAGGCCAGTTGCTATATCTACCTGTGTATGTGAGTGTAATGAGCTTGCTGGCAATTCAGGGTGCATACTGGATCATAAACCTAATAATACTACATGTGAAGATATCTAGCATGGAATATATATATTTATTCCACCCTAGATATCTTCACAATGGTATTTTTATATTTTTCGCGCAGTATTGCGCTTGTAATTAGCTGCTAAAATAACTGCTGGGGTTTGGGAGAACCCCTACAGCCAACTTTGTACCATGTGAGTTAAAGTCCCAGTACAAAATACAGTAGTGAAGATATCTAGGATAGAATAAACCACTTATTACACTTCGGAGTGATATGGCAAGATATTTCACTCTCAGGCTTTATTTTCACTTGCATCTGGCTCGTGAAAATAAATTAGCCTGATCTTGAAATATTTTGCCACATCACACTCCAACTTATATAAGTACTATATATATATATATATATTATTTGTAACACTTACATTATAATGAGCTAGTTAGAGTGTGGTATGGTGAAATATATCACAAGCAGGCTAATGTATTTTTGTAAGCCAGAGGTGAGTGAAAATAAAGACCAAGAGTGAAATATCTAGTCTATTTAAGGGTAATAAACTTGCCATATGACTAACACCCTTGTGATTTTGTGAAAAAAAATCTCGAAATAGCTATCTCACTGGTGCCATGGACTTAAAAATACTATTGGGAAAACATCTTTAGCATGAAATATATTTATGTATATTTTATTGTGTGCCGAACCTTGAATGTCATTTTATTATGAAGTCCTAATATTGGTGGTATATGTGAAAGGGTTTGTGATGTTGTGTATAGATCATCCAATCGTTGAGCGAGAAACGTGCAAAACTCCTGGCTGTAAAAACTTTAGATACAAGGATTCCAGTGGGAGGACATTTGATTACTGCTCAAAGTTTTGCCGTGACAACCAATCTGAAGATGGTACGTAACTTTGAGGGTACATTTCTTTACATCCGCTCACATTGTATTACACATTGAGAATGCTGTTGTATTATAATATTGAGAATGTTGTATTATAATATTGAGAATGTTGTTGTATTATAATAATATTGAGAATGTTGTTGTATTATTATATTGAGAATGTTGTTGTATTATAATATTGAGAATGTTGTTGTATTATAATATTGAGAATGTTGTTGTATTATAATATTGAGAATGTTGTTGTATTATAATATTGAGAATGTTGTTGTATTATTATATTGAGAATGTTGTTGTATTATGATATTGAGAATGTTGTTGTATTATGATATTGAGAATGTTGTTGTATTATGATATTGAGAATGTTGTTGTATTATGATATTGAGAATGTTGTTGTATTATAATATTGAGAATGTTGTTGTATTATGATATTGAGAATGTTGTATTATTATAATATTGAGAATGTTGTTGTATTATAATATTGAGAATGTTGTTTTATTATAATATTGAGAATGTTGTTTTATTATAATATTGAGAATGTTGTTGTATTATAATTGAGAATGTTGTTGTATTATAATATTGAGAATGTTGTTGTATTATTGTTAGTGTTACCAGTTCTGTTAGTTGAGGAGCGTGGAGAGTGTAATCTTCCAAACTGTACTGATCCCAGATATCAAGATCCAGCAAATGGCAGGATACATCTCTTCTGCACTCGGTCTCATGCTTCTGAGGCCGCAAGAACTGGTAAATAGAGATGATGTCAGGTCAATACATATGAGTTCTTTATATCTTTATGTTCATTATCAATATCCAGCATAGGCTATAGTGGTACACACTTATAAAGATAATTACTGCAAATAATACTTGGCTTGGGCTTGCTGGTTGTGATGTGCTTTTGTATTTCCTTCTATTATTGTTTAAATAGTAATATTGTGCAGATAACCCAGTTATTCAGAAATTTTTATTGATTTAATACTTGCCTTTAGCTAACAACACTACATCGAAAAAATAAATACCTAAGCATTAATTATGTACAATAAATTTAAAAAAATGCCTCAGGCAAATACCATTTAGTTTAGCTTGTATTGCAATCATCAACTGTTATCAGAGTGACTTCTTACTCACAATGGTGAGGTCACTCATGGGCTACCAGTATGCACTGCAACTTGGCTGTATGATCTGCATCACTTCTCTTCACGTAATTGGGTAGAGTATTAGTGTGACCTGAGCTTCACAGCACAACATGAGGATTCTAGCAGTGATGCTCTCCATTTACATGTATTTTTACTTCACAACAGTTCTGTTGCCAAATTCCATATATAGAGTGCAATAATGGCTACAAGTTATGAAGGGGTTTCCCCAGGGAAATTTCTAAGTATATTCACAGTAAATTTATATGTAGTAAGAGTGTAGTTTTGATATGTTACATGTATGTGTGTCCACCACAGGCATTACAACTTCAGATTCCAAGATAAAGTTGGTGGAGCTAACCACTACTACAGGTCAGAAAGTATCTACCACATTCAAAAATTCTTGGGCTCCTCAAAAAGGACAATGTCCAGACATCAGCTTTATTTTCTCAGTTGTGAACTCTACTCTCAGACAAACATGGCACAGATATAAAGATGGTCTGGGTAAGAGAGAAGTATGTGATTATTTCCATGGAACTACGCTAGAGTGTGATATCACAGTACAGCAGGCACTCTGCAGCAACACAGACTGTGGTGTGTGTGGAATAGCTAACACTGGATTTGACAGACGCTGCATCAGGAAGAACATTGACTTCCAAAGATTTGGCCACGGATTCTACGTGGCTCCCAACTCATCCAAGTGTCATGACTACACTCAAGGGAAGCACGGCTACAGGGCCATGTTTCTGTTTGAAATATGCCCTGGAGATACATATGAACTACAGAGAGATGATGAAACTCTGACAGAGCCACCGGAAGGATTCAACTCTGTTCATGGAAAGGCTGGACAACGTCTGAACTATGATGAGCTGGTGTTGTACAATCCTGACGGAGCTTTCCCCAAGTACATTATAGTGTATCAACGAGATGGCGAAAAAAGAATAGCTAAAAACATAAAATCAACTAGCAAAACTAAAACACCACAGAAAAAATAACCATGTGATAAAGTGCATACAAATGAGTCATGTGCCTATTATGTAGTTTCATTTTTGTTTACTTATTTCTTCTGGGCTTTATGAAAAGAATAGCAGGTGGAGCACCAAGCATGTCCAGGAGTGGCTGTCTTTTGCTTGCATGCAGTACACATAGAAGGAACTGAGCTAGGTGTCATTGAATATTGGGGGGAATTCCCACCAGCTACAGACATGCTAGCTGATGCTACATGTGACACTGGAATGGATGAAGTGCCAGTCGATCCTCCAGTAGAGAAATGCTTTTCTATAGATAAATGAACAATTAGTGAATTTCTCTTCTAATTAAATACTATATAACATGTCGACTCACTTGCACATGTTCTGCTACAGTAGTCATACGGTGAGCCCTGCTCATCCACTCGTCTAGGATAGGTACACTCTGGCAGCTTGCACTTTCCATGTTGAGCTGACTGTGCGGGATTTCCTGCAGGATCAACTCTTGGCTTTACTGGTGCTTTGGCCCTCATGACTAACACAATAAAAACAGATAGACAATCAGGGAGGGGTGATGAAGCTACTTCAAAGGGGGGGGGAGGGGGGTGGGGGCACTATGCATCACACACACCAGTTTGCTCATAAAAAATTCATGAAGAAATATAACTTAAACTATTAACTATTAAATTGAGCTGACACTGGCTAAGTCAAACAGATTAAGTTTGATAAATTGAGCTGTTGTTTTAAATACTATTTACATTTCTCTGCTCCTTTGTGGTAACTGGCACTGCATCCACAATAGCCACAGTCTGTGTAACTGTTCTTGTCTTCAGACTCGTATTTATCGCAGTTGTCTTCTCCACATTTGGTACACTCCCCAAGCTCTATGATCCAGACATGTTCTACAGGTGTGTGGTTGCAGTACTCGCACCTCAATCTTTTAGGCTTGTCATCATCTTCACCTGGAGGTGCTCTATATTCTTTACATTCGCTACAGCTGTTGCATTTCCCCCTCTCGTATCCTTGGATGTCCTTCATCGACAGTTTCCCCACCGAATAACTGTACAATATCCAATGCTCACAGAATTTGAAGTGGGCGTGGTTGCTAGGTGGTAAAATATAATAATGGCTGCTAGTGCTACGTCGTATTATTATTCTTTGCCAGAGTGGGAACAGATACTAAGCCGTGTTATCCAGACACCTGAATCGCTTCAACTTATCGGGAATACTATATCAGTAGAGTCTTCAGATTCCGAGAGATGTGGGGTGTGTGGCGAAGTTAAGCGACGTCAACCCTATTACGAGTTCGGTCTGGGTGAACAAAAACGTTATATCTGCTCAAAAGAGTGCTTCTATTACTCATGGGATAACGTAGTTCAGTCGGACAAGAAAAGAGGTGGACCTTTTTGCAGGCAACTTCACCCTTTTTTGGATAAAAAAAAAGCCCATTGGCATACCAGAAATGCATCACATTTGGTTTACTGGAATAGCTAGCTGGCACATTTTATAGTGTGGAGGTTTTTGTGCTTTGTTTTCTTTCATGCTCTTTTTAACCACAATATTTTATATTTTTTAGGATTTTGGCGGTGTAGCTTTCCTGGTTGCACAAAATGTTGTAATCGTCGAGATGATGGTGCATATTTTAACTACTGCTCCAGAAACCATTGTGATGACCATTATAGGTCTAGCCGATCCTTGTTTCACTATGAAGGTAAGAATTGTGACAATAATTATAAGTAATTTTTTTGCTGGTAATTTCTTTACGTTTGGGAGTATGGCTGTGATGTATATTATCTATTTAATTTATTCACATGATTGTATTTACATAGAATTGGTGTACTGTAACTTACCCGGTTGCAACAAGCTGTGTCCCAAGTTTGGTCTATTAAGAGGCTACTGTTGCAAGAAACATATGCAGACAACATTGCCATGTAGTAAGCGGATGTGGGGGGTGGGGGGAAGGGCAGTTGATGTACATGTAGCTAAGCAATTTTGGTACAAATAATGAGTAGCTACTGTCCTGAAGACTTGGTCAGGCTATATCTGGTTAATAAAATTGGTGTTCTGAGGTTCATTAGGTTGTAATACCAACGAAATAGCGTGTTATATATGGCGTGACTTTGCTAGTTAACCACCATCCCACTTTAATTACTTCAAATCATGTCAGAACATTACTGCATAGATAAACCTTCCTCCTCTAGTGACTGCAATGAAATGTGAGGAATGTTAAAGCTACAAGAATACATTAAATAAGGTGCTTAGAAGGATGTTCAGTTTATATTTAGTTATAAACATCATGAGCTGCACTGATATTGACCATGCATTACAGTCAACAAAATACATTATGTGGCTACAGACTTTCTTCCTTACAGAACAATGTCTTATGATGTTGGAGTGATTGGCTGATTGCAGTGGTCTATACGTTGTTAATTAATGACTACTGCATGTTCATTTTATCTGGCTGTGCTAGTTAATTTAAGGTTTTAGGTTTTTAATTTGAAATTACATGTTTTTGTTGTTTATGCTGTATAGGTTTATGCGAGAAAAAGAAAGACCCAGTGGAGTTTTATCATAGTTATGATCCTTTTTATGAATTTAGCAACTTTTACGAGTTTGCTCCTTTTGAGTTGGAAGGTAAAACGTGGAAAACTTCTGAGCACTACTTCCAAGCTAAGAAATTTGTGGGAACTCCATATGAAGAAGTTGTTCGAAATTGTGATTCAGCTCGTGAAGCATTGCATTTTTCAAGAAAGCATTCACACTGGATCCGAGGTGATTGGGATCGTGAGAGGCTGAAAGTCATGTATGTTGCATTGCTGGCTAAGTTCTCCAGTCACAGGAGACTTGCAGAACTATTATGCAGTACTGGAAAGAGAGAAATAAGGGAACACACATCGGAGGACAGTTATTGGGGAGATGGTGGTGGATCAGGGGAAAATCACTTGGGAAAACTTCTCGTGAAAGTTCGTTCAGTTTTGAGAGGAGAGGGGAAAAAACCAGACTGAAACGGTTTATTGAAATTCATAAGAACATATTTTGTTGTTGCTATGTAATTCATTACGACTTTTATTTGTCAATAATTCTAGTTGCTATGACCATATAGTATGGATTTTTCAGGGTGTTGGGATGTGTGGGTTATTTGTTGATGCAAACAATCCACTCACCCCAATATTTGAAAGAAACGAAGCAAAAAGCAATGATTAAAATAAATAAAGTTGAGTGCATAATCAATGGGGCAATCCCATTGACAGAATGTTTAATGCAGCACTTCATAAATGACAGAGAGGTCCAGGCAATATTCTTCCATGTCACAGATCACTTTAAGGCGTGGCTGCTCTGTGTACATATAGACTATAAGGAAGGGGGTTTCCCCCAAAAATCCCCCCCCCCGCCCCCCCCCCCCCCCCCCCCCCCCCCCCCCCCCCCGCCTGTATATAGCAGCAATACTTAGTTCATTAGTTCAGCCCAGCAGAGAGAGTGCGCGCTGATGGGAGGACTGGAGCTTGAAATAACAAACGTGGAGAGTAAACAATGTCTTCTCCTGACAGAGATGTGCGGGGAATAAAGCGGGGCCTTTGCAGCGAGTGCTCAGACTGTCCAGGGTATCGAAGAAACAACACGGATGGGTCCAGGCTATGTGTAAACTGTAACTGTCTTCCTGGGAAGCACTGTAGAGCTGATACTTCGCGACGAAATGGAGACAACCAGCCTCAGGTGGTTGCTCAGGCTGCAGTTGCAACTACTTTAGACTCTGTGGCAGTCCCCAACTGTCAGTACTGCTCTGAGGATGCATATTTTGATGTCAACACAAGAACACAGTATCCATGCTGCCATTTCCACATCCCATATTTGGAAAGTCAAGATCAGGTCCAGGATATTCAAGATCAGGTCCAGGATATTACCTTTAGTAGCATCCCAAAAGCTTCTCATATCCACTCTGCTGGTGTGCGTCCAGCTAAAGATCCATCATTGTGTGCTATAGAAGAGTGTTTCAGACGTCGCCATGTTGATGAAAGTGGGAAGATTCACGAATGCTGTGGCTTTACTCATGCCATAGAGCTGTCTCGACGCCAAGCTATGGAGAGTGAGTTTTGAATTATTTTTAGGAATCACCATAATCTTTAATTTGTTTATCATTAGGAATGAAGCAGCCGATTGTGAAGGGTGTGACCCACTGTCTACTGAAGGACTGCAGTAAAGTGGTGTGGCCATTTATGAATTATTGTTCAAAATCCCACGCTGAACAAGGAAAAAAACTAGGACTTAAACGTAAGTAATTTTAAATGCGTTATAATTATTCTAAAAGTAGTTTGTTCATTTGCAGTTTTTACTGAAATAGGGTTTTTAAGTTATGTAAAGACAAGTAATTTCACCTAATATTGCTAGTTCATGATTCTCATATTAGTGAATACTATTAACAGAAGAGTAGTGAATTCTCTGCATTTACCATTTAAATAATTAGGTATTTTTACTTCTAGCTACTAGAGTAGCTACTTAACCAATTATATTTAAATAACTTGTAGTGCATACTTACCATTTAATTTAGTAAAATGAATTATTACTCACTCCCAATTTGGAAATAAGCAAGCACAAATAGGAGATAGACACAACCTTATTTATTCTGGGACTCACAGTAGTGTTTAACATTAGTCTGCTAGTATTCACAGTACTGATCCATGCCTTCTTTGGTTGTAGCTCCTGCTGGCAACTTTAGTGCAGCAGGTTCCAAACCATCTTCTCTCTGTGAGCTTCCAGGATGCAGCAGACCAAAGCGGCGTAACTCCAGAGATGGGCAGTTGTATGACTATTGTGGCAAAACTCATGCAGAAGAGGCAGATAGGAAAGGAATAAGATTTGCCTCAGGTAATCAGTTTTTCTGTTTGTTGTGTAAAGTGTTCTTAGTGATCATAGTATTGTATTCCAAGAGACTGAATTCTGGGAAAGTTGTTTTATGCAATCTTACTTTACACTATTAGCTACATGTAAATATGTGTATGTTTCGGTAGGCCTAGTTGAAGATTGTGGGCCAAAGTTGGATTCCATGTGCAGACTAGATGGTTGTAGAAAATCTAAAAAGAAATCATCCAATGGAGAGTTATATGAGTATTGTTGCAAAGAACACTCTGAAATCGCCAAGTCAAACGGTGAGGATCATAAGCAAAGTACTGATAGCGTAATGAAGTGAATTATGTGTATTGTATATTCTATGTGTAGCTTCACTACTTACTAAAGATGAGAGCATGTGTATTATTCCGGAGTGCAGTAGACCAAGATATGTAGATCCTAAAACTAATAAATCAAGTTATTATTGCAGTCAATCTCATGTTGAGGAAGGCCAGAAAAGAGGAATACAACGTAAGTAGCTATTTAATGTGTATGTATACCAGTGCACTATTTTGATTGTGTATCCAGCCATTTTAAAAAGTCGGGAAGAAGTGGATAAATTCTTGCAGAGCTTCAGCTCTACTCTACATGTTGTTGATGTCAAAGAGAACGACCACGCTAAACCTGGCGGAGATCTGTACAAGAAGTTTGTTGCTGCTCGAAGTGCCCTTCCAGAGTCTGACAGGAAGACTTGCCTGGCATTCCACGGCACTGCAGATGCTAATATAGACAGCATTTGTACGAAAGGGTATGACCCATCTAGAAGGTCTGGGCAAGCACACGGACCTGGCGAGTATTTTGCTACCACTCCAGCTACTCCATTAGGGTATGTGCAAGGAGGAAAGAGAATATTGCTAAATGAACTACTTCTTGGACAAAAAGGAGTTCACCACACCACTCATGGAGATTATGTAGTCATGAAAAATCCAGAACATGACTTACCAAGATTTGTAATCACCTTTCAGTAATTTTATGTGTGTATGTACAAAACAAAAACAACAACAACGCACACACACTCACAAAAAACAAAAACAAAAACAAAACAAAAAACAAAAACAAAAGTACAAACAAAACAACAAGAAAACAAATCAGAAGTTGCATAGGTTTGGTAGATTTAGCATTGATAAACTGGTGGTTTAAATTTTTTTTTCTTGTTGTAAGTGTAGCTTATGGTGTCCATAAGTCACAAAAAGTTTTGAGATATTCTGTCATTAGTTTCTTCAGTATCTGGACTTAAATTTTGTTTCCTGCTTCCTGAAATCTTACTTCTTGAATTGGGTGTGGTTTGTGTGATGTCATTTTGGAAACTACTCCAGTCAGTTGTAGTCGTCTTGCTATAGAAACCATCCATACAACTTCTAAGTAGTTCATGATCTGATATGGCCAGCACTAGCACTAGTGAGTCCGTGATAGTGAAGCCAGTAGCTCAGATACCTCTTGTGTCCTGAGAGCCTATCATGTTCAGCTACATATGAGTCAAGAAAGCATGAACTATGGCAGGGAATTGGAGCCATACCTCTATAAACCAGTTGCAAGTATAAATCCTCAAATAACACTCCTGATGATGGTTCTCGGGATGACAAGACATTTCTAACTAACTGGTACAGAAACATGACTTTTTAGCTAGTTTAGCATTTCTATTTCTAACAAATAGCTGTGTAAACCATTCCTGGGTGCAAGTGTCAATGTGGCCTTGTGAAAGTAGGCCCACTGCTTGTGCTTGGGAATGTATTTACCAAGGGGAAATCCAAATAGTAAATTGACGGAATAGACACTAGTAGCTAATTCTGAGCCAGCCTGTCTTACTGAACATAATGGCTTTTATCCTGTTAGTCTAGGTCCAAGAGACAGTGTTTTCGTCGAGTACAAGCAGCGATAATGGTATTGAGGAAATGTCAACTATTCCATCTCATGAATAAGTACAGAACAATGAAACATAATGATGTCTACTGTAGTATAGTTTTATAGGCAATATAGATTCGTGGCATATAGTTAGCCAACTCAGAAGATGTGCTGGGGCTAGTTGGTAAGAAGTGTGGCAGTAGCAGTCTTTATATAATTAGGAGTTTATATATATTTATTTATTTTTAACAATAACGTTTATCATGAAATGGAATAAGTGACACTTCAGTTCACCAGTACCAGATTGCGTAACCTGTGCTTGAAAATCATTGGGACCCACACCCTTACACAAACAGTATGGAAACCTTTATATTCAGTAAGACAGGCTGGTTTTGAATTACTTGATTTGATTTCACCTCGGAAAATACATTCCAAACCACATAATGGCCACATGACCAGGGTTTCATACAGGATTTTTTTCTGGCTGGGGGGGGGGGGGGGGGGGGGGGAAGAGTTTAGGAAGGAGGGGGAGGGCACATGTTTGTTTGACCACACCTACTTTTGCTGAAACCACACCCATTTGAATAAAATTGTCTCAGGTCTAGAATTAGTGACATCAATCTTGGAAGACTAAATGTGTATTGAAATAATTAACTGAAGTGAACTTTCACCAAATATATATACAAACAACAAACTCACAGAATACTATTATAAATCATAACCACAGAATACCATTAAGTAGTAAATATTATTTATTTATTTCATGAAATTCTGGGGGGGGGAGGGGGAAATCGTATACTGTTGTTCGTAAGAAATGGCTGTGCTAGACTAGCTACATATAAGGTCATATTTCTGTCCTGAGAACCATCATCATCAGGAGTGTCATTTGAGGATTCATTGTGACTTGCAACTGGTTCATAGAGGTATGGCTCCAATTCCCTGCCAGAGTTCATGCTTTCTTGACTAGTATCAGTAGCAGAATATGATTAGGCTCAGGACACAAGAGGTATCTGAGCTACTGGCTTCACTATAATAGACTGACTATTGCTATAACAGAGCTAGCCATATTAGATGAAGAACAACTTAAAAGTGGTGTTAGGTCCCTCCTCTGAAGGATCCCGACAAATTCATAATTTAGCTACTCATTTTTCACCTTCACCAGCTAGTAAGATCAGAGTTGCTGTTCTCAACATGACATCACACAAACCACACCCAAGCCAGGAAATAAGATTTCAGGAAGCAAATAAATAGGGCAAACTTTAAGTTCAAATATTGTAGAAACTAATGACAGGAATAATCTTAAATCTTTTTGCGACTTTTGAACACCATAATCTACACTTTCAACAAGAAAAAAATAAAATAATTAAAACCACTGCAGTCTCCCTTTAAGATGCACACGACATTTGGTATAATTTTAATGTAAACCTTGCATAACTGCTTATATCATTGTTACAATGAAAATGTTTTTTTTTCTTTTGATTCTGCTGAAGAAGTCGTTCCTTGCAATTCTTCTGAAGATGTATTTTATTTAGGTCCTTCTGAAGATGTATTTTCTTCACGTGTCTCTAATGATGTTTTCCTTGTGGTTTCTCTGAAGATGTCTTTTCTTTTGGTTTCTCTGAAGATGTCACGTCTTCTGGTTTCTCTGAAGATATCTTGTCTTCTAGTTTCTCTGAAGATGTCTTGTCTTCTGGCTTCTCTGAAGATGTCTTGCCCTCTGGATTTTCTGAAGATGCCTTGTCTTCTGGTTTCTCTGAAGATGTCTTGTCTTCTGGGTTCTCTGAAGATGTCTCGTCTTCTGGTTTTTCTGAAGATGTCTTGTCTTCTGGCTTCTCTGAAGATGTCTTGCCCACTGGATTTTCTGAAGATGCCTTGTCTTCTGGTTTCTCTGAAGATGTCTTGTCTTCTGGTTTCTCTGAAGATGTCTTGTCCTCTGGATTTTCTGAAGATGTCTCGTCTTCTAGTTTATCTGAAGATGTCTCGTCTTCTAGTTTATCTGAAGATGTCTCGTCTTCTGGTTTCTCTGAAGATGTCTTGTCCTCTGGATTTTCTGAAGATGTCTCGTCTTCTGGTTTCTCTGAAGATGCCTTGTCTTCTGGTTTCTCTGAAGATGTCTTTTCTTTTGGTTTCTCTGGAGATGTCTTGTCTTTTGGTTCCTCTGAAGATGTCTTGTCTTCTGGTTTCTCTGAAGATGTCTTTTCTTTTGGTTTCTCTGGAGATGTCTTGTCTTTTGGTTCCTCTGAAGATGTCTTGTCTTCTGGTTTCTCTGAAGATGTCTTTTCTTTTGGTTTCTCTGGAGATGTCTTGTCTTTTGGTTCCTCTGAAGATGTCTTGTCTTTTGGTTCCTCTGAAGATGTCTTGTCCTCTGGATTTTCTGAAGATGTCTTGTCTTCTAGTTTATCTGAAGATGTCTCGTCTTCTGGTTTCTCTGAAGATGTCTTTTCTTTTGGTTTCTCTGGAGATGTCTTGTCTTTTGGTTCCTCTGAAGATGTCTTTTCTTCTGGTTTCTCTGAAGATATCTTGTCTTCTAGTTTCTCTGAAGATGTCTTGTCTTCTGGCTTCTCTGAAGATGTCTTGCCCTCTGGATTTTCTGAAGATGCCTTGTCTTCTGGTTTCTCTGAAGATGTCTTGTCTTCTGGGTTCTCTGAAGATGTCTCGTCTTCTGGTTTTTCTGAAGATGTCTTGTCTTCTGGCTTCTCTGAAGATGTCTTGCCCACTGGATTTTCTGAAGATGCCTTGTCTTCTGGTTTCTCTGAAGATGTCTTGTCTTCTGGTTTCTCTGAAGATGTCTTGTCCTCTGGATTTTCTGAAGATGTCTCGTCTTCTAGTTTATCTGAAGATGTCTCGTCTTCTAGTTTATCTGAAGATGTCTCGTCTTCTGGTTTCTCTGAAGATGTCTTGTCCTCTGGATTTTCTGAAGATGTCTCGTCTTCTGGTTTCTCTGAAGATGCCTTGTCTTCTGGTTTCTCTGAAGATGTCTTTTCTTTTGGTTTCTCTGGAGATGTCTTGTCTTTTGGTTCCTCTGAAGATGTCTTGTCTTCTGGTTTCTCTGAAGATGTCTTTTCTTTTGGTTTCTCTGGAGATGTCTTGTCTTTTGGTTCCTCTGAAGATGTCTTGTCTTCTGGTTTCTCTGAAGATGTCTTTTCTTTTGGTTTCTCTGGAGATGTCTTGTCTTTTGGTTCCTCTGAAGATGTCTTGTCTTTTGGTTCCTCTGAAGATGTCTTGTCCTCTGGATTTTCTGAAGATGTCTTGTCTTCTAGTTTATCTGAAGATGTCTCGTCTTCTGGTTTCTCTGAAGATGTCTTTTCTTTTGGTTTCTCTGGAGATGTCTTGTCTTCTGGTTTCTCTGAAGATGTCTTTTCTTTTGGTTTCTCTGGAGATGTCTTGTCTTTTGGTTCCTCTGAAGATGTCTTGTCTTCTGGTTTCTCTGAAGATGTCTTTTCTTTTGGTTTCTCTGGAGATGTCTTGTCTTTTGGTTCCTCTGAAGATGTCTTGTCTTTTGGTTCCTCTGAAGATGTCTTGTCCTCTGGATTTTCTGAAGATGTCTTGTCTTCTAGTTTATCTGAAGATGTCTCGTCTTCTGGTTTCTCTGAAGATGTCTTCTTTTGGTTCCTCTGAAGATGTCTTGTCTTCTGGTTTCTCTGAAGATGTCTTTTCTTTTGGTTTCTCTGGAGATGTCTTGTCTTTTGGTTCCTCTGAAGATGTCTTGTCTTCTGGTTTCTCTGAAGATGTCTTTTCTTTTGGTTTCTCTGGAGATGTCTTGTCTTTTGGTTCCTCTGAAGATGTCTTGTCTTTTGGTTCCTCTGAAGATGTCTTGTCCTCTGGATTTTCTGAAGATGTCTTGTCTTCTAGTTTATCTGAAGATGTCTCGTCTTCTGGTTTCTCTGAAGATGTCTTTTCTTTTGGTTTCTCTGGAGATGTCTTGTCTTTTGGTTCCTCTGAAGATGTCTTTTCTTCTGGTTTCTCTGAAGATATCTTGTCTTCTAGTTTCTCTGAAGATGTCTTGTCTTCTGGCTTCTCTGAAGATGTCTTGCCCTCTGGATTTTCTGAAGATGCCTTGTCTTCTGGTTTCTCTGAAGATGTCTTGTCTTCTGGGTTCTCTGAAGATGTCTCGTCTTCTGGTTTTTCTGAAGATGTCTTGTCTTCTGGCTTCTCTGAAGATGTCTTGCCCACTGGATTTTCTGAAGATGCCTTGTCTTCTGGTTTCTCTGAAGATGTCTTGTCTTCTGGTTTCTCTGAAGATGTCTTGTCCTCTGGATTTTCTGAAGATGTCTCGTCTTCTAGTTTATCTGAAGATGTCTCGTCTTCTAGTTTATCTGAAGATGTCTCGTCTTCTGGTTTCTCTGAAGATGTCTTGTCCTCTGGATTTTCTGAAGATGTCTCGTCTTCTGGTTTCTCTGAAGATGCCTTGTCTTCTGGTTTCTCTGAAGATGTCTTTTCTTTTGGTTTCTCTGGAGATGTCTTGTCTTTTGGTTCCTCTGAAGATGTCTTGTCTTCTGGTTTCTCTGAAGATGTCTTTTCTTTTGGTTTCTCTGGAGATGTCTCTGAAGATGTCTTTTCTTTTGGTTTCTCTGGAGATGTCTTGTCTTTTGGTTCCTCTGAAGATGTCTTGTCTTCTGGTTTCTCTGAAGATGTCTTTTCTTTTGGTTTCTCTGGAGATGTCTTGTCTTTTGGTTCCTCTGAAGATGTCTTGTCTTTTGGTTCCTCTGAAGATGTCTTGTCCTCTGGATTTTCTGAAGATGTCTTGTCTTCTAGTTTATCTGAAGATGTCTCGTCTTCTGGTTTCTCTGAAGATGTCTTTTCTTTTGGTTTCTCTGGAGATGTCTTGTCTTTTGGTTCCTCTGAAGATGTCTTTTCTTCTGGTTTCTCTGAAGATGTCTTGTCTTCTGGTTTCTCTGAAGATGTCTTGTCTTCTAGTTTCTCTGAAGATGTCTTGTCTTCTAGTTTCTCTGAAGATGTCTTGTCTTCTAGTTTATCTGAAGATGTCTCGTCTTCTGGTTTCTCTGAAGATGCCTTGTCTTCTGGTTTCTCTGAAGATGTCTTTTCTTTTGGTTTCTCTGGAGATGTCTTGTCTTCTGGTTTCTCTGAAGATGTCTTGTCTTCTGGTTTCTCTGAAGATGTCTTGTCTTCTGAAGATGTCTCATCTTCTAGTTTCTCTGAAGATGTCTTGTCTTCTGGTTTCTCTGAAGATGTCTTTTCTTTTGATTTCTCTGAAAATGTTCTATTATTAGATACCTCTAAAGATGTCTTTTCTTCCTCTAAAGATGTCTTTTCTCTGTCTATAGTTGATAGATGTTTAGATTCCGATTTTGCCGTTACTTTAGTTTGTATTAATCGTCTTACTTCCATAAGAAGCTTTCCAAGGTGATTTTGACCAGTACCATCTCTTCCACATCCCCAGTAATAGTCAACTGGAGAATCTTCAATCAATTCTCTTTCTCCAGTCCCAACCAGTAGTTCCTTCAAGTCATCATGCTGGTTGAACTTCTTTAGAAGAGCTTTATACATTACTTTCCCCTTGACCTTCTCCCAGTCTTCTCTCTTCCACTTAGAAACTTCTGGTCTTCTAGATAGTTCAAAGGCTTCACGAGGACTTCTTAGAGATATAAATTGTTCCACAAAAGGCGTTCCTATAAATTTTTGTGCCTGGAAGTAATGCTCTGTGCTGGGCCATGAGTATCCATCAATGGTCACATGACGCATATAAAAGTTAGTAAATTCATAATAATCTTGATCTTTGTTATAAAAATACACTGGAGGAGGCCATTTACATGACCTGTCCCATGAATTGCCTTTTGGACTATGTCTTGAATAATTATTCCTGGCTTGGTTAGGACATCCATTGTCTCTGTATGGTGGCTTGAGTGAGAGAAGGAAACACTTCTCACATAAAGGTGCACAGCGTCTATTCCAGATTGGAATTGTACATACAGCACAGTTTCTAGCACCTGCATATTCACAAAGTTATTACATTATGTTTGTAACGACACACAATTCATTAATTCCTTCTCAGAAGTACACAATCAAGTGGTTATTCACATCTACTCCAGTGTCATTAGTAGCCAAATCATGTAAACATTATTGTACTTACTTCGATCCTTGTAATATTTATGGAAGCATTGTTCTTGACAGAAGCGCACCAAATTATTAGCACCAGGTTTACCACAGAAACGTTCACACCCTGTAAAATCCATAAAGCAATTACAAATAATGCATGCAGTACTCATGTACATGTGTAATGTTCTATTAGTCAAATAATGCATGCAGTACTCATGTACATGTGTAATGTTCTATTAGTCAAATAATGCATGCAGTACTCATGTACATGTGTAATGTTCTATTAGTCAAATAATGCATGCAGTACTCATGTACATGTGTAATGTTCTATTAGTCAAATAATGCATGCAGTATTCATGTACATGTGTAATGTTCTATTAGTCAAATAATGCATGCAGTACTCATGTACATGTGTAATGTTCTATTAGTCAAATAATGCATGCAGTACTCATGTACATGTGTAATGTTCTATTAGTCAAATAATGCATGCAGTACTCATGTACATGTGTAATGTTCTATTAGTCAAATAATGCATGCAGTATTCATGTACATGTGTAATGTTCTATTAGTACTCATGTACATGTGTAATGTTCTATTAGTACTCATGTACATGTGTAATGTTCTATTAGTACTCATGTACATGTGTAATGTTCTATTAGTACTCATGTACATGTGTAATGTTCTATTAGTACTCGTGTACATGTGTAATGTTCTATTAGTCAAATGAGTTAAGTCTAAGAGTGTACAATGGAGAATGTATGCCTTTCTTAGATATGTATCAACCTCTTCAGTCATCAGTTTATTTTTTATAATTAATGCAAGTGAACATTGTAACAAATTATGGAAACAATACCAACAAACCTATAAGGTTGGTGTTAGTGAGTGTTGAAAGATATAATTGAGGGAACTTGAAGATTACTATTTAACCCTTTCCCGCCGAGACGCGGTCGATTCGACCCGGTTAATACCTGGGTCGCTTTTACCCCGCATACCGCAAGAATTACTAAACGCACATTATTGATATTGATAGCTACGTAATGGCAAGAGAATGGGCTTTATTTTGAACAAAAAAATCAAGTCTGTAGTGTGAGTAGTTTTGGAGTTATGGCCGCGAGAAGTTATAGTACGGCGGAGGTTCTCGAATTACTTGAGAATGAAGAATTGCTAAATGATGACCTAGAAAGTAGAATCAATCTGGTAGATTTGGATGGCGAAAGTGAGGATGATGACACTCCTCAGGGAGATGGAATTGATGCTAGTGGATCTACGGTTCTGCTTCCAAATGAATACCTTGATACTGACTGTATCCCACTTCTTACAACAGCTATTGGTAATCCTACTCCAGCAGAGAAAGATTCTTTACTCTCAGATACAGAAGATGAATTCAGCAGTGAGGAAGGTAAATAGTAGTATCTGTTAGCTGTTCATTACTTTAGTTCCAAATATAGCCAGATAAACTTTGCATGCATGTAGCTATTTTGTTCATAATTTTAGGTTTACTCACCAGCTAACTAGTAATTCTTTTGAGACATAAATAACAATATGTAGAGAGTAATACTTTTATTACACAGATTCTCCTGTAAGTCCACAAGGAGTAAGTAAAAGCCAAAGTCATACTACAGAGGACAAAGTCGAGGTAAGGAGCAGAGTAGAGGAAGAAGCCGAAGTCGAATAAATTACAAGAAATTCTGAACTTTTTATATAACATTGTCACAAATCACTCATTGCTTGAACTTGCTTCAATTATTTTTTATTTATTGCTGTGTAATATTACTTATAAAAAATTACATCAATAATTTGCAAAACATTGCGAGTAAACATAAGCGTGACTAAAAAGGTGTTCAAAATTGAACATGAACAATGGGATATTATGAACAAAAGCTTACTAGTGCAATGAACTTGGCTAGCAAAATCAATTATAGCTACTTGTTTACAACATACATGAGCAAAAGATAAATATATGAATAACAAAAAAAAATTTGTATTTCATTGTGTTGTATTATCTATGCTGGTAAGTGGTTACTGAATTACAAGATAAAAACCTTGCTAAGTTGTTGCCATGGCAACTACATGGTTTTTTGTGTGGTTAATATGGTAGAGTAATTCATACTCTAAAAAGGGTTAAATTCTTATTGACAGTATCTACTACAGGTTGTAGTGCCATTATTTAACATATGTGTCAGTTTATGGAAATATGGCATTGACCAGTAGTGAGTTCATCACTTGATAGTGCAGCAGATGGTGAGGTGTCACGCCGCGCATGGTCCCCCGCTACAGTTGGTCCCCCGCGGACCATGCGTGGTTGCTTTACTCGGTCCCACCCTGCCACAAACGATCCCCTCCACGTGTCTGATTTGGACATTCGGTGAGCCAGATTTTTATTGAAAATGAGCGAAGGCAGTGAAGAATTGAAGCTTATAGAAAAGGCTTATGTCAAATTGACTCGGGGTGTATACCCTGAAGGAGCTACAAAGAACGAAAAGAGGGTGATAAGAAAGAAGGCTAATACATTGGATATTATTGATGGAGTATTGTACTACAAGAAGAAAGATGGAAAAAGAGTAAGTATTATTCAGCTACATTTTAAAGTAGAACTGTAACAAGCAAGTGTACAGACGGTGCATGTGAATCGTACACAAAGTAAAGTACTTGTCATATTTTTAGGTAAGATTTATTTTGGACCTAAAGGAGCGAGAACAAATAATTAAATCCTGTCATGCTGCACCAACATCTGGTCATTGGTAGCAAAAGGACTCTGGCTCGAGTTACTGAAAGATTCATGTGGCCTGGCGTGGCAAAACAAGTATATTCTGTGGTAAGTAGCACAAATGTAAATTAATACTGGCTATTTATTAGTAAAATTATGTGTAGATTGAGACATGTGATGTATGTCAACGAACCGAAAAATCACACTGCTAGAGCTTAGTCCAGTTCCTGTAGTGTCGCCTTGGCATCACATCGGTATTGATTTTATTGGGCCAACTCAGGGTAATAAGTACATACTTAAGTGACTACAAGTATGAGCTCGCTGCTGTGCTCTCTTTAAGGTGAATTACCAGTCTTTTATTTGTACCAGTCTTTTATTTGTATACAATTTATCACAATAATAGGTATATGGTATTTGGAATACCAAGTGTATCACGTCTGATCAGGGTGGAGAACGGTTTCATGACATTATTGGGCCACCGACTGAGTTAGATTTATCTGTAAACATTGTATACATTTTGTGCTGAAAATATTTGCCGTGACTGATTAATTTATAAAGTCGAAAACAAAACAACAGACATTTGTAAGGAATTAACATACATGAGTTTGAACCTAGCCCTATAGTAATTGTCTGGGCTCAGCCAGACAAAGGAGATCTAAAGCAAGCTCAAGCAAGCCTATGGAACAATGAACTTGTGAACCACATTTTAATCATAATTCATTCACAAACCAAACATATCAACAGCACACTGTTCCATACTTAAGTCATTCATAATCTTTAATGATTGATCTAGTAACTCTACCTGAAACACTCAGTTAAAGTAGTGTTGCGGGCGATACGCTAGACTTCACGAGTCTTTCTACTGGTTAACTACACAGTGTCTCTGGCCCTGTTCTTACTGCAGCGCAGCCAGAACCTGGTCCACGGAAAGTGGCATTTCTAGCTGTGTTCTGTGGTGGTCCTTCGCACATCAAGCTGCCACTCTGCGAGTGGTAACGCTTCAGTAATACATTCTTACTGTTTTAGTAGTCAGAATAGCTATGTAAAGCCAGCTAATATATATTTGTTATTAAACATTTACTGTGATATTATTAAGTTAAGCAGTAACTCAAGTGCACAAAACATTCACACACACTTGTCCACTGGACATACAAACACAAGGCTCTCGTTCGTGGTCAGACTATTAGACAATGGCTGTCCAAGTAAGAGGCTACACTGTTGCAAACCATGACAAAAGTGCATTAGCTAACAACCGCCACTCATTCGAATAGAATATGAGCGGGGATAAGTTTGTACGTTTTAACTGCACCCGCAAAAAAGAATTCAAAGCAATTCAATTTCAGTGGAATTAGGCAAAGATTGATAAACCAAAAGATTCAATTTAGTGGAGAACGGGGATGGGGTCGTCCATCTAGCAAACACCAAAATGCGAGGGTCAAAGTTCAATGTGACATATATACGTACAGACATATATATATGCATTAACATCCCCGATTTTCTATTGTGTTACCCCTGATAGTGTCTCGCTCGCTTCTCTCAATCGCCAATTAATTCCTTCACGATAAAGTTAAACAATAATATCATGGAGTATTGATATAGGCTGTCACTTGAAGTCATGCAACCGTTCAATTTGACACCAAGTTAGTGATAGAATTGGAAAGTATGATAGAAGCGATTTTCCCCTTCTTTTTGCTTAGTTGAATGTAATCTTTTAAGATCTGCTTTTATCTTTTTACTTCGTTGGCTGTTCATCAGTAAATTTGGCACAGAACTATATTTTCAGTAGCATTTATTCTTCATTTTAATAGAGCTTTTTGTAAGATACTCGTAATGTCATGTAATAGTTATAGAATATGGTTATAAAATATTTATTTTACTTATAAAATTGATTAATTTTACTCGAGGATACTGTACTTATTAATAGTTGTTGACCTATTAAAATATTATTTGATTTTTTTTTAGTCTTACTTTACTTGTCAATGCCATGCAATGCTCTCAAAGAAAAAAATCAAACACTCTGTTTTAATGACGTACTACATGGTGTAGCTTAAATTTTTCAAAAAAATATTATTGTGATTATTGGTACTTTTGCATACATTTTCATAGTCATTACCCCTTTTGTATAGGCTAATGGACTTGTTGAGAGATTCAATCAGACAATCCAGAATATGCTGATCAAATTTGTTGGGGAAAAGAAAGAAGTTTGGCAAGACTATCTGGATACATGTGTATTCGCCTACAATACTTCTATACATGAATCAAGCAAGTATTCTCCATTTGAAGTAATGTTTTATCGTAAGGCAGTATTACCAGTTGACTTCATCAGTACCACAAAGCAATGTTCTGAGGAAAATCTTGATGACTGTTTGAATAAATCTCACTCTCAGTTTACTGAAGCCCGTAAAAAGCAGTTAGAAAATGTTAAAGCCAACATTGTCATAGCTCAAGCTAGGCAGAAACAACAGTATGATCGCAAACATTGCAATCTTGAGGCTTTTAAAGTTGGTTCCATTGTATTAAAGAAAGATTTTCTTAGAAGAAAACGAGCTCATGGCAAATTTGATCCCAAGTGGGTTGGTCCATACATTATTACAAAGTTTCTAGGCAGAGGATTGTACACTTTAGAGCTCGTAGAAGATCGGACTAAAATTATCAGCAGAGTTAATGGTGTCCACTTGAAAACTTATTACCAGACTAGAACTTCCATTGATGAGCAGCTTACTGCTTCCTCCTCACTTGAGCAACTTAACCTTTCCAATAGTGAATTATTTGAGGATTGTATTATTGATGATAAGGGTTTCAAGATGAGCACTCCACTAAAGGATTCTCATAGTCAATCAAGCTTATCTCCTCTTAAATCATCTTCTCTTACCATATCCAACTCTTACATTTCTCTTCCACCTGCCTCGCCCAATCTTCCACCTGCTTCACCCAATCTTCCACCTGCCTCACCTATTCATCCTCTACCTGACTCACCTACTCCTGTTTCTTCTGCTAAATTAGCCCCGAGCTCTGCAGGAACTCCAAAATTGTGGTCTCATCCTTCAACCAAGATTGCTATGGGGCTCTGCTCCAGTGCATCAGACACTGCAGTGAAACTTCACACACCTGCAATATCCTCACCTCTAGTGGCATCTGATAAAATTTCAAATGCTGCTCCACCTACTTGTAAAAAGCAAAAATTATCAATGTTTCAATCTACTTCACCAAAACATGCTAAATTGACGGCAACTAGTGAAACAGTTGTGAAGAAGCTAATGTTTGAACAAAGACAATCTAATGTGAATGACACTAAGCCCAGCATTATTGAAGTTGAAAAATATGATATGAAATCTAATCAAAGCTTGAAATATCGGCTTCCTCAATTGAAATTGACTGAATCTGACAAGGTGTTACTTCTAAATCCACTGGGTTGGTTGAATGATAACATTATCAATGCTGCTCAGCAGTTACTCAAGGAAAATTGCATTGACATTTCAGGCTTCCAGGATGTCATTTGTGGTGTAGCTTTGTCATTCAAAGTGGAGCCAGATGAATTCATACAAATCCTCAACAACTGTAAAGGACACTGGTTAACCATTTGTAATATTGGATGTTCACATTCTACTGTGTCAGTTTATGATAGTATGTATCGTTCAGCAGGGAGACATGTCAATAGTCAGGTAGCTACTTTACTCCATAGTGATGAACCTAAAATTTATCTAAATATCATGGACACACAGCTTCAATCAGGTGGATCAGATTGTGGGCTCTTTGCCATAACTAATGCCACTGCTCTTTCCTTTAAAGAATATCCTGGGAAAATGTTCTACGATCAAAAGCAAATGAGACAGCATTTATATCAATGGGAGAATGGAAAGATGACACTTTTTCCTGTGAAGAGGGTTAGACGTGACCTTACTAAAATAGTTACAGTTGAAGCATTTGAAATTCATTGTGTTTGCAGACTTCCCGAAGGAACATTTCCCCGTGAGAGCTGGGGGAAGTGTACCAATTGTTTTAGGTGGTACCACACAAATAATTGCCTTAAAGTATCAAAGACTGAGCTGAAAGGAAAATGGCTATGCCCAAGCTGCAGTATGAACTGAGTCATGAACATTTTAATTATATTTTTACTGGTTTAATCAGTAATTGCATGTATGTATCCGAATTAAATGATTATTCTATTATAATCTTATGTTGTTAATAGTAAGATGGGGTAATATGCAATTAAATATGGCATTTGAAAGATTTACCAAACAATTAAAAAGTGATATATGGACCAGACCACATTGATGTTAGTTTAAAACTAGTAGTTTTAGTGAATAAAAGATAAACTAAGGCATGCAGACTAAATGTACTAGGTGAAAAGAATGCTGACACGAGATTACTTTAGTGCTTTGGGGGTCATGAAGTCCATAACTAGTTATTGTTTTATGAAAGTTGGGTAGTAGTTATTTAGTCTATAGCTATAGTTATTATGACAGTGTATTCTAAAGGAATATGAGCAATATTAAAAAAAAAAAAATATATATATATATATAGTAGTTTTTCTGGTTTCAAGAATTCATAATTATAACAGGCTTCATAATAAAACTGGTTGTGGCTGTTGCAAATATAATAAAAGTAATCAAGTACAGCTTTAATTACTGTTTGAGTTATTTCATTCAAAAGTTGGGGAGCCAACAGTAATTTTTACTGATCTGCTTTGTTTTTGAATATGATAGCTCTAACATTACTATCATATTATAACCTCATTCTCTTGAATTTTCAAACTAGAGAAGGTTAAAATAGAAATGCAAATTTTATGAGAGGCATAGCTATTAACAACAGAAGTAGATGTTGTAGAAGTAGATGTTGTAGAAGTATATATTGTAGAAGTAGATGTACAAGTAGATATTGTAGAAGTAGATGTACAAGTAGATATTGTAGAAATAGATGTACAAGTAGATATTGTAGAAGTAGATATACAAGTAGATATTGTAGAAGTAGATGTACAAGTAGATATTGTAGAAGTAGATGTACAAGTAGATATTGTAGAAGTAGATGTCTTCTAGTAACTGGCTCAAAGGACTATTTTTGTGAAGGGGTTTATTAAGATAAATGGCAGTGAGGCAGGAGGTGAATGGGAGTAATTATCTCTGACTTAATGATAAAATGAAAAATAATATTATGAATGTGTGGGAGTTATGTAGCAAGTTATGTCTTAGGCTTAGGCATTGATTGAAACTTGAACAAATGGTGCTCACTTAAGGCTTATCACCAGCCTAGAACTTAGTTGAAAATGAGCAGCTTAATTCAGAGGAAGACCGGCCCTGTACGTGTTGGATGTTGTTGTGCTCATTGAGGCTTGAATCATTGATATATCTTCAAGGTGAAGTAAAGAATGGTGCTCATGCACTTCTACAACCTTTGCATATCTTCTTGTCATGACATTATTTGGAGAATTTGACAATAAATTTTCTCCTGGCAGGATCATTTGGTCTTAAACTTCCCACAGATAAATAGCAAGTGTTCCTTTTCATCACAGAGCTTACATGAATAAATAGCATTAGAAGAAAGTGGTGATAAATTTTTACTTTTCTCTTGGAAGGAGGAAGAGACTTGAAAGGAAATGTTTTCCCAGAAGATGGCTTGATAGCAGTAGCTTCATTGGAAGGATTTCTGTTATTAACTTTCTTACCAATAAGTATAGCATGGTGAAGCATAAGTTTCACCATATCACATGAAGGTAGAATTTTGGAAGATTTTTCAATGTAACATACTTCTACAACATCTTAAACTTCTACAACATCTACTTCTACAATATCTATTTCTACAACATCTATACTCTACAACATCTACTTCTAACACCTACTTCTACCATCTATTTCTACTACTATATTTATACCTATGTCTTCTTTTAAATAATCTACTATATATTCTGCTTGAACATTTTGGAACTATTATTATTTTCATTGCTTTGTTTCTGTGACATGGACAACAAAAAGGAACTGGCTACTCCCAAGGGTGGTACAACTAGAGTTTATGGATTCCTTGAAGAACAGGAGGGTCTGGAACCTAAAGAACTAATATCTCCTAAGGGGTAGACTAACCAACCCGACTTGATAAGGCAGAATAATTATATGAGATTGCCTATGTGACCATACAAGACCTAACAGATGGTTATTAATGTTCCCAGATTGAGTTCTGACCAATCTTATGATGATGCTTGTGTTGGAAGTGACCACTCAAACTGGTGATCATTATAGTTATGGGCTTGGAGGGGATCTTTTTGAGGTCCTAGAGTATATTGGGAAATTTTGAATGAGAACATCTTTATGAGCCAGAGTTGTCAGAGGCATTGACACTCTACATGCACAAATTGATCACTTTGTTGAAGTTAAATACATTTATAAAAAAACATAGCTCACAAAGCATTTCATCAGTAATCACTACATCTAACATTGTTAAGTGTTTCCAATCAGAGCATCTCTTCCGCCTTCTTTATCTTTCTCTATTCTTCTCTCAAGGGACTGGATAGATGTCAGTATAATGTTATTTCTAGCCTAAGGTTCTCTACCAGTGTGTATAGCTAACACTCCAAAACCAATTAGCCACTCAACTTTAAAATTTGAGTGTAGTTATTACCTGGCAGAATACAAAGGATTTTATATTAATACAACTTCAGTTTATGCATTACTTCTTCTTCTACACACTTGAAGTTTAATAACAACATAATCATAAGTCTAGCTACCCTTCAGAATAGATAAATGGTCTTACAGTAACTGATTGAAGAAAAGGAGAGGACTTAACACACACAACGAACTACTTGCATCAAATAAAGCTCAGATTAGATGGGGGACCGTTCGTGGCAAGAGGGGACCGAGTACGGCAATAACGCCTGCCGCGCACGGTCCCCAGGGGACCGTCTACGGCAATATTTTTTGCCGTGGACGGTCCGGGGGGACCGTCCGTGGCAATAATTCTGCCGCATTTGGTCCGGGGGGACCACGCGGAGGGGGGACCAATTATCGTGTGACAGAACAAGCTAGCTAAGCAATATACATAAAAAAATTGAACTAAAGACTTGGTATGCGACTTCTTATTAGTAAAATGTACTTCAATCACAGGTCAGATTACCTTAAAACTATCTCTGGCCAACCTCAAGGCAGATTTAACTATTGATTTTTTGTGTGTATGTGTTTGTGTATAAGGAATAAATTAACTGTACTTTGTGTTTTAGAATGTAGGCCATAGCTGTCAGTACTCAGCAAGCTTGAGCACCATGTAGGACAGCTCAATACAAATTTATGTTTATGACCTGTCTGGCGACATGAGGAAGACCATATGGTTGGCAAACAGTTCAGTAGTTCAGCGAGCGAGTGAAGCTGACTCTCAGTCGTGTTCAATTGAGATTTCAGATATATATATATAGGTATGTATGCATACGTACGTACGTCAAAATCTTTCGCCCGCGCTTCTAATTACGTAAGTTAGGTAAAGCGTTCACAGTTCCAGTATTATTCAATTAACGAGCTCGGAGAATCCTGCTGCACTGCCTTACGCAACTTTGTTTCAACCAAAAAGGTTATAGCTACTCTCTTCTTGAAACAATTGTGAAGTCTTTGTCAAGCTGCGCTTCTTTGCCACTGCTTTCGAAGTTTATTCAGGTAATTCTGTTAGTTTAGTCTGGGATCAGAGAGACTTTAGATTCTTTGATGCTAACTGAGAATGGAAAGGGTTACACTGTGCACTACAGTTAGATGTAATTTCTGTCCTATTTTTCTGTAAAAAGAGTCTGCTCGCTCGCCATGCATTTTCCAGGAGGAAACTAGCAATTACGTATGGTAATTAGCTACGCTAAAATCGTACGTACATTAAACACGACACTACTAGATATACCCCAGCCTAAATTTACAGCTTACCAGTAAAGAAACTCCGCAGGCTGTCCATCACTGAACACTCGACCCAGCAATTACTTCACACGAAGCAGACCTTACTAAAATGGTTTTGCTCACCACGCCCCTGTCGACGACTTTTACCAGAAATCTAAAGGTATGGGGCATGCAAAACGAACAATCCAACAAAACTTGATTAGCTTTATAATTCACCACAATAGCTTATAGTCGATACATGCTGTGTATAGCAAACAGACTGAACAGCAATAATAAAAATGGTAGGTTAGCTATATATGTGTGCAAAGGTTAGCTATCCCAAGAAGAGTCTAAACGTGCAAAGTTCATGTCACCCCAATTATGGTGTCGCCTTAAAAGCTTTACTGAAATTCAGTCTACATTCAACCAATAGATAGTTCTAGTGATTATCTGAATTAGTAGAACAACTCCTGCTGACGATAGATATATTTTGCACACTTTTGGAGGGCTGTTGAGATAGGCACTTTAGAGCAATGTGAAGTCATCTGCATGCCTGCCTCTCCACCACACAAATGGGCTCAAGAGTGAAACATATATTCAGTTGCGTCTAAACAAATTTTAATAATTCAATAGAAAAATAAAATCAAGATCACTAACTGATGACTCAGTAACAGTTTGTAGGTTAATTTTAATGCCCACCTCCAGCAAAGCAGTCAGCATGTATTATACACTTTAAGACCTATATTATTCTATGCAATTATCACACGGTTATTTTTTCTGTGGTGTTTTAGTTTTGATTGTTGATTTCATGTTTTTAGCTATACTGTTTTCGCCATCTCGTTGATACACTATAATGTACTTGGGGAAAGCTCCGTCAGGATTGTACAACACCAGCTCATCATAGTTCAGACATTGTCCAGCCTTTCCATCAACAGAATTGAATCCTTCTGGTGGCTCTGTCAGAGTTTCATCATCTCTCTGTAGTACGTATGTATCTCCAGGGCATATTTCAAACAGAAGCATGGCCCTGTAGCCGTGCTTGAGTGTAGTCATGACACTTGGATGAGTTGGGAGCCACGTAGAATCCGTGGCCAAATCTTTGGAAGTCAATGTTCTTCCTGATGCAGCATCTGTCAAATCCAGTGTTAGCTATTCCACACAACCAGTCTGTGTTGCTGCAGAGTGCCTGCTGTACTGTGATATCACACTCTAGCGTAGTTCCATGGAAATAATCACGTACATCTCTCTTACCCAGACCATCTTTATATCTGTGCCATGTTTGTCTGAGAGTAGAGTTCACAACTGAGAAAATAAAGCTGATGTCTGGACATTGTCCTTTTTGAGGAGCCCAAGAATTTTTGAATGTGGTAGATACTTCCTGACCTGTAGTAGTGCTGGTTAGCTCCACCAACTTTATCTTGGAATCTGAAGTTGTTATGCCTGTGGTGGACACACATGTAACATATCAAAACCAAACACTACATAAAAAATAACTGTGTGAATATATCTAGAAGTTTCCCTGGGGAAACCCCTTGGTTGGCACTGCATCCTACAAAGTTGAGCTTACTAGGATGCCTGCATACAACTTGTGACTTCGTATACATAAGAAAAAATGAATAAAAAAATTGAATTACAGTTTTTTTTATGGAAATAAGTTTGCATTGTGAAGCTCAGGAAACACTCCACTTTATTGGCAAGCAAGTGAAGCGAGTGAGACAATTAGGGGAGCTACACAATCAAGATTCTATGGCGTTTATTATTATTTATATGGTATGTGCGACTCTTTTTTCGCCCTCGCCACTAATTATGTAAGTTTGTAAAGCGTCTTGATAAAATAAAGAAGTATTTTGACTGTACTAAGCTATATAGCTAAGAGGAACAAACCGTGTTTTTGCCTAGATATTTGTAATGCTAAAGATGACATAGTCAGGCCCATAGCCAGTCTTGTTTGGGGGGTTACACCTCTCTTTGAAATTAATTGGCGAGCGAGCGTAGCGAGCGAGACACTTACAGGGGTAACACAATCGAAAATCGGGGATGTTTATTTGGCGAGCGAGCGTAGCGAGCGAGACACTTACAGGGGTAAAAATGAAAAAATCGGGGATGTTTGTTTATTGGCGAGCGAGCGTAGCGAGCGAGACACTTACAGGGGTAACACAATCGAAAATCGGGGATGTTTGTTTATTTATTTATTTATTTATATATATGGACGTACGTATGTCATCGCGTTTTTGTGTTAGTTATGTGGTCGACCCCGTTCCAAATTGCACTAAACAGAATCCTCTGGTTTATCGATCAGTACCCGTATCACCCTAGAAATTGAATTGTTTACCGTTTGAATTCTTTTGCGGGTGCAGTTTTTCTATTAGAGTTAGTGGCGTGGTAAGTCAATGCGCTCTTTGTCATGGTTATAAGCCGTGCACAACAGTATTTACTTGAAAATACATTGTCCACTAGACTACTGCGAAGGTAAGTCTGTGTAGGTGCATGTCAAGTTGTGTCAAAGCATTGTGTGTTACAACCACTACTTAGCTAAAGAATATCACAAAGAAAACAATAACGTGTATTGTTTTGTTGTTGTTTTTTCCCTTCAATTCAAGCAGTTGCAGAGAGTTGTTACTATGGCACTGAAATCCATGTATGCTAAATTTAAAAACTGGACCTTATTTTCAGTAGCTTCAGTGTGAAGTCAAAATCATAAATAGTATAGTCTTTAGGCTCGCTCGCCATTTGTGCTCAAGCACATACTAGTTTATTTAGATATATGTTTGGACGTATGTATGTCATTTTGTACTTTGACCCTCCGTATTTTTGTGTTCGCTCGGCGTTCGACGTCCCAAACTTCACTAAACAGAATCCTCTCTTACGAAATTGACTGGAATAGCTCCATTTCTAATCGAGTTAGTGGCGGTGGTAAGGTCACAGTCACTGGACAATTCACCACTAGACGAAACGAAGGTAAGTCTTGCGTAGGTATGTTCAGTTGTGTGAAAGTATTGTGCGTTACAACTTACAGTATTAAGAATATTTTTAAATAACGTGACTTGGTTGCTTCTTTTTCAATTCAAACAGTTGAGGGGAGTGATTACTATGGCATTGAATCCCCTTTACGGTATATGCAGGTTTGAATAACAATAGCTCGCTCGCCATTTGTGCTCAAGCACACCACTAGTTATATATATGGACGTACGTATGTCATTTTGTACTTTGACCCTCCGTATTTTTGTGTTTGCTCGGCGTTCGACCCCGTCCCAAATTGCACTAAACAGAATCCTCTGGTTTAGCGATCAGTACCCGTATCACCCTAGAAATTGAATTGTTTACCGTTGCTTCTTGTTTTGCGGGTGCAGTTTTTCTATTCGAGTTAGTGGCGGTGATAAGTCAATGCGCTCTTTGTTATGGTTATAAGCCGTGCACAACAGTATTTACTTGAAAATACATTGTTCACTAGATTACTGCGAAGGTAAGTCTGTGTAGGTGCATGTCCAGTTGTTGTGTCAAAGCATTGTGTGTTACAACCACTACTTAGCTAAAGAATATCACAAAAAAAACTTTTAAATAACGTGTATTGTTTTGTTGTTGTTTTCCTTCCAAGCAGTTGCAGAGAGTTGTTACTATGGCACTGAAATCCCTTTACCCTGTATGGTAAATTAAAAAACTGGACCTTATATTCAGTAGCTTCAGTGTTAGAAGTCAAAATCATTCATATAAAAATAGTACAGTCTTTAGGCTCGCTCGCCATTTGTGCTCAAGCACACCACTAGTGATATTCATAAATGCAAAAAAAATATTATAGTTTTCTTCTAATTTTTACGAATTTGATAGACATTATATACAGATGCATTCAATTGGTACAATACTGAAGCTATTTGTACACTCCCCTCAAGCTCATGTTCATGTGAAAGATCAGTTCTCCCCATTGAATCATAATACCAGTGTGGCTAGTAGCCACACTACCACCGCATCCCACGTAACCAGACCTTCTCGTACTGGTAGGTAAAGGGTCTGGCTACGCGAAATCTTTTACCTTTTTTTTTTTACTGACGGTTACTTCATTATACACAGGCGCAAGAGATATTGTGTGATGCTGAAGTAATGAGTGGGCGTTGGATGGGGAATTCCGAGGGAATTTTATGGGGGAATCCCACTTGCTGTGACCTCTGGTACGTACATTGTTGTATTCTTCTCTTAGCGCTGTGTGCTGAAATGGATTCCAGAGGAATTTTAAGAGGTTCCTGTAAGAATTGTGCCTGTGGTAGGTACACGAGACCAGAGGGAGGTGTCACCATGAAGTGCGTATGTGGCCATCCACCTGGGATTCATGCAAACCTACAGAAATCTGACAGTGCATCCCAGTCTATAACGGGGCACAAGGAAACTGTAGTTCCTTATCAGACTATCAAAAAGAGTGACCTAGACAGTGCACAGGAGGATAGAACCGAACTTGCTACTTATCCCACTGGTGGTATTCCTTCTCCCTCAGTTTCCAGAGTTCAAAGCATTAGTGGTTCTTCTTCCCCCATAGTTAGGATGCCTATGAGGTCAACTCTACCAAGGATGAGAGATGGATATCACCAAGGTAACAACCTAAGACCTAGAATGATTTATGATGTGCAAACAAAGGCTATTGATCAAACTCCAGGAGTTTCTCAGGTACAAAGGTTAGGGGATGACTGGACAGGTTCCCTGCAGTTATCTGATTTACCTGGAGCTCATTTTGAAGAGGCACGGCCACAGAGTGAGGACAAGTCCAGTGGGAATGTGATTGGAGGACATGTTTTAAAAGATGAAGGTATGTAGTCAAGTTTAAAAATAGAATTTTCATTTTAAAAGAGCTTTGTCTGACATTTCAAAGACACACATATCATGTAAATCTTCGCTTCATTGGCGAACGAGCGTAGCGAGCGAGACACTTACAGGGGTAACACAATTGAAAATCGGGGATGTTTGTTTATTTATTTGTATATATGTTTGGACGTACGTATGTCATTTTGTACTTTGACCCTCGCATTTTTGTGTTAGTTATGTGGTCGACCCCGTCCCAAATTGCACTAAACAGAATCCTCTGGTTTATCGATCAGTACCCGTAGCACCCTAGAAATTGAATTGTTTACCGTTTTGAATTCTTTTGCGGGTGCAGTTAAAACTTGAAAACTTAAGGGACTTCCATTTCTATTCGAGTTAGTGGCAGTGGTAAGTCAATGCGCTCTTTGTCATGGTTATAAGCCGTGCGCAACAGTATTTACTTGAAAATACATTGTCCACTAGACTACTGCGAAGGTAAGTCTGTGTAGGTGCATGTCCAGTTGTGTCAAAGCATTGTGTGTTACAACCACTACTTAGCTAAAGAATATCACAAAGAAAACTTTTAAATAACGTGTATTGTTTTGTTGTTGTTTTTTCCCTTCAATTCAAGCAGTTGCAGAGAGTTGTTAGACCGCTTGCGGCCAGATGCGGTTTATGCCCATGCTAACCGTTGTTAAAGTATTGTATCTCTTGTTAGTTTTCAGTTATTTCCTAGTTCGAATATCTGTTATTTAATTATCCCTTATCGAACCTGTCGAGTTATATACTTATTTGTGTCCAGTTATCTAATCAATTCCAAACCCTGGAGTTACTGTCACAAGGTCACCTATATGACAGTGTGCCTGGTATCCCAGCAGATGACAGGGGAATAAAGTCTTTCCAAATAGGTCCCCTCACTGGCTACACAGCTAGGCCCGAATTTACAACTCAGGCTATCTTCTCAACTGCCGTAGTCAGTGTGAGCGAGATCATTGAAACATTAGTAGTCAATTATAAAAGTGTTTCAAGTGCTCCAACCACTGTATTTGTGTACTAAAACAGTTTGCTGATGTCAATAAATATCAACACGATTGTAGCTATTATTATACATATTTCAATGACTCTATACATAATATTATACATATATTATATTGTTGAGCTATTATACATAGCTCAACAAGCTCATTTATACACTACACAGTTAGAGAGCATTTCTGTGCATAGAAATTTGAATATATGGGAACATTTAGGGTTGATGGCATCTTTTCTATACCAAGTAAGTCATATCTACCCTATTCTTACTAACCTATGTTTGTGCTTTCTTCCAGATATTCCTGAAGATCTGCTCTGTATTGGTTGTGGGAGGAAAGAGAAGTATCAACGAGAAGATGGCTCTTACTTTGACTATTGTAGAAGATCATGTAGCGAGCAATTCCACCCTAAAGGTAAGTAATTATGATGCGTAGTAAGTTAGCACAATGCTATAAGTAAATTTGTTGTGAAAATAAATGACATCATTATTTTAATGCTTATTGCATGTGCAAAATTTAAACATTTATTGTTCTATGAATGTAGCGATATCTGCAGATCAGCCTCGATGTCCCAATTGTGGCAGACCTTGTACACATCAGAGACAAGATGGCACATATCATGACTACTGTGGAAAAACTTGTAGAGATGATCACTTACGAGTCAAGCCTACATTAATTATGCCACCAATAGGTAAGTCTTAGAACAAAACAGTTAAATAATTCAAAAAGAACAACAAAAGAAAACTATAAGCATGCAGTCAGCATATTGAATCAACTGTAGTAGAACTGACCGTTGATGGTTTTATTTTTATGCATGAGTAATTGGTATTCTTTGCTTAATCTCAACATGAACCACGCTAGTGACAAGTCTCTAAATAGAATCTGATTGTGAATAGCTGATATGCCAGTAGTGTAATTGCTCTAATCCTAACCTAGTCGTAGGTGGCGGAAGGTGGGGGCTCAGGGAACTCTCCCCCCCCCCCCCCCCCCCCCCCCCCAACTTTTGGCCATTAGTGAAAGTTATTGAATGCTGGCCTGTGCCTTTTTTTTTATTACATGCACCTAATTCCTGTAAAATCAATCACTATTGATTTTACCCACCAAATTTCACCTATGAAGGGAGCGTGATCACTGCATGAATTCATACCAACTGCAGCAGAGATAACCTGAGGCAGTGGTTAGCAGTAGATGTATGGTAAGGTACCGGTATATTGTTGTGTTAGATATTATTAGCTACTCAGTCTCAAGGTATAGTACCAGCTGATAGCTAGCAACCTCCAATTAGGAGTCTGAGACATGTTTAAAACACTGGCTAAAAAGAAATGTCGTCTGTCTCTTCCTAACAAGCATAGAATGTCACAGCTTAGATAAACAGGAGTGTTTAGATTGATTAAGTTTGATAACTTAATGTTTTGTAGTTGATAGCTATTGTTGAGCCTCCCCAACTTAAACTGCTTCCACCACCTATGCTAGTTGCACTAGTTGGTATTCAGTATCAAGTATTTATTCATCCTGTTAGAAGAGACATTATCCTAAATTGCTTACTCGGTCCAATTGTCCCAAAATGGCGTTGTTTTTATAACTCTAGCTGTCTTACATGTTCCTGATAAAGGAAAGTCTAGTAATTAATGTGGCCTGTCTGTATTTCATTTCCAAGACTGATTTGCTGATACGATACATTCCCTTCTAGCAACACAACAGTGGCGGCGGAACTGGCCCGGCAGACCCGGCAAGTGCCGGACCAATATTTTTCATAAGTGCCTGACCAATTTATTCATAACTGCTTTTTCTAACTGCGTGACTATTTCAGTCTCGCCAGCGAGACTATTTACTTAACCGCTCTACGTCGGCTCTTGTTCTTTATATTTCATGTGCATGCGCAGTGATATTTATAGAATAGAACTGTATATAACGATACTTACCAGTTGAATTCGACCTGAACTGGTATGGCATCCTGTGGCGACTCCAGCGGTAGCGTACTGGAGCAGTACTGTCCAGAGAAGTCAGTTAAGTTGCAAACATGAATTTATTAGTGGAAGTGAGCGCAGGAAGAATTTTTGGATCATTTTAACTTGAGCTAATCATTAATTTTCCTTTATTATTTCAAATTCAAATTTTAATAACATTGTTCCTTTAATACAAAATGAGCTATGAAAATAGAAGGTATGAATTTGCCTGACCAATGAAAAAATGCTTCCGCCACCACTGCACAATTATGTCATTTTTTACGGAGTTGTGTATTTTGTGTGCCTCCAGTGGCAGTGAACAGATTGGTTGATGTGACCTCTACTCGAGCTGGGATTAACCCTCTTATTTGATAGTGCTGCTCTATTTGTGCATATTCCACTTAATTTGTCCATTCCCTGAAAGTGAATTATGAGTCTAATCAATATAGTAATTCCATTCTCTAGCCATTATTATTGATCTGTTCTCGAATATGCTGGAAATAGCACAAGGTGAAGCTGAGTGCTATAATTTTCAATTGCGTTACTCGTGCTTACCTGAATAGTTGAGGGCTGAGTGAGGGCTATAGAATACAAACAAACAACAGCAGCAGCAGAACTCTTCTATAGTTATGTGCTCCTAGTGGTATACCCAATGCTTTATCAGCATAGCTTTTTTGCTCAGTTGGCTGGTTAAAAATAAATAGAATGAATGAAATAGAGCACACCATCATTTAGACTAGTGCATGTGCTCGACGAGTTTGAGTACACTTCAGTAACATTAAATCGTAGTTTGTGTGTGGTCTAAGCAGGTGCCAATTTCTGAAATGAAAAATTTGAACACATTGCATGGTATGCGAGTATAAGCGCAGAAAATTTTGCCAACCACGCCCTATTTTGGATCATAACCATTAGGTAGATTATAAAACTGACTAGTTGACTATAACCAAACGTGAAAGCATGAGATGTTTGCAGTAGTATAGCAAGAGGCGTGGCCTTCTTACATGACTTAACAGAAAGTTATGAGTCATAATATAACTATTAAGATACTCTTGTTTTATTTTTACTAAGCTTTCTTTTGGGTATATAGCACTCCAACACAAATTAATGCAAATAGTGTGCCATATTTGAATATATTTTTTTGCACAATCTCTAGTATAGCACTTTGCTTACTGAGTGAGCAATATTTAGTTTCCAGTTTACCATTAAGTATGTCTCTATTGGGAAAGACTGGAATAAGACCTTCTAAAATTATCAGTATCCCTCTCATATTGGGACAGTTGGCACCTGTGGGTCTAGTCATACATTTACATGAGCCAACTTCTCTTCTTGTAGCTATTAGTATTCAAATGGCTGAAGTCAAACTGCAGAGTAGAATGAACTAGTCTAGTTTGTGCATGTCAGCAGGATCTGTCTATAGTACAAAATTAATGTGCTCAAGAAAAAAAAAAATTTGCATCTAGCTACCATGTGTATTTCAGTGAATTCAATTAGCTTGGCACTACACCGGCCCACAGTGGAGTTGTTCTTGCATTTTTCGTGATAATAGAATGCAGTGGGATAGTGATCAAAGGCAGGTTGGGGTTTTCCCAAGTAATTCCCCTGGTGCTCTCCCTATCAGAATAACAATAATATCAAATTGTTCCCCCCTCCCCTCCCCTCTGGTGCAGGTATTGATGGCACTACTTCTTCTGGCTCCATCTTTCTCTATCAGCAGGATGAAGCAAAATGCAGGACACTGTTTCAAAATATGTGGGCCAGAGCGAAAGGACCAGTCCCTACAGTTGAACATGTTTTCACCATTCAGAATCCAATTCTCTCGAGTCAATTTAACTCTTACAAGCAAAGAATAGGACTCGCCGCAGTAGAGGAACATTTTCATGGGACGTCCATCTTATGTGACCTGGCAAAAAACCGAAGTCTGTGCTCTAATAGTAAATGTAGTATTTGTAACATTTCCAAGTGTGGGTTCAATTCCAGCTTGATAGGAAGCAATGTAGCACTGCAGAGGTTTGGTAGCGGCTTTTATCTGGCTCCGAACTCTTCAAAATGTCATGACTACACACAAGGATGTGATCTCAGTGGCCATCGAGCACTCCTTCTGTGTGAAGTGTGTCCAGGAAATATGTATAGGACTAAGAAAGGCGATTCTAAATTGAAAGCTCCTCCGAAAGGATATCACTGTGTCTATGGAGATGTTGGTCAAGACCTTAACTATCCAGAAATTGTCATGTATGACTGTCAGTCCATTTTACCAAGATACATTCTTCTGTACAAGCTAAATGGAACCAAAAAACTTGTCAGTTAATTATTGTAGAGTGTATTATATTTGTGTTATTTTTATCATCATTCATTACTTTACCTGATACTATAAATAACTTTTTCCTGGGAATACCATTACATTACAGCTTAGTCAGCCAGCCAGTGTGGTCAGGAAGCTCAGAGTAGCCGCTGCTGTTATAGCTACTCAACAGTGATGTCCTACTATTATGTTTGGGTGGGAGGTCTGAAAGGTGTGGTGCAGGAGAAGGACCTGACTGAAGTATTCCAGAAGTATGGAACTGTTCTGCACATCAGAGTTGTGAGGGACCAAGAAACCCACAAGTCAAAGTTAGTACATTCTACTTAGCAAAGAACCTGTCAATTTTAGTCAAGGAAAATAATATTTTTTTTTGTACTTAGCTAATTCTTGGGGTGTAACTGCATTATTATTTAAGCCACTCAATTGACCCGCTCACGTTCTCCAACTCTCCCGTCTTCAGTAGGTTCAGAACGGCTGGCATGGCTCCATTTGTGTTACACAAATTTTAAATTTAGCTGCCTGCCATAGAAGCGCTGAAGTAGCTAATAAAGCAAAATTAACTACAGGGTACTAGCTAAATAAAAGGATAGGTAGCTAACGAGAAGCTTGTGTTTAGAGTAAGGATCTGACCTTGGTTGATATTTGCTAAGTCCTCACTCTTGATGAGGTATGGGCGGTGGGATGCTCTAGGATATATTGCAAACGTCTTAAACAAAGGAGAAAAATCAAGAGCTACTTCCATCCTTCTCTACAATTGATGAGTGATTAAAAAAAAAACAAGCAGGGCAAAGGTAGGAGTCAAAGCAAAGTAGCTAGTGTAACCTAATCTGAATTTTTGTCACAATATTGATGTCAAACATATTGTATATTATATTATATATAAGTATAAATATTTATTAGGTACTGAACAGAGCCTGATAACTGTTGCCACATAGAAAATGCATTAAAGTAAACAGGATGTGGCTTAGGGCAATATTTTTCCATATCACCTGTGTTCATAGTTATTACGTTGGGTTATTGCGTCCCCCTAGGTAAATTTCTTGTTACCAAGGTATTCGCGCATGAGCAGTACCTAATAAATTTATTATCCATTGGATACCCGAGAATATCACTCGTCTGTTGGCTTAGTATTTACGCTTGTGCCTGCGGCACTCGCGTAAATACTAAGCCAACAGACTCGTGATATTCTCCTGTATCAAATGAATAATATATATATATTTATAATATTGCTATAAGCTATATAATTGTTTTTGATATTTACTTTAAAACATGAAATTTAAATGAATACATTTAATAGTATTTCAGAAATCATTACACAATATAATAATGATAAATTAATTAAGTTACGTCATGACGATACTGTTAATTTTTAAAAACTTTTCTGCAGACACTGTGCCTTAGTTGTGTATGGAGATGAAAGAACGGCAGAATTAGCTGCCTCAAGAGCTAATCAGACATATGTACTGGGTTCTACCATCACAGTCAGAGGACCTTCAGATCAGAGGTCCAGAGGTCGCTCGGCTTTATACACGGGCAAGATTGGATACGTGCCTACAAAAGCAGGAGATAAGAGACCATACACAGATTGCTGCCATTATGCCAGTGGAACCTGCACAAACATTTCAGTTAGTCATTTATAACACACCATATGAGTGATAAAATATTCTGTGGGTTGTAATGACAATGATGTCATGTGTCCTGCATGTGTAGTGTCCTTACAGACATGCTTCAGTAGCACACGACTCTAGCGCTCCTGTGTGTGAGCAATGGCTGTGTAATTGCTGCACAAATGTGTCCTGTAGAAAACGCCATCCTGGACCTAATGCTCTAAGTACAAGTAAGGCATTAAATGAAGTTCATACCTTATGAATCATATATATGTACAATTACAGCAGCAGCTACTTGCACTGATCCAGTATATCCCATATATAATGCTTTCAGCAGACTGAATATGAGTGATGGAGGTATGTGTATCCATTTACTTAACTATAAGAATCAATAAAGTTTTGAAGTGTTGCAGTGTGGAACTTTTACATTCTGAAGCACCCCATGCAGCACTGTGGCTCTTAATGTATTTATAAGCCAGCATTTTTGATAAATAAATAACAAAAAATCTATAGTAATCACCCATAGAAATGTCTCATTTCTCTGTTTAGTATTCATTGTTGTCATTTCTATGTATGTAGATGATGACATTATAATCCTAGCTTCAAAACTAGAGTTTGACAGAGTTTCACAGAAATTTCAACTAGACTGGGCACGTGCAAAAGGCGCTGCTCCAACTGTCAAGGCTGTGTTTGTTATCAATAATCCAAAACTTGAAGACAAATGGAAGGCATACAAAGCTAAGCTGCCATTACATCACCAGATTTCTGAAGAAGATCATTACCATGGCACCAAGCTGTGCTGCAACATTTCCTTTGAAAAAGACCTCTGCATGTCACGTGACTGTAGCATATGTCGAATATGTGAGGATGGGTTCAGTGAGTCCAAAATTAGGCAGAATATTCCTCATTTCCAGCGGTTTGGTCCAGGTTTCTATCTGGCTCCTAAGTCTTCTAAATGCCATGACTACACTCAGGGAGCACACAGCTACAGAGCTCTGTTGCTATGCAAGGTGGCGCCTGGCAACAAATACAAGTCGAAGAAAGATGATACGAGCCTTCAAGGCCCTCCTGTCAGCTATCACTCTATTTATGGTGAAGCTGGTGGTAGTTTAAACTACGAGGAAATAGTGCTTCCTGGTGCTGATGCTATACTTCCTAGACATCTAATTGTGTACAGGAAAGATGGTGTTGCCAAGATTGCAAAATAAACATTCCTTATATATGCACGAAACTTCGTTTTTAATGCTTCAATACAATGTATACAACATTTTTACATGAAATTTTAATCTTGCTGTTTTTTAAAGATTCATTTGTACGTAAAATCTAGTCAAAACTTTCTGCTTCTATAAAATGCAAACTCTTTTCTCAAATCCTTTAGTGATGTAATTTTTTTTTTTTAAACTGATAGCTATAGCTTTAGTATTAGGAGCTGGTAGTGAATGGCCATATAAAACACAACTTCACAGTGTCCTTCACAATTTCTTTTTGTTTCTAGCTACATCTAATTCTTCTTTATTCTTAAATAATCAGTTTGCAGTTACTCTTTTTAGTACACATTGAGTAATTTATCTCTACTACTTTATCCCTGCCTACAGAACAGCATAGGTCAAACGATTCACTCTACGTAAAAGATCATAATTATGTCTTGCTTTACCATCAAGAACAACTGTACACACTCAAAAATAACTGGATTGACTGACTTTCCTCAGTGAAAGTGTAGTCTTTCTTAAGTGACACCAGGACACTTGACTAGTTACTCCATGAGTACAGCAAGGAGAGTTAACTTGAGTTTTAGAACACCTTTATAAAAATCTAGCAATGCTTCACTCCTCCTCTCTGCTGATATGACAGTGATCACCAATCATCTAGCAATGCTTCACTCCTCCTCTCTGCTGATATGACAGTGATCACCAATCATCTAGCAATGCTTCACTCCTCTCTGCTGATATGACAGTGATCACCAATCATCTAGCAATGCTTCACTCCTCCTCTCTGCTGATATGACAGTGATCACCAATCATCTAGCAATGCTTCACTCCTCCTCTCTGCTGATATGACAGTGATCACCAATCATCTAGCAATGCTTCACTCCTCCTCTCTGCTGATATGACAGTGATCACTAATCATCTAGCAATGCTTCACTCCTCTCTGCTGATATGACAGTGATCACCAATCATCTAGCAATGCTTCACTCCTCCTCTCTGCTGATATGACAGTGATCACCAATCATCTAGCAGTGCTTCACTCCTCCTCTCTGCTGATATGACAGTGATCACCAATCATCTAGCAGTGCTTCACTCCTCCTCTCTGCTGATATGACAGTGATCACCAATCATCTAGCAGTGCTTCACTCCTCCTCTCTGCTGATATGACAGTGATCACCAATCATCTAGCAGTGCTCCACTCCTCCTCTCTGCTGATATGACAGTGATCACCAATCATCTAGCAGTGCTCCACTCCTCCTCTCTGCTGATATGACAGTGATCACCAATCATCTAGCAGTGCTTCACTCCTCCTCTCTGCTGATATGACAGTGATCACCAATCATCTAGCAGTGCTTCACTCCTCCTCTCTGCTGATATGACAGTGATCACCAATCATCTAGCAGTGCGTCACTCCTCCTCTCTGCTGATATGACAGTGATCACCAATCATCTAGCAATGCTTCACTCCTCCTCTCTGCTGATATGACAGTGATCACCAATTCATCTAGCAATGCTTCACTCCTCCTCTCTGCTGATATGACAGTGGATCACCAATCATCTAGCAATGCTTCACTCCTCCTCTCTGCTGATATGACAGTGATCACCAATCATCTAGCATGCTTCACTCCTCCTCTCTGCTGATATGACAGGATCCCATCATCTAGCAATTTCACTCCTCTCTCTGCGATATGACAGTATCACCAATCATCTTAGCTGTCCTTTAGTTGGTAATATACGTGTATTGTGGTCACATGATAGCTAGTGTGACTAAAAACTTTGCCCAAATAGACGACATTTTTATACTGAGATTTTTTTGTATTATAAAATCTAGTAGAAGATTTGTACAATAAAAAGAATTCACACGACTGCTTTAAGAAAACATATATAACAACAATGTTCCAGTGATTAGTTGAAAGAGAGTATAAAAGATGAGGTTTATTTTTAAGTTCATGATCAAATGTATAAAGGGATGGTAGAAATGATAGTGCAATAAAATATAAAAAGGTACATAGTTGGGAAATGTTTGAGTATTTAAGTGATCTCTATCTGATGACTGGATTCACTCCTGGAACACTGAACTTCCTGCAAGAAGACAATGCAGAGTGCTAGTTCAACTATCTTTATTGCTACTACTACTACTACTACTACTACACCAGCAGTAAGTGATACAATGCAATACATAGTTACAAAGTGGTAATGTGTAGATAATACCAGAGGCAAAATGAACAAAAACAACAACACAGCTGAGCCGCTCTAGTTGGGACTCAGAAGTGACTAGCTTCATGGAGGGTGGTGAAAAGATGACCTGAATGCATAGCTCTGATGCACTGCATTGCACTACTACTACTACTACTACTACTACTACAGTAAATGGTTACTCGGTCATCTATTCATAATAAAGCCCCCCACACAAGAGGTACTAAGTAAACAGAGATTCAAATATAGATGCTTTGCTTTGCTTAGAGTTCATGTACTGCCTTTACTGTTATTCATTTCTATCAACTTGTACTAAAAAAAAATCTTTTCCGGCACATGCCATATCGAGGTGCGTTTTAGTCAATAAATAACAACAGCAATGCTGAGAAGTCATGATTAGCATTAAATACAGACACACATGAATGAAGTTGTAGTCTGAGAAAGTGGGCAACATTTATTAGATGTTCATTGCTTACCGGTCTATTCTCACCCTCTGTTCCTTGAGGGCACTATCTACTGCTGCTATAGACTGCTGTAGCCGAGGAATTAAATAGCTACAAAACAACGAAACGAGAACAGGGAGGTATTCAGATGACTTAAAAAACAAAACACATAAAAAAACAAAAAAAACAACAAAAAAAAACAACAAAAAACCTGTAAATTACTAATGTAAGGTTATTACTCCCTCCCCTCTGGGCATATGAAAGTATTTAGACTATTTTTCTTGTAGACTTCAAATTCCTTGTTGTCATCAATAGTTTTTTATCCCTCTATCTTTTTCACCCCCCCCCCCCCCCCCCCCCCGCTATCTTTTCTTCCCCTCCCCCCCCCCCCCCCCCCCCCCCCCCAAGCAGTTCTAGTGTAGATGGACTAATCAATGATATCTACACTTACTCCGGAAGTTCTATTTGCTGTGGTGAGTAGCCTTGGTTACGGAGCCGTTGGACTTCTTCTCTGACCCGTTGATTGATATTATTGAGCAGTAGAATGTGATTCTCCTCCCACTGCACACACACACACACACACACACACACCACACACACACACACAAAGTTACTGATGAAATAAATACATACTACAACAATGCGTGTATCAGTTCACAAGTATTTGTAGCTGGAGTAGAAATTTGCAAAAGATTCCCATACTGTTTCTCACTGTAGCCTCTCCTCATAAACGTTGATATACTATCACTACCACTAGATCCTCATGACTGATTTACTCCTAGTTTTTTTTTACTAAGTGCATTCCTCATTTACCCGCCGTGCTAGTGATCATGCCAACTCAACATGGACAGACTATAGTGTGTAAAGATGTACAAAAGCTTTGATTTTATGTCTATCCTGATACAGTACATGTGCTAAGAAATGATACGACTAATACTGGCATGCAAACCTCTAGCCACAAGCACCTTGTCCAGGTGGGAGAGATGTCTGCTGCATTCTTCTGCATGTTGTTTAGCTTTCTTCCCAATGTCCTCCACATCACACCTCATGGGGATCATTTGACTACAAACACATCACCACAACTGACAGAACCACACCCTATACTGTAGACCACACCATCTATTAAAATTAAACTTTATTATAGACTTTGCTTTACGGCACTAAAATTTACGATCACAGTAATAACACCTATGTATATGTGTATATGTATGATATGTGATTCTACTATATGTGTATATGTATGATATGTGATTCTACTATATGTGTATATGTATGATATGTGATTCTGCTGTTGATGGCATATAAAAAACCAGTCAATCACATACAATGAATACACACTCCATCACTGAGATAGATATCACTATAGGAAACTAAACTTGAGACAACATGAGCCTCCTCCCCTCACTCATTTCAAATATTCTGCCTGCCTCGGCTCTATGCTTGTGCAGCGAGATGAAGATGACAATAATAACTAAGAGATACCCGCCACACAGTAGAGTCGAGCAATACAACACAGTAAGGCATTCATCATTGTCTTTATAGATTGTAGATTTGGAATACCTCACCAAGGTATCACTATCTTTTCAATTACTAACTTTCTTATCCTCTTCCCTTTCACTAGCTTTCTCATTACTACTGTAACTTTATTAGTGCCTCAATATCATAACCCTTTACCAACTTATTTTAGCTTATGAATTATTCATGAATAAGGACACTGTGGTTACTAATTGACAAAGTGAATTATTTATTATACATTATCAAGTATGTATCCTGCCACACAGTGGCACTTGATGTACACTAACTTGTGCAAACAAAGGTGCAGTAGAATAAAGTTTCTTTATATCCATTCTATTATCTTCTACTTGGCTTAGTTACACTAGTTTCCCTGTCACCGTTCCTTTCTTTCTGAACCAGCTTAACTTTTCTTAGCCCCTTCTTTCATTTCTTCAGCTCTTTTATCCCTTCTCAACCTTTGCCTATCTCTCCTGCTTCTCAGTCTCTCTTCTTTACCGAATCGCCTCAGCTCATGAATTATTCATGAATACAAATTCGCTACAGACAAACAAGTGTATTATTATATACTTCACACCTCTAGCACACTCACTGCCCCTACAGGGTATTCGTGCACAAATCAAACCTAAATATTTTCAACCTCCTCCACTTCCAGAGTGCATGTCTCATAGACACAGCCATTTTTATGATACTATATATAGACCACACCCTCTGTAACGGAGAGAGAGATAGCCACTCACTTGAACCACTCCCCCAGCTTGGAGTAGACCTGCTCCCTGCCACTCTGCAGAGTGATCATTCTGTCCTGAGCTTCTGCCAACTTATCACGCAACTGATGCCTACAATCAAGGAATATGTACATGCATATGGTAAAGGGTGGGCACAGTACCAAAGAATGCTGATATCAGTAATGACTATTGATAACAGAATCAAGTAGACCATTCAGCCATTTTGAAATGCATTCGTGTGGCTTGCAAAGGTGAACAAGTTACCATGACTACATATGCACTGTTAGTTATACATTGTGTGAGAGGACGAGTTCAGAGGAAGCTAATGACTTCCCCTACACTGTAAGAACATACCACACAAGAAAGAACACAGTGTGTGGAGTCAGACCACATGAAAGTATAGTCATAAAACAAACAAACAAACAAAAAAAAACAACAACCAAACCAAACAAAAAAAGAGAATGCAAATGTATACATACACCTTGTTCTTTATTTGACACACACACACATCCACCAACCCCTCCCACACGCACATCCACACACATCCACCAACCACTCCCACACGCATGCACACACACAAACACACCAACCCCTCCCACACGCACACACACACATCCACCAACCCCTCCCACACGCACACACACACACATCCACCAACCCCTCCCACACGCACACATTACAGTCGACTCACTTGGTGAAGTTGTGCACTGTGTGATCAAACTGACTCATATCTGAAATAAAAGAATGAAAATTGACAAAACATCAATTAATGTAACACATGAATTAATACGGCAAGTGTATTGTAACACATGAGTCAATACGGCAAGCGTATTGTAACACATGAGTCAATACGGCAAGCGTATTGTAACACATGAGTCAATACGGCAAGCGTATTGTAACACATGAGTCAATACGGCAAGCGTATTGTAACACATGAGTCAATACGGCAAGCGTATTGTAACACATGAGTCAACACGGCAAGCGTATTGTAACACATGAGTCAACACGGCAAGCGTATTGTAACACATGAGTCAACACGGCAAGCGTATTGTAACACATGAGTCAACACGGCAAGCGTATTGTAACACATGAGTTAATACGGCAAGCGTATTGTAACACATGAGTTAATACGGCAAGCGTATTGTAACACATGAGTTAATACGGCAAGCGTATTGTAACACATGAGTTAATACGGCAAGCGTATTGTAACACATTGAGTTAATACAAGTGTATTGTAACACATGAGTTAATACGGCAAGTGTATTGTAACACATGAGTTAATACGGCAAGTGTATTGTAACACATGAGTTAATACGGCAAGTGTATTGTAACACATGAGTTAATACGGCAAGCGTATTGTAACACATGAGTTAATACGGCAAGCGTATTGTAACACATGAGTTAATACGGCAAGTGTATTGTAACACATGAGTTAATACGGCAAGTGTATTGTAACACATGAGTTAATACGGCAAGCGTATTGTAACACATGAATTAATACAGCAAGTGTATTGCGAGACTGAGAGTCATGCCTTCATCACACTTACTCTTTATTCTTCTGTCCTTCATGAATGCCCTGAAGCTATTGTCTACATTACGCACCAGAAACTGCATAGACTCAGTGCTACATACCATGAACACAACAACAACAACAACAACAACAACAACACCCATATGTGAGTATACCTAGTAACAATAGCATGTTTAGCTCATCTTTCTCTCACCTCTTGTCAAAGATGGCGTGGGAGTACTTAGAGTCCCAGGAGTCTATTATTCCTTCCTGCATCACATGACTGGACTTATTCTGGAGCAGCTTTGGAGCATCTTTCAACTAGGAATAAAATAAATAACAAACAAACAATTAAGACAGAACAAAGAATGTGTGTATGTATGTGTGCGTGTGTATGTATGTGTGTGTATGTATGTGTGAGTGTATGCATGTGTGTATATGTGTGTATGTATGTGTGCGTGTGTATGTATGTGTGCGTGTATGCATGTGTGTATGTATGTGTGTGTATGTATGTGTGTGTATGTATGTGTGTGTGTGTGTATATATACATACTCGTTCAATGAGTTCGTGTTTCTGTCGTATTTGAAGGTCAAGTTTAGAAATGTCAGCCGCAAACACTACAAACACACACAAGACAAGCAATAATTATGACTTGTAAGCCACACCCTCACACAATACTACCACACCCATCCTCCCACGCCCACTAGCAACCATGTACACTTACATCCATCTATTGAATGGTTCACTGCAGAGAGGGTATCCTTAATGTTGATAAGACTAAACAACAACAACAACAACAACAACAACAACAACAAAATCATCCTGTGTTCAGCTAAGACTTGACATTACACAGAGCTGCATCAACACATACCAAACTATGGGATATCAGCACATCTATAATAGTGTTTGAGCACAACTGGCGAGCGAGCCTAAACTACACTATTGTTAAACGATTGATTTTAACAACTAACACTCAAGCTACTAAAAAAAAGTCGAGTTTTTAAATTACGCATATATGGTAAAGGGAATTCAATGCCATAGTAACCACTCCCACAATTGTTTGAATAGGATTAAAACAAATAAACAAAAAAACAAAAACAACAACAAAAAAAACAAAAATCAAAAACAACAACAACAAAACAAGTCAAGGTATTTAAAAAATTTTCTTTGTGATATTCATTAGCTAAGTAGTAGTTGTAACGCACAATACTTTCACACTTAACTGAACATACCTACACAAGACTTACATACCTTAGTGGTTAGTCTAGTGGACAATGACTTTTTTTCAAGTAAATACTGTTGAGTAGTGCTTATAACTATAACAAATAGCGAACTAATTTACCACCCCCACTAACTTGAATAGAAATGGAACTCCCGTAAGTTTCTGAGTTCTAACTGCACCCGCAAATAATTCAAAGTGGTAAACAATTCAATTTCTAGAATGATACGGGTAATAATCGATAACTAGAGGATTCTGTTTAGTGAAGTTTAGGACAGGGTCGAACATCGAACTAGCACAAAAATATGAGAGGGTCAAAGTACAAAATGACATGCATACATCCAAACATATAAACAAACAAATATCCCCGATTTTCAATTGTGTTACCCCTGAGAGTGTCTCGCTTGCCAATTATATTTATAATGCTTTACTGAGTAGTTTAATATACTGGAACTATGTACATACAGTCAAGCAGCTGATCATAACTGTACAGTCTTCATACACTCACAGTCTCTAAACTTAAAATACTTATTTGATAAAAACTAAAAACAAACCAACAAACATTAACAAAAACAACAAACTATCAACAAATAACAACAACAAACTTTTTCACTCTGTCAAATAACTGTAAAAACACAATGCATGCTTTCTATTTAACTGAAAGTGATGATGATACTGTGTACACTCATGGCAACTCAAAGCAGTTACAGATAGTGGGACCCTTTACCATATGAAATAATACTGTCCAACTGTATAGATAAGTGACGTTGAATGTCAGTGATACAAAACTCTGTGAAAAATGAAATGTGTGAGCAAAACAAAACATGACAGTACTTAGACCACCATTTTTATTTCTTTTTCTTTTTTTTAAAGACAAAATAGAGGTGGATGGTATTCACCCTTACCCAGCTACTTGACTGGAGAGCACTCTACAAGTGGCCTTGTTCAGTTGACCCACACTATCCAGCAGCTGCTTTACTAGAGAGTACTCATGCTTCACTGTGTGACTATAGCAACAAATAAACAGAACTAAAATGTAACACAACACCCAGTGGAGAGTAAAGAACAATCAACAACTACTGAACAACACACACACACACACACACACACACACACACACACACACACACACACACACACACACACACTGGCTACTTACCCAAAGCAGAGAGCTGCCTGGTGCATGAGCTTGTAGAGTCTGTTGATTTCTTCACTGATAAATTTGTAGTAGTGGATAGTCTTTGCACATTCCTTGCCATAGTACATGTCCAACTGGACCACCTTAGCCGCACCATCCTGGTTGCTTGACAGCTTGGGCATAGGAGGGGCTGTAGCTACAAACAGACAACACACACACATGCATAAGTATAGATGAAGTACATTAGGGCAAGTGCTATATGTCAAGTTACCCTTTACCGAATTGGATTAGAGACCATAACAAACTCTGATTTCATACAGGGGGGGGGGGAGGGGAGGGGCTGGCTTAGTAATCTCCCTTTCTTCCTCTATAAGTAGCAAGAATAAAACATCATGCATGTGTGACCAAACATTAATCAGTATTAATTGTATACATTCTTATAAAGGCATGTGCATCAAAGTACTGTGGTTTTAAAAAGGGTGTGGCTAAGTACATGCAGTGTCTCCCATCCCCAGAGAATCCTGTATGATACACTGAACATCTTCAACTGTTGTATGGCCGAAGAGTCAATCAGGTATTATTTTTTCAGACACAAAAGGGAGAAAAGAATGGGAACAAAGCTTGATGGATGGATGACAACTCTACTATTACAGCTATACTACAAGTACACATCGTCATGGAGTGTTGGCATAGTCAAACACATGTGAATATAAACTTACGAGGGGGCAACATTTCCAGTTCAGAAGTCTTCTTTGGGTCTCCACCAAACACAAACAATGGCCTCTCAGCCTGGAAAAATAAAAGAATCATAAGAACACACCAGTCTATTGTCATAGTTACACTTCATTGGGCTGCCATAAGTGCACTAAATGGAATTACAAGACAAATAAAAGAATAATCACTGGATCATGCTTTAATGTTACCGCAATGGTCACTTTTTAGTGGTTAATATAATGTGATTAAGAAATTACATTGGCTACTATTTGGGGGGGGGCCCTTTAGTTAGGGGTGGGAAATCCAGGTTTCCCCCTTCTCTATGAAACCCTGCTTGTAAATGCACCAGTGGACTAGGAAATGACTAAATTGAAACTGTGTCAAGAAACGTTATCATACAGTTACGTAACAGCAACCATGTTTAAGAACACGGTATTTTTCTCTTGATGTCACCTTGGTAGTTGATTGCCATGACAGTGAGTGACATGCGCTCTGTACTGTGTGTACACGTCAATCATGTGACTTACTAGTGATCCACGATAGGTGGGCGGGTGATTTTCAGGTGAACTAATTAAGAATAAATGCACACAATGCTCACACTTAAACTTTTTTATTGGGTGACAACAACAGCAACAAAAACAACAACAACAAAATGCTAACTTTTTTTTTTATAACCCTTATGAAGACATTATTGATTATCTTACAAAAAAACAAAAAAAAACACTGCACAACATACATCTTGTAACTAGCAACTAATCATTGCCTCCTGCGATGCATTGATACTGTCATTTAATTCATTATTGCTCTCTCTACTCTCCAATGTTTCACTCAGTATGTGTGATTTCATTACCGTGGTAACAGGGAGCTGGCCGGCCATGATAGGAGTGACTGGTTTGTATGGCAGGTTCTCATAGAAGATCTCCTGGAACTTAGGATCCAGGCGAGTCTGAGCACAGATGAGCTCCTTCAACTTGGCCAATCTACAAACACATACACCCACACACAGAGCTTATGAGGATGTGATACTAGTGTAAATACAGTAACAAGTATACATGTATATGATCTCAATAAGGCACAGTACCTAATGAATGACAAAAACCCTTTACCTGCTGAACCATGCCCCTTAAAACAACAACAACAAAAAAAAAAATCAGTGACCCAACCCTTGCTAATAATTAACACTATCATAAGATGCATATACAGCATCTATCTCCAGTAACGTCTCCACACTATTAAAACGTGACTCACCCGTTTCTCTCATCTGGATCAATAAATATCTTGTGGCAGGAACAGGAATACACACAAAACACATCCACCATCTGCATTTTCACATTACCATGACAAAAATATTACAACCTCAAAAAATACATACGAGAAAAAAAGAAAAGAAAGAAAAAGAAAAGAAAAAGAAAACAACAACAACAAACTTCTTTGTACTTGTAGGACAACACAAAAAAAGAAAAAAAGAAGAAACAACAACAAACTTCTTTGTATTTGTATGTAAGACAACAACAAATTCTACTTACAATAGTGTTCAGTGATTTCAGGGGGGTGGGGCCATTTCAAACATAATTCTTGTCTTTATCATGCACACCCCCCCCCCCCCCCCCCAATCCACACACACACACACACACAGCATAGCCATCCTTTGTACTCCTTCCACCACCACCACTCACCCTCCTCCACCACCACTAGCCCTCCTCCATCACATAACTGACCTTCTTGCGATGCACTTTCTCTATTTCTCTGAAGAAGTCATCAAACTCCATGATGCTGTTGAGGTCGTTCTCCATCAGACCACCCAATATGGCCGTCATCAGCTCACTCAGACCTCTGACAGACAAGAAAATGGACATTGAAACACACACAGTAAAGTTATTATTATGCTACAAGTAAGACCAAAGAACTAACAGGTCACATTTAATTATTTTTGTAATACTAACCCATTTCCTTTTTGGTATGAAATGCTACCTTGTACCAAGCACAAAATTTGCTTTAATTGTCCGTATAAATTATTTCAGCAACAATTGAAGTAGGACACTTCCAAATAGTGCCCACTCTGTAAACACCCACTCAATTGAAGAAATCTAATCTTTCAATATCGACACTTTATCTTATGGATCAAACATGGTAAAGATCATCAACACTGCGGTTTCTGTGATGTAACTGCTAGTAATTGATGTGCTATAATAAACACATTCAAGCAAAGACTTGATGACTCAAAGGAAGGTGAAAGTACAACAGAGGAGGAAAAAAGGCGAGAGATTAATTGTAACTAAAAGTTTAGTTGTTTCCAGAAAACGATCCTAGGCCGTGACCTCTAGCCACCACCAGTGACCTCTAGCAATGATCCTACTCTCCACTTTCCCATACTTTTGTGACCATGTTCACACACACACACACACACACACACACACACACACACACACCAATGGAGTAGAAAGGGAGAGAAGAGTGGCAGTAAGAAGGAGTGTGAAACAGAGAATGTCACGTGTACACACATCAACTGAGTTAGTGGAAGAGATGAGTTGTTGTATGAGCAGATCTCTCCTCATACCCTCACCTTACCTAGTGTGGTGTCTGTAACTCATTACAACTGCTACTCTATTGCACTGTATGTAGTCTTCATAAGATAACTCCTCACTCCAAACACATTTCACTTTCAACAACAACAGCCACAACAATAGCACACACACACACACACACACACACAAGTCATAACATAAGAGTGTGATGATGTCGGCATGGCAACTCACAACACACAAACACTGAATCATCATCTCAACCATGTACGTACACCACATGTACTACCTTGCTAGGTACGTATGACTTAAGAAAAGGACCCTTCACTCCATCATACCACACCTCTCTTCACTCCAGCATACCACACCTCTCTTCACTCCAGCATACCACACCTCTCTTCACTCCAGCATACCACACCTCTCTTCACTCCAGCATACCACACCTCTCTTCACTCCAGCATACCACACCTCTCTTCACTCCTGCATACCACACCTCTCTTCACTCCATCATACCACACCTCTCTTCACTCCAGCATACCACACCTCTCTTCACTCCATCATACCACACCTCTCTTCACTCCAGCATACCACACCTCTCTTCACTCCAGCATACCACACCTCTCTTCACTCCAGCATACCACACCTCTCTTCACTCCTGCATACCACACCTCTCTTCACTCCTGCATACCACACCTCTCTTCACTCCATCATACCACACCTCTCTTCACTCCATCATACCACACCTCTCTTCACTCCAGCATACCACACCTCTCTTCACTCCAGCATACCACACCTCTCTTCACTCCATCATACCACACCTCTCTTCACTCCATCATACCACACCTCTCTTCACTCCTGCATACCACACCTCTCTTCACTCCTGCATACCACACCTCTCTTCACTCCTGCATACCACACCTCTCTTCACTCCATCATACCACACCTCTCTTCACCCTCTAATATTCCTACTAATTAATCAAGTTGGAGGGTGTATAAGGCGTCGGTCATTAGTTAAATGGAGCCACGGGTATGTGCTGATAAAATCCTAGGTGGTTAGGTAAAGGGTGTGATTTGAGACTTACTGGGAGAGTCGTGTGTTCTTTGGCAGTGTCTTCCTGTAAATGATGCGTCCATTCTCCTCCAGCTGTTGGCCTGATATTACTCCCGGCTCCTTCTCCGAGATGATGCGGAACCTGCAGTGATGGACAGACAGACGGACGGATGAGGTGAGTAATGAGTGAAATATGTTGCATGTTTCCTCACACACACAAATTCTTTTGAAACCGCTAGCGGATATGCTCACCTGGCAGAGCCAGGATGCCAGTGCACTAAGCAGGCACTGTGAGCCGTGCAAGCAAAGCTCCTGGAGCCAGGCTAGGAACTCGCAGGAGAACAGGCCTTTCCTCATAGCAAGTGGTGTGGGCACCTGAAGTCCCACCTGGACCATTGCTGTTTCATGAGAAAAGGACTTGAATTTGCACCCCAGCAAATGCCAGGTACCCAATTACAGCTGGGTGGACTGGTGGGAGGCAGATGGAAAGTTGCCTGGAGTTGGGCTTGAAGTTAGGACCTCAGGCCCTGAGCAGGACACAACCACTACACCACACACCCACATACACACCCACGGCAAACTCTAAAGTACACTTATGCCTGATGCACTAGACTCAGTCAGTTTCCATGTGTGTTTACATTAACACACTACCATAGCAACAATGGAAACTGCACATGCACAGTCCCAAAGGCCTGGCTGATCCTGTCAGCCTCAATCACAAGTTGGTCAATTCTTGCAGGCTCAGAGCTGGTGAGTGAGGATATCATCATGGAGAAAAATGAAAATGTTGCCACATAACCTCCATTGCCATGAAAACTCACATGAGGGCGCGGTCCTCCCTCTTCTTGAATGGCTGGAAGGGAAGTCTGCCAGTGGCCGCATGGAAGAAGGTGGCGCCCACACTCCACAAGTCCACTTTGGCAGCAAACTCATTCTTAGCGTTGGGGTTGACCAGAGCTCTCTCGTACATGCCGGGGTAGAGGTACTCCTCTGTACCGTGCAGAGAGATGAAGGTCTCACCCGGGGCTAGCTCACGGGCAGTGCCAAAGTCAGCCAACTTGAAGATGTAGCTATGGAACAAACACAAGCAGAAAAGATGTGGCACACTACAATAAGCATCTCTTAAAAACAACATACACGAAGTACATGCACACACACACTACACATATTAACAAAACAACAACAACAACAACAAAACAAACATTACAATACATGCATATATGGTCATACATTAGCTACCAACTTTATCCATCCTAACAGATATTTCTGAACATAACATACCCGAATGTACACACGCACACACATATACACACACACACACGTATTCACATACAAACAATGTACCAACACTAACCTGCCATCAGGTTTCTGACATCTCATAATATTGCCAGGTTTGATGTCTCTGTGGACAAAATGATGAGAGCGCAGATGTTGCAGGCCTTTAGCTACACACACACACAAGCACGCACACGCACACACACACAAGCACGCACACACACACAAGCGCGCACACACACGCACACATAATGCATGCACACACTGTAAGTTTACTCCTCACTGGTTCATTTTAATACTTAATTAAAGACAAACCAGTGCTCTAAGAAAATTTAGTTGGCGGAGGGGGGAAGAGTTGGAGGATTTTATGATTGTTATTGTTATTATTATTATTATCATTAGCTAAGTGCTGTAAACTTTGGGCTCAGCGCCAATAGCATACTGCACATAGCTTGCCTCCTCTCTCCACTCCTCCTCCAGATTGAACCCTATAATCATACTGTATCATTCTGTGGACTGTTTGCCTACCAACATCATAGATGACTTGTTTGAATTCTGTCTCACATAGCCCAAAGGCGTTGTCAGGTGAATCTATGACTTCATAGAGAGAGTTACCAGTACACAGCTCCATGATGATCACCTGGTTGTGAAACTTGGACTACACAACAACAACAACAACAAGTAACCAAGAAACAACAAACATGCATAGTATGTGCATTAGTGTCTGCTGCCCAATCTAGCCTCAAGATGTGACAAGAAGCTGATGAGAAAACCTAATAAAATGTAAAATAACTCAAACTGAACCAGGGGAACACAGAATTAGCACGCGCTCTTCCGACAATTACCTATTCCAGTGCTCGTAACTTATGCACATCAACTGAGACCTCTGCAAGTATGCCATCTGTCACAGGTAACATGTCCGTCACTCTAGCTATTAAGTACTGTTGAACTTTGGAATTAAAGGCAAAAAAATAGCACTTGTATCCATGGAAAGGTACTTTCCCCCTGTGTATGTTTCTTGCAGCTTAATCAAATGTCCAAAGAAGCCAGACTTGAAGTCGATATATCGAACAGTGGTTGGTGAAACCCAGGTGAAATCCCTGGGGAAAACCCAAAACAGGAAGTTTGTCTGCTTACAATACAATAAATTCTGCAGCCATCATAGTTGTACTCTGCAGTAAAATTCAGTGATTAAAATAAAGAAATAAATAAGGACTAAAGTCTGTCCAAAACTAGAGGAAGATGCTACAAACAAGAACTATAGAACTGAAACCACAGTGAAGTAAACTAGAGCAATGGCAGTTCACAAGTCCAGGATTATTTCAGACCTTTTACAGTCTCACACTAGCAGTACCTCCTCCTAAGCTGCTCATGAAAATTGTCAACTTATTAATTCAATTGTTTTCCCATTTCTTCTCCTGTCTGATCACTAGTTTAGATCTTATAAGTCGTGTGTTAAAATCTGTTCTTCTCACCTCTTCTTCCACTCCAAACAGCTTTACGATGTTGTCATGGTGAGGAAGGGAGCTCACCACATCGATTTCACGCCTCAGAGACTTGAAGTCCGACCCAGCAAACACCTTCACCGCACGCCGCTCACCCGTCCCCTACAGTGACAAAATAAACAACAAAGCAAGTAGAGCACATGTGGCAATAACTTGAATTTCCTATAGTCTCGTATTTAGGACATTTCATGTTGCTCCACTTTTCTGGTAGTGGATAGGGTTAAACGTCCTATAGTGCAGGGCATTTAGCCCTATCCTCTACAGGTAAGGTGGTGAAAGTACGAAATGTCCTAAATATGTGGCTACAGGAATTCAAGTTTTTGCCCTGTGGTGAACCCCAATGACATCAATGCTTAGCTACACCAATCTATACTCAAAACATGACTCATTGGGTGTGTGTTCACTTACTACAAACTAAATCTTCACTTTATATTACACGACAAAAGTGAAATAGGAGAAGGGAATTTTTGTGTTACTTCTATGGGCTAACATTAGTTGACAATGTTGCCTAGTAATATAATCATGACACTATTTGAAGTATTTTACAAATTGAAACCATAATGGAGTTCGATGTGGATTTATACTGGCCCTAAGATAAAGAAGCTGAGCAGGGATACTGTGCGAGTTCTTGCTGGTAGATATCATACACACACAGCTCCTGTTATCTGCTCTCCCTTTCTATACTACAAATCAGCATTTAAACAGGACAGATAGAATCGGAGAGGATTGATTCTGGCTGATCCTACTGTCACCAGCACAATGTGCCTGGACCTGTCTATCTGAGAGACCATTATGCCACACATTGGTAAGTAATTACAAAACTATACCACTGGAATAGCTTCTAAAAAGACTTTCTTCTATTGATTCCATGGCCCAACATTCTCTTTGGTCATAAATCTGAAGCATTGATTCTCTTAAGCACATTCGTCATTCCACGACCGATACTTTAATACACTCCATAGCACACACTGTTCTGACGCACCCTTTCGTAGCCCACGTATACTGCTCCGGTAGCTCCGTGGCCTAACTTCTCTCTAGTATTCCAGAAATGATTTGCAGTCTCGCACACACGTTCACCTCCACCTGTCCCTGCCATTTTCTATTAGCTTTCTGTCAAAACTGTTTGTTAAGAAATTTGGTGAACATAATAGACGATCATTTCCTAATGAATTGAACCAAGACGCCAGTCTAGATTTCGGTAAAGGGTCGCGCTAACTAATGTGATATTATGAATATTTTGCATACACATTTTATCATTGCCTCAAAGGAAGAGCCACATAATTTCTGGCTAAACTGCAGGAGCAGCAGGGGAAGAGGGTTGCTACCTGACCCAGTCTGTCACCTATTGTAGCTAGAAGTGACTAAGCTTCATCCTCCAGAATTCAGAATTACAGCTTGTAATATATCTAAAAGCACACTAGCTCAGCAATACTCAATGAACCACAATAGCTAGCTGATAAACTAGCTAGCTGGTTCCATAATTCAGCACCAGGATGAACTTGACAATGCAGCTGCTGCACATGCTGAGTTGAGACTGCCACTACATTCTTGGTAAACTGGTGTACATGGCGACTTCAGAATATTCCATTTGCGAGAGAATTTATCCCACTTTATTTTTTCGTGCCATGGCAAACATGGGTAAGACTGCAATAAACAATAACATATAGCTAACATGACAATCGAAGAATGAGAACATGCCTCCCCACACGGCAAAATTACCCACACACACACACAAACACACATTATAAATACATTGCACAATCAATGTTACTCAACAGATGTGCATCCTGATTTAATGTAGTGTATAAATGTCTTACATCAACTCCATATAACACAACACAGGCAAGAGGTAAAGCCATCAAGTGTGCTTGTCCACGAAAGAAGCAATGTGCTGTCAGGTCTATAGCTGAGAGTATTGGACTTCAAGTAAATAAATGCATCACCCTCATCGACATCCCAAGGTCATGGTGCACATAGTGAGACAACAAAACAGCTTGTCTGTGCAATTTACAACAGCAATGATACTTCCTGGCAGGCTCCTGGGCATAAAGATCGCATCATTATCAGAGAAATAACTGGTGATGGGATAAAAAATCAAAAGAACGGAACAGCTGCGATATAATATGTTGATGTCATTAAAAGAAGCTCACAATAAGTTTGTTGAAGAGAATCCTGACAAGGTAAGACTCAGCAAATTTTGTGAGTTGAGACCTGATAAAGTCAGGCTGTTTGATCACATACTGCATAATGTTTGTGTCTGTTTCTATCATGAAGATGTTCGCATTTTACTGGTTGCTTTGAAAAAAAAACACACTATGCTTTCCACCGAGTTCAAGAGCTTTATCAATCAAGTCAACTGTGATTCTTCTTCTAAGGATTGTATGAGCTTCAAGTGCAGCAAGTGTAAAGATCTGATTGATACCTTTACCCCAAGTAACCCAGCTGAAATTATGAAATATCAGCAATGGCAGACTGATGACAAGATGGAGAAGGTTGACATTATCGCGACAGTAAGTGATGCTTTTGTTGAACTTAAATCTCAGCTTTAATTTTTCTTCTTCACACGTATATGAAGCACAGGCAGGCTGCATGCATGAAAGAATTAATTTCAAAGTCTAACAAGCGGAATGCTGTGCTGCACGTGAAAGAGTACATATTGTATCTGCTGAGCAGTTGTTGCTGCTGAGAGCTGTCCTAATATCCACCTGCAGAAATGACATCCAGGAAATAGTCATTTTTGGAAGCCAAGTGGAAAAATGATAGCTGTGCCTAGAACACGTCAAATGCATTGCTTTACTGCCAGTACAAGTGACAAGGTAATGGTTGCTGACACATCCGATGCTACACAATTTAAGACTGTTTGTATCAGAAAAGCCAATGACAGTGACATTTAGGAGAATGAGAGTGACAGTGAAGAAAAAGGGGAAGATTCAGAGAGCGAGAAAGAAGAGGAGGAGTCTCAGGTTATAGTCACCACAACTGAAATATTGAGCGTAGGAGATTGGGTGATTGTAACCTATGATGGAGAAGAGTTTCCTGGAGAGGTCACATATTACGAGAATGATATTGAAGTCAGTGTAATGCACAGAAGTGGTAATAAATTCTGGAAATGGCCCAAACCTATAGATAAGATTTGTTATGAAAGAAAGGACGTGATAAAAATAAAATCCTCCCAAAGTAGCTGGACACCGTGGACAATGGGTGTTTGAAGACTAATTGTATTACCTTGCAGGAGTATATGATATTAAAAATGTCTAATCATTCACATCTTTGTTGTTGTTGTTTTCTTGTTGTTGTTGTTTCAAAGATTATTTAGGAACTAAACCAACACATGAAATCAGTATGTCACATAATTTGAATACACAATTCTCTGTCACATCTCTTGAAATTATAATTAAAGATATAAACAAAATTAAAGCAGCACTAACTATAACTTTTGCACCTTTTAATTCATCTATACCTACATACTAACACATTTCAGACGTGAGAGATAAGCCTCACTAACTTCACAGAGATTTTGTACCTGTAATCAGGAAAATACATAGTATTTTTCTAAATACGTCCGTCATGGGCCCTCTGGCATTGCTCTCTTATTTTAAATAAAACTGAAAGTTATTTCTACCACATATACTATGGGTGGCCACCCACAATATCCTTCATTGCACACCAGTTAAAACTGCTTAGGGTTAAGTAATATGCTCTTAAAGTGTCTGAATTGTACATCCGTCACCACGTAATTATCCATACCATTGATTGGTGTGAGCAGATTACCTAATGCCAGAACTACTGTGCACTAATAAAAAAAAAATTATTAAATATGAGTAAAAAAAAAAAAAAGTAAGTAATTAGGATCATAATTCCACTATCAATGAAAAGGTAAACAATGAGTAAAAAAAAGAGCTAAAAAAGATAAAGAGAGGGAAAAGATGTAATAAACCAATGGTGAGAGGATAAATAACCTTATGCTGCTTAACTAATAAAAAATAAGTAAATTAATGTGCCATATGTAAGAAGTACTCATTTTGTAATTAGCTTAGGGAGAAAGAGTTGTACTAACCCGAAAGACAATTTCTACTTACTAAGAGAGATACTAAAAGGAATTTGCAAAGACCCAATCATGTTCAGGTGCTCTCGCAACCGTGTGTGCGGAACCTCTGCATGGAGCCCCCTCCCCTCCGTTTTCTGTGGAGACAGCAAGTGTATGTAAGAAACAACAAACATTTCCAAGTAACTTTTTAGCCATGCATCAGTGAACAATAATCCATATCATCAAATTATTTTCCATTAATAGCACATCTACTCTCTATATAAACATTCATATCTTCTACTCTTGTTGATAAAGGGTATATTTAGGAGAGCTTGTTGTCAACAGGAATTCTTCACCGAGTCTCCCCCACCCTTCCCCCATCTGTGGGTAACTAGTCGTCGTCGTCCAAGCTACCAATTGAACTCAACTCACTCAACCCAGGTCAGCTTGCTCTGTCCCCCAGCTGCTGGCTCAACTGGTCGTGCCTGATTGTTGTGCTCTCCTTGTCCCGGGACACACGGGGGTTGGCTGTTTTTTTATAAGCCCCGTAGTTTGGAGTTACGCCCACCAAACCATCCTAAGTAGTGCAATCTCCTTAGAACATCAATCATATAACAGTAATATAGCTTCCTGCAACACCACATTGTGCTCTCTGGTGAGTACACCAACATCACACTAACATTACTAGCATTAAGTCTGCTAAGTCCTTAAACAACAATTAGACACATCATTTTTAGGTAGTTACGAGATTTGTTGTAGTCATGTGGGTCATTCACTAACACACTTACTGCATATGCCCCCCTCCCACTAACTCAGGTTATTACTTCTCATGACACCCCCTACCTTCTATAACCAAATCAATTATGGCCTCGAGCCTTACTGCACACAGCCAGTATCCCCCGTTGCTTTTGGGAATACAGAAAATAGCTTAACCGTCAACTTTAAAGCGCACACCCCCTATCCTATCTCAATTGATCCTAGTTGGGGAACTCACTTGTAAATAATTCGTAACCGCAGCATGATTTCTGTATCATATAAAATATGATAATTCCCCCATCTGCTCAGCCCATACTAAAGCGCCTTCGTTCAAACACTTACAGGAACACAATGAAATATAATAAGAATATGATATATACCCCCCCCTTAAGTTACAGGGTAAGTTCTAATGCCTTATTTAAAATCATATGACTCAGTTTAGCAGTGGGGTATGGTTGGCAGTAGGGTGTTTAGGTCATTATAAAATGTGACAGGGAAGTTAAAAATTTTTTTAACTTCAGAATTCTACCCCAGTGGAGTATTTTTTTTTTTTTGGGGTTTTTTTTAGCTAAAAATCACAACACCACACATACATGATACACAATACCCCCCCCCCCCCCCAAAGGCCTTAAAAAATTCCTTTTTTAGCTATTACATGCACACACACACACACACACACGATATATACAATATATATATATATATATGACATGCCATTGCAATCAGTTCAATGTTGTGAATATATTAATGACAATAGAGGTTATGCGTCCGACGTCACTGATTACGTCATACTTCCATTGGAGGGCAAAGACGAGTTGACCATGTTGACCATAATGGTTTTAACCTGCTGTGTTGTAGGCTGTCACAGGCGAGGAGGGCAAGGAAAAGTTTCTTTCTTTCCAAGTGACACAGACCCTAGAGTAGCTGGTAGAACCTGGAGTTACTTTCCATGCGCAGGATACTGTGGATAAATCGAATTGGCAGCAGCTGGGTTTGCTTGATCATTTTATTTCAGGTAATTGTGTAGTTGTATTTTAGTATTAGAGTATATAATTATATGAATATCATATTTATTTCATGTACTGATCTTATTAATTCTGGTATTGAAGAATTATGTGAAAAAATTTTTAATGTAATCATCAAACAAAGTATTCCTCTACAGGTAAACATCACTCAGTCATACTCTAATAATCCTGATTGGGCCCCCAGCATAAACTTAGGCTATGAGGCCTCTCAATTTCTCTTGATGTTGTTCAGCAGCGATACTGCCGTGCACTAGCACGTGCAAAACAGCGACAGTATTTGGTAGAGCCCTCAAGCAATAGAGAAGTCCAGCAAGAGCCTGAAACAGGTTAGATTTATTCTAAAAAAGCTCACATTGACATCTATGTTTGACTTGTAAATCTCATTTGGTATTGAACTAATAGGTGTAGCTTGCCAAACAGACATTACTCAGAATGAGATGGACAAAAAGAACGAGTTTACAATACTTATATCTAGCCTTCACCAACAAATTGCTGATCTAAATAAACAACTTCAAATGAACCTAAAAAGCTTGAGCATCACAGAATGCAGCTGTATGATATATATGTGATGATTACATCTGTTATAATGTAGGAATAGAGGAATGGTGTGTGTTTGAGTCTGTGTGATTTGGTTTATCCTTTTCTACCAGAAGGAGTAAAACTTACAAAATTTAAAATGGTAATGATGTTTTTTTATGAAAATTCGCCTCAACTCTTTGGATGAGGACCTGGCATTCAGATTTGGAGTGCATCAGTCAACTGTTTCATGAAATTTTCATAAAGTTTTGAATGTGATGCACAATAGATTATCTCCTCTCATTGTGTGGCCAGAACGAGGAGTTCTTATGCAAACTATGCCTGCATCATTCTGTAAATTTTTTAGGAAAAATGCAGTCATTATAGATTGCTCAGAAGTATTTATGGAGCGTCCCACTGACCTATTAGCACGGGCTCAATCAAGTTTGGAGCAATTACAAGCATCATTCCACTGTTAAATTTCTTTTGGGCATAACACCACAAGGTACAATCTCATTAGTATCTAAAGCTTATGGCGGAAGAATTTCTGACAAGCAAATAGTAGAACAGTCTGATCTAATTGATTATTTGGAACCTGGTATGTGAATTAATGATATAAAATTAATGTATTAACAACAAAATGTTTGTGTAACATTAGGAGATGTGATCTTAGCAGATCGAGGCTTTACTTGTGGGGATTATGCAAGTCCTGCACTTGCTGAAGTAAAAACTCCACCATTTACTAAAGGCAAGAGTCAACTTTCTAAAGTTCAAGTTGATTGGAGCAGAGAATTATCTGTTGTCAGAATCCACGTGGAAGGAGTAATTGGACTTTTGAAGCAAAAATGCACAATCCTACAAAATGTCCTGTCAATTTCTTTGATTTCCGACAAGACTGATGAAAGCTTATCAACAATAGACAAAATATAAGAGTTTGCTGTGCTTTAATTAATGTATGTCCTCCTATTGTTCCTCAAGATTAGTTGTGTTAAATTATTAATTTTTTGATGTAACATTATTTTTATTTGAAATATGGACATGATAATGATCAATGATAATGTTTAATTTCCTTTCCTTTCTTTGATTGTAAAAATTGGGGTAACTTCCTGCATGATGGACAGTGCCATTTTCCTTTTGGTGGGCACCTAATTCTTAGGCAATCCATATGAAACCACTCAATGGTACATGCATCATTATCACATCCAATCATTGTTCCGTAACTTGGCTGATTACAGTAACACCAACTTTGCTCGTAGTCTTCATTATCTGTATCATGTATTCTTTGCTCTATTGCTGATACTTCAGGAATAACTCCACTTGCATCAGTTACTTGTGTGGTGTATGTTGAACTTGAGAACGTAATCATTTAGCATGCTCATATATTATTCATGATTGTTTTGACACGTGTCATCCCTTTACCATATGTATGCATGTGTGTATCGTGACCATGTTTTGTGTAGTCGACAATAACAACCTTTTAATAAAAATCCTAAGTGAAGTGAACCTCTAATCGCGATAGCTAGCAGCCATTACAACTATACGAAACCCCAATACACAACAACTGGCTTCCTGGTATACCACTTTCCCACTATTTCCGGTAAAATTCCATATTAAAAAAAATATTTGATGTCTTCGAAAATATTGTCAAAAAAGTCCTTTTCTACTCAATCCTTTCCAAAGCCAGGCTTTGTTTTGTCCAAACAACAAAATCGCAATATTTTCTTCCACATACCTTTAGTTGAGTTTGAACCTGATAATAATACGGATGCTCCCTTTTGAGAATCCATTGTTGCTTATCTGTCTTCTCCATGCAAAAAGATTTACTTTCCTCTTCAGGGATACCATCCTTGAAGCAGTATGGGCATTTAACTTCAAGAACTCCATCACCACATTCAGAGCAACTAATTACTGCATCCGGTGAAGCACCAATGAAAGGATAGTTTAAATCGAGGAAAAGACCTGCAAGATTTACTTGGTGTCCGTGAAGGTTCTTCATTAAATCTTCATATGCCTTAACAGTATGCTTCTCATGAGTGCATCCCCATCTATTAATTAAAAAAAAAAATCATTTCTGTATTCAGGTATATTTTCATAAACATATCTGGTACCCACACTTGAAAATTTAAAAACTTCTGGTAGCATATTCTTTTGATTAGACTAGGAGAAGGCATGGCTCGGTTAGTTTTCATAACTTCCTTCATATTTGAAGCAGTAATACGTCCAGCCCTATAAGAAAACCATGTTTTTGATGAAGACTGCTGTCTGGTTTCTTCCTCTAACTTCAATGCTTCAGAAACTGACACCTACACAATAAACAGATATTTCACATAAAGTGTAATATATATCGCCAGTTTAATTTTTCTTAGCTGTATCATGAATTTTCTCACACAGGTCCAATAGTGGTAAATATTCCATATGCAAAGAATCAGGGTCATACAGCTGTGCTAATTGATTAGGAAGGGAAGGGCTAAACACTTTAGGAATAAACTGCTCACTGTATGGTTCGACCACTTTCAAAATAACTGGCTTCTTCATGGCAGCGTTAATTTTTACAAAAAGTGCATCCAATTCTTCCTTTGCAGGCCCGTAGCCAGAGGTTCGCATTGGGGGGTTCGGATTTTAAGACGCAAAAAGCCACACCTACTTTTGTTTCCTCGTTAATTCTTCTACAATACTAAAAAACAAAAGATATGTGCACTAGGTATTCCACTTCAAAACTATAATTCATTAAACACTGTTGATATTCGAGAGAAAAGCAGTATTATTCTCGTAATACGCCTTATTCGTACTACAAGTTATTTAATAGTACGGTGTGTAAACTGTCCGTTCGAAATGTATTGGAAAAATCGCTATAACTAAGTGAAATAGCACGGGACAAAGTGAAATGCCACGCTAGCTTAAGTAAGAGTAAGAGCGCAAACATGCAGCTCTAGCCTTGGAAATGTACAGTTGTAGTTTCTAGTTGGAGACAACGTCATTCTTTAGCGCAGAAGCAATACCCCTATTAGACAGAGTTTTTTCCAACAGATTAGGAGGAGCAATCGATTAAAGCAAAGTTCAAGAGAGAGTTTATCCTGAAATGCAGAGATAGTGACTGCACTATACATAGTAGCCACGTTGTAAATGATCTTTAGCTTACTGTAGTCTCGTGCAGCTTTTATAAAGCTGGCCAACTATTAGCGTGTGATAGCACGGTGATAGCACGGGTAACCGTGCTATTTGTGATTAATAGCACGAACAGCGGGATTAAAATAACACGAGGCATATCGGAGTCCTATTTCAATAGCTTTGCGAGCGCCACTGATCCTTAATAGAACAGGTTACCCGTGCTATCACTCGCTAATAGTAGGCCAGTTTTTTTTTTAATCATTTGCAGTCTAGCTACACTAGATAGTGCACTTGCTATCTGTATATTTGAGTTTTAACTTTCTCAGACACATCCGAAGGCTCCCTTTCTAATCTGTTCAAAAAAATCCGTTGCTTGTGCTATTAATATCGAATCGCACGCTTATCGGTGCTATTACTCATACTAAAGTGCATTACGTTACACTTTATAAAGAATATATGTAACGTAGCAAGCATTACTCATGCCGATCTGAGAGCGAAATTTTGTATCCAAGGAGCTGAATGTTTATTAGGTCACTTGGACTCAGACTAGGCCAGAAACAGCAGAGAATTCAAGCGCAGGTTCAGCACGATTGAACAGATGATGATATTCTAGAAGTTATATATGGGGTGTGGCTAAAATATTTACTTCCGGTCACTCTAAAGGGGGGGTTCGATCGAACCCCTCGAACCCCCCCTGGCTACGGGTATGCTTTGATAGCTTCGGAACATTTCCACGTGACGGTGTCCGGCTAGTAGCATTCACTTCACATTTCTTATGCAATGGTCTCACAAACTGAATATCAGTCATGGGAAATGGGGTGACCTATAGTTTTACAGAATTATTTATAATAAAAACAACAACCATAAATAGCAAATATGACCTACATTGTTAGATGGTGGAAGTCATATACACTTTTTTGATGTACAGTGGTCCCTCTCTTGAGACCCTCTGACCAACGACCACTCCATTTATAAGACCAGTTTTACATGTACACGAGTCGTTACCAGCTTTCTTTCTTGCTTCTACAGCTTGAACTACACATGACAATAATGTGGCTATATGCGAGTAAGCTTCACCCAATCTATAACATTGATATAGTAAATACAATTGAGCGAAAGTGTTGTGCCTTCAATTTACCCTGCCATACAAGTGCAGTGTGCAGCAAGCACTTCTTCATTTTGTACAATAACCCATGGAAGAAGTGTAGCGGACATCCGTTGAGAGTGCTTTACCTTATACATATTAACAAGTCACCATAATACCTAGTTACCTCTTATTTTGTGAGTTATTACCTTGGCCATCACTGAACATTTCGAGTTACCTTCACCATTACAAATGTTATGCAGACGTAAATCATGAACCCATCCAGCTGTAGCAAAACCTTCTGAGTCTAGCATTCCTTTCTATGTCTATACAATTTGTTGTTATTTATTAATCCTACTGTCATAATCTGCTAGGTCATCAGCAGGCAGTGCGCTAAAAAGTACTCAGACTTCTTAGAAAGAGGCATTTTATTGGACACAGGCACCACCTCTACTACCTCGTGGTCAGAAAACGGTTGCTATGCACACCCACACAATAATTACTTCCGCGCATAACCTCTATAAGATTAGCCCCCGCCCAAATATTTTCATTGTTGTAATGAAACACATTATAGTAATACTACTTTATACAGCATCACGACTAGTACAGCAATGGTGAATGGCATCTCATTTACAGGTGACAGAAGAGCTGCCACTTTCTACAAGGTTGATTACCCCTTACCAATTACTTGTCAGACCCATTTTCAATACTAAAGCCTTGCCTTACATTTCTGTCTCAGCTCTGGAAAGAATCGTTAAGCATTGCACCAGTTTAATAGTGTCTAAATTGCTTGCTTGCATACCCACTTAGGAAAATGATTAATATAATGTCGTCACTACAGATTTTATACTAGTGAAAATTACCACGGTTCCCTCGGTGAATCCTCCATGGCGACACAGTTAGTTAAGTAGAAAACTCGAACTTTTTACAGCGGTCAAATTTAAATTACTTTGACTATCTGAATTACCTCGAATTCTTTACAACAAGCTCTCAGCTACAAAAACAAAAGACAATCAATTTTAGCACACAAAACCAAAATTACTTTCTTACCTCATTTTCTTGAGCAGTGGTAACTTTTGTAGTACCAAATTTGAGCCATTCTGACTGTTTAAATTTACCAGTCACTGTTGACAACAAGCTCTTAGCTACAAAAAGAAAGGCCAGAGTTATTTTGCATATTTAACTAACAAATATGGAATTACGTACTTACCTCAGCTTCCCTCGAGTAGTAGTAGCTTCCTTAGCATTAATACTATGGCATTCTGACTACCAATGACTCTTGACAACCAACAATCGGCACTCCGTATCCCCCCCTAAAACGGCGAAGTTTTAAAATTAAGTCTGGAAAAGGGTCTTCAATGCCATAGTAACCGGTCGAATCAACTTTTTGTTTCTTGAAAAGCAAGCGTTTTCGCAGGAATTTTCTCACACTTTGGAGCTTTAAGTATAAAGTAAGGCTTGCTTAATGCTGTAGTTTCAGAATAAACTGAGGTCAAGCCTAAAAAGCCGTGTTTTTTGGAGAAAAAACGTTCCCAGCGCGCGCGTTTAATTACATACGTACGTCCAAACATATATATAAACTAGTGGTGTGCTTAAGCACAAATGGCGAGTGAGCCTTAAACTACACTTGTTAAATGATTGATTTTAACAACTAACACTCAAGCTACTAAAATAAAGTCGAGTTTTTATATTAAGTATATGCGGTAAAGGGGATTCAATGCCATAGTAACCGCTCCCTGCAACTGTTTGACTTGAAAAAGAAGCAACAAAATCAAGTCACGTTATTTAAAATTTTCTTTGTGATATTCTTAATAGTAGTTGTAACGCACAGTACTTTCACACAACTGATCATACCTATGCAAGACTTACCTTCGTGGTTCGTCGTGGACAATGAATTGTCAAGTAAATGCTGTTGAGTAGGGCTTATAACTGTGACAAATAGTGTATTAACTTACCACCGCCACTAACTCGAATAGAAATGGAGCTCCCATAAGTTTTTGAGTTTTAACTGCACCCGCAAAAGAATTCAAAGCGGTAAACAATTCAATTTCTAAGGTGATACAGGTAATGGTCGCTAAACCAGAGGATTCTGTTAAGTGAAGTTTGGGATGGGGTCGAATGCTGAGCGAACACAAAAATACGGAGCGTCAGAGTACAAAATGACATACATACGTCCAAACATATATATAAACTAGTGGTGTGCTTGAGCACAAATGGCGAGCGAGCCTGATAGTTAGGTAACATAAAATGTTACTATTTTTAGCTTACTTCATGCAAACACTATTAATAGCAGTTATGACATTTGATTTCAGCAAACAAATACAAAATCACTCTCTTACCTGATTAATGGTAACTTTTGTAGTATCAAACATCTGCCATTCTGATAATCTCAAATACCAGTAACTCTTGAACAAGCTCTCAGCTACGATAAAAAATAAACCAGTGTTATTATTTGTAATTTTAGCCAACAAATATGGAATTACTACTTACCTCATTCTTGAGTATTGTCAAATTGAAGTTACTTTGACCATCTGGAATTACCTTGAATTCTTGACAACAAGCTCTCACCTACAAAAAAAAAAAAGACAATCAATTTTAGCACACAAATACAAAGATTACTTTCTTACCTCATTTTCTTGAGCAGTGGTAACTTTTGTAGTACCAAATTTGAGTCATTGTGACTATTTGAATTTAAAGCTCTTAGCTACAAAAAAGAAAGGCCAGAGTTATTTTTGCATATTTAGCTAACAAATATGAAATTACGTACTTACCTCAGCTTCCCTCGAGTAGTAGTAGGTTCCTTAGCATTAATACTACGGCATTCTGACTACCAATGACTCTTGACAACCAACAATCGGCACTCCGTATCCCCCCTAAAACGGCGGAGTTTTGAAATTAGGTCTGGAAATGGGTCGTCAATGCCATAGTAACCGGTCGAATCAACTTTCGCAGGAATTTTCTCACACTTCGGAGCTTAAGTATAAAGTAAGGCTTGCTTAATGCTGTAGTTTCAGAATAAACTGGGGTCAAGCCTAAAAAGACGTGTTTTTTGGAGAAAAAAGTTCCCCGCGCGCGCATTTTAGAGGCATACGTACCATCCTTACACACATATATACATACTAGTGATGTGCTTGAGCACAAATGGCGAGCGAGCCTGCCTTGTTAGGTTACATAAAACTATTCACCACTGGTGTTACCTGGTTCTGCCTCCCTTGTTATGGAGAATTCTCTGTAAGATTCTGTCAAACTTAAAAATTATTCCTTGACAAGGTATAATTAGCTAATGGGCATGATTGATTAGTATTTATCATGCTTTCATCAATTTTACATCATTTATTTACCAACATGTCAATTTTTTTATTAAGTACATTTAAACAAACTAAACCCCACCCAATATTGTAGGTGTGGCAAATGTGACTGCTTAATTGGCCACTTTAAAATTGCTTTCTACACCCATGTATTGTTACACATTAGATTAGTTTATACAAAAGAGTAAATAGTAGTTGACCATTAATATATACATTACTCTCTCACCTCAATTTCAGGAATAGTGATAACTTCTGTAGTATCCAATTTAAGCCATTCTGATTACCTCAATTACCAGTAACCGGTGAACAAGCTCGCAACTCTACCAAAAAAACACAACATAGCCAGAGTTATTTTTGTAATTTTAGCTAACAATTATGGAACTACGTACTTACCTCAGTTTCTCCCAAGTAAAAGTGGCTCCCCTGGTTTTAATTTTTAGCCGCTCTGGCTACCAGTGGCACTTGACAACCAACGAGCGGCATTTAGCAGCCCCCCAAAAACGACGAGGTTTTTCAAATTACGTTTGGTAAAGGGTTTCAATGCCATAGTAACCGTTCGCAGTAACTTTTTTCAAGTAAGACTTGCCTAAAGCTGTAGTATCAGAAGAAAGTGGAGTCAAGCTTAAAATGCCGTGTTTTTAGGGGAAAAACGGCACCCGCGCGCGTGTTTAAAGGGCATACGTACCATCCATACATACATACTAGTGGTGTGCTTGAGCACAAATGGCGAGTGAGCCTTAAACTACACTATTGTTAAATTTGATTTTAACAACAAACACTCAAGCTACTAAAATAAAGTAGAGTTTTTAAATTACGTATGCGGTAAAGGGGATTCAATGTCATAGTAACCGCTCCCGCAACAGTTTGAATTGAAAAAGAAGCAACAAAATCAAATCACATTATTTAAAATTTTCTTTGTGATATTCTTAATAGTAGTTCTAACGCACAATACTTTCACACAACTGAACATACTTACGCAAGACTTACCTTCGTGGTTCGTCTAGTGGACAATGAATTTTTAAGTAAATACTGTTGAGTAGGGCTTATAACTGTGACAAATAGCGCATTAACTTACCACCGCCACTAACTCGAATAGAAATGGAGCTCCCATAAGATTTTGAGTTTTAACTGCACCCGCAAAACAATTCAAAGCCGTAAACAATTCAATTTCTAAGGTGATACGGGTAATGGTCGCTAAACCGGAGGATTCTGTTTAGTGAAGTTTGGGACGGGGTCGAACGCGGAGCGAACACAAAAATACGGAGGGTCAAAGTACAAAATGACATACGTACGTCCATATATATATAAATAAACTAGTGGTGTGCTTGAATGGCGAGCGAGCCTGATAGTTAGATAACATAAAATTAAGTTTTGTTACTATGTTTTAGCTTAGTTCATGCAAACACTATAATAGCAGTTATGACCTTTTATTTCAGCAAACAAATACAAAATCACTCTCTTACCTGATTAATGATAACTTTTGTAGTATCAAACATCTGCCATTCTGATAATCTCAATCACCAGTAACTCTTGAACAAGCTCTCAGCTACGATAAAAAATAAACCAGTGTTATTATTTGTAATTTTAGCCAACAAATATGGAATTACTACTTACCTAATTCTTGAGTATTGATAACTTCTGTAGTATCAAATTGAAGTTACTTTGACCATCTGAATTACCTTGAATTCTTGACAACAAGCTCTCACCTACAAAAACAAAAGACAATCAATTTTAGCACACAAATACAAAATTACTTTCTTACCTCATTTTCTTGAGCAGTGGTAACTTTTGTAGTACCAAATTTGAGTCATTCTGACTATTTGAATTTACCAGTCACTGTTGACAACAAGCTCTTTGCTATAAAAAAGAAAGGCCAGAGTTATTTTTGCATATTATTTAGCTAACAATATGGAATTACGTTCTTACCTCAGCATCCCTCGAGTAGTAGTAGTTTCCTTAGCATTAATACTTTATGTGCTTACATACGCTTTTCAGAAGTAGTGATAGCTCTCTTAGTACAGACTACAGGTGGCTCTTGACAACTAACAAACTGCACTTAGCCGGAAAAACGGCGAAGTTTTGAATGTAAATCTGGTAAAGGGTCTTCAATGCCATAGTAACCGGTCGAAACAACTTTTTGTTTCTTGAAAAGCAAGCGTTTTCTCAGGAATTTTCTCACACTTTGGAGCTTAAGTATAAAGTAAGGTTTGCTTAATGCTGTACTTTCAGAATAAACTGGAGTCAAGCCTAAAAAGCCGTGTTTTTTTGGAGAAAAAAGTTCCCGGCGCGCGCGTTTAAAGAACATACATACTATAGTCTGGCGTAGCCAGACCCTTTACCCAACCGCTACGCGGAGAAGGGTCCCGGTAACATTGGCATACCAAACTTGTTCTGCCGCCCCATTTCGGGCGGCGGTCAATTACAAGCTACAATTTCCCACGGAATGTAATTGAAGGGCTAGCTCACCTGACCACACCTTCAATTAAGACCAGTTGTTCGGCAATGGAGGCACCTTGTGCTAACTCAGAAGTTATTGTGTCGTCAGCGTCTTTTGTAGCGAAGCAGCTGGGTTATGACAAACTAAAAGGTTTGCAGGTTGAAGTAATTTTATCTTTTTTAACTGGGAAAGATGTTTTTGCTATTCTTCCAACGGGATATGGAAAGAGTCTGTGTTTTGCCATTCTTCCACTTCTACTGGACCATCTATTTAACTTTCCTCTTCCAAGCATAGTTATTGTAGTGACCCCATTGATAGCCATTATGGAGGATCAAGTAAGATTTCGAAATTTCATATTCTTATGCATGCAGTATTGAACTCTTTCTTGTGCAGGTGGCATCATTATCACAAAGGGGTCTGTCGGTTGCAGCAATAAATAGCAACACTAGTGAAGATGTAAAGCAAGGGGTCTACAATGGAAAGTACAGCCTTGTCTTTTTCACACCTGAGTTACTGCTTCAGGAGAGACGCTGGAGAGAATTAATTACAAGCAGTGTTTACATGCAGAGAATAAAAGCATTCATTGTTGATGAAGCTCACTGTGTGAAAAAATGGTAAGGTTAATATCTAATGAGTAGAGCATGTCACCTAAAGACAGTATCAAAGTTTGGGTCAAGTTATATTACAATGAATTGTTTTTATATTTGCTTATGTGCTTTATAGTAAGTGTTATACTTTATCTATTTTATAGGGGAGAAACATTTCGTGGAGCACTGCTTCGTATTGGCGAGGTTCGCAGCATTTTGCCTGAAAATACACCAATAATGGCATTAACAGCAACTGCCACTCGAACTCTTCAGAATGAAATTGCAAGAATTCTGGGAATGAAGAGACCTACTGTAATTTCAATGTCACCATGCAAGAAACATATGATGTATGCTGTGGCAGCACCATACCAGTCTATTTCAGTGACTTTTCAACCTATATTAGTACAACTAATTAAAGAGAGAGTTAAGATGTCCAGAATAATTATATACTGTCAGAAGTATGAAGACTGTGCTGACTTATATATATATTTCAGGGACGAGCTTGTAGAGGCGTTTACAGAACCAAGTAAGTCCCCAGATTTATCCAAGTTTCGACTTGTAGATATGTTCACCGCAGTTACTGATTCTGAGGTAAAGGAACAAATTATAAAATCATTCTGCAATCCAGAAGCTCCTCTCAGAATTGTGTGTGCAACTGTTGCCTTTGGCATGGGTATTGACTGCCCAGATGTTAGAGAAGTAATCCATTTGGGGGTACCATGTGATACTGAATCCTACATTCAGGAGACTGGACGGGCTGGAAGAGATGGTAAACCATCACTGTCTATAGTTGTACCTACAAATTTTGCCACTCGAAAATCTGACAAATATATGAAAAGATATCAGTATAATCAGACTATTTGTAGAAGAGATCTATTATATGGTGACATGGACAATTATGTACATGAAGACAATGGCAAGTGTTTGTGTTGCGATATTTGTGCAAAGACATGTAAATGTGGTGTATGTGATATGAACCAAAATGACTTTACTTTCTTACTGTAACTGTTTAAACACAAATTATATATGATGTATGTGATACTACACTTTATCTCGATGTTAAATGATCAATTATCCATGTTTTTAAGTCTTGTAAATTTATGGCATGTAAAGGGTCTCTTGGATTAGGGAATGAAGAGTATGTACGATGAGGAATTATATTAAATGATGAGGAGAGATTCTTTAAAATAATATTGATGTCCTTGTCTTCTTTGGGCTTCTTGTGCTTCCCAGATGTGGAAGAAACACCAGTATCTTGATCAAAATTTTGTAACACTGGATTAAGCATTCGTAATACTTTTCCCAATCTTGTAATAGCTGCTTCTGTTTTACTGCTTCCAAGATTCTGAATAGACGTCTTAATGACATGATTAAGGTGCTCCATATGAAGATCATTCGAAATATTTCTTCCTGGTAAGCCACTTGTATTAACAAACCTTCCCCAAATGAGCTCGGCTGCTTGACGAGGAGGAAGACTAAAATCATGTTGAAGGAGAAGATTGAATGCTTCAATGGCGTAGTTTTTTCTTCCTGAGCTAATAAACATTGGTAGCATGTAACGCCAGCATCCAAGGACACGTTCACCATCACCTTCTCGTAAGCATCTGAGTACTCAAAATAAAAAAGACTTAAACTCAGCAAATTTCGGGCATACAAATTTGTTTTGTCAACGTATGTAAAGTCTTTGTGATCATTGAAACTCACATCAACAAACATGTCCACAATTTTCATAGCAATTGTTTGTATCAACTCAAGCCGATCTTCTTTGGGGAGCATCCAAACATTTTGTGGGTCAGCCACATATAAATCTGATGGTACTTCATCCAGATTTGATAGCAGCTCTCGCTCTTGCCACAGTCAGTTGATCTCCTCCAACAAGGATAGGATGAAGAACAGTGTTTTCTTCCTGAACGGTCTCACCTGTACTAATGGTAATTTCTCCTGTTGAAGTGACTGCTAGTACATACTGATGTATGTGAGACATTATATCGACCATTTCATCCCGCTTGTTCTCATCCTTCAACAACACACCTAATGGGACCTATAACAAAACAAATTAGACCTCTTAAACGTTGATAAAATTAGCACTTATTCACTATCACTCAAGCGGAATAGTAACCACGCCAATCTCTGTGCTATCTGCATACTTACCACAACAGATTTTTGCGACATTTCCTTTGAAAACTGGTGCTGAATGTGCCGGTTGACAACATCAGTACAAGCAAAGTTGAAAATTTTCATATGTGAGACCAAGACTCTGGACACCAGTACAGCCATGTTACGCTTCAGTTCAGAATCATCTGCAATAGAAGGGAGCATTCTGCTAGCCATTACTTCATGTGAAAGTACTTGGTCTACTGGTGAATCAGAAAGTTGAGATACATCCACTCTGTTTTCCACAGCATAAAAATGAAAGTAGTGCAAGGACTGATTTCCCCTATCCGAACGCATGTATCTAGGCCGCACAGTTTTTTCAATATTGTCTCCACATAACCTGTATCCTCGAGGTTTGTAAGGTGCTTCGAATTGTTCAGTCCTAGTGATCAGAAGAGAACGCTCATATACTGTCGGTGGTGAAACTGTCTGACATACTGGGCTATGTTGGTGGCTTTCTTCATCAGAATCATAGTCACTCTCACTGAAGCAATCATTATCTTCATCACTTTCATTTAATTCAACACACTCATCAATGTCAGTACTCTCAGAATCGGATGAAGCAATAAGGTCCTCCCAATCAGGATCTTTTGCAATTTCAGTGTCACCACCTTCCTCACAACTGCTATTCGTGACTTTGACAGTCTTTCTTCTATCACTTGTACTTGACATGATCTGTTACATCAGAAATATGTGAAGTATTTCATGCATATACAAAATAAATATTACCTCTCTATCTTTCAAAACTTCAAGAAATGAATCCCTCCAGTCAAGGACCACACCATCATGTCTTTGTCCCATTGAGACAAGTAGACGAGTCAAGGACATTGAAGACAAAGTTAGATTGAGGGGTTGGAGCCTGGAATACACCTGAAAAACAATGTGACTTTTCACACTTAAAAAATAAGCAAACATTTTTATGCACCTGTTTTCCACAATGCCCAGCATGAAGAATCAACATAATCATTTTCTGCACAAGACTCATTTTGGAACAACGACTTTTAAGTAGAATAGAGGCACAGGTACCAATTATTGCTGATTTTCTGCTGTTCTTTCCCGTGCATGACTGTAGGATGAGCTCAAAAGTTGGAGCATAAATCTTCAATTCCTCGACTACATTATCCCACTTAAAATTCATTAATGCTTCATAATTACTGCTTCGCAAGACAGAAGCAGTTTTCACAGAACACATTGTCCTGATTTCTTTCCTGAGCAGTCTGACAACCTTCTTTATCACTAGTGAAAATGTGTTTGGATCAGTAAAACAATGGTCAACCAGACCTTTCTTTGACCCTCGAGCAATGCATTTACCCATGTGCCGTCTATTAGGTGTCCGTATTAAATAGTTTTTGGACGTGGTCTTGTATCCAATGTTGATCTGATAATGTAAAGAGGGAATAAATAAATTGAAGTAGCTATCTATTTAAATTCCTTACCATTACAGACGGTGAGCTAGAATCGGAAACATTGACTGATGGTTGGGTGCATCTCCGTTTGCATTCAGATTCTTGACTATCAGGTGAATTTTCAGGGATAGAAATGGTACTGACATCTGAGCCTGATGATACTATGAGCTGTAGTGCCGCCAACAAACTACTTTCAAGTTGTATCTGTAGATTGTAGTACTTTTTAAATTCATTGAAGCAATGCTTACACATCTTGCCAGGATTATCAAGGTCCACCATAACTCTTTCATGTGGTATTCCTTGCTCTTGCAGTTGCTTCTTAATGAGGAACTTCCAGCCTAACAGAGCTTGGTTTCTGGATGCTGAATCACCAGTAGAATCAGGTCCAAGCTTTCTCCTGCCCCGAGATGACTTTGAAATGTCATTTCCACAGCCTACGCAATGAATGCAGTCGACTGAAGTAGCCATTACTATGCTACCTGCTTTTGCCGTTAATCACATTTATTGCGCGCGCTAGAACAAATTGAGGGGACAAAGCGACGGCAAACCACATCCGCATTCCGGCAGAACAAGTTTGGTATGCCAATGTTACCAGACCCTTCTCCGCGTAGCGGTTGGGTAAAGGGTCTGGCTACGCCAGACTATATGTACATACTAGTGATGTGCTTCAGCACAAATGGCGAGCGAGCCTAAAGACTATACTATTTTTATATGAATGATTTTGACTTCTAACACTGAAGCTACTGAAAATAAGGTCCAGTTTTTAAATTTAGCATACAGGGTAAAGGGATTTCAGTGCCATAGTAACAACTCTCTGCAACTGCTTGGAAGGAAAAAACAACAACAACAAAACAATACACGTTATTTAAAAGTTTTCTTTGTGATATTCTTTAGCTAAGTAGTGGTTGTAACACACAATGCTTTGACACAACTGGACATGCACCTACACAGACTTACCTTCGCAGTAGTCTAGTGGACAATGTATTTTCAAGTAAATACTGTTGCGCACGGCTTATAACCATGAAATGGAAGTCCCTTAAGTTTTCATGTTTGAACTGCACCCGCAAAAGAATTCAAAACGGTGAACAATTCAATTTCTAGGGTGATACGGGTACTGATAGATAAACCAGAGGATTCTGTTTAGTGCAATTTGGGACGGGGTCGAACACATAACTAACACAAAAACGCGAGGGTCAAAGTACAAAATGACATACGTACGTCCATACATACTAGTGGTGTGCTTGAGCACAAATGGCGAGCGAGCCTTAAACTACACTATTGTTAAATGATTGATTTATTGATTTTAACAAGTAACACTCAAGTACTAAAATATAGTCAAGTTTTTAAATTACGTATGCGGTAAAGGGGATTCAAAGCCATAGTAACCGCTCCCAGCAACTGTTTGAATTGAAAAAGAAGCAACAAAATCAAGTCACTTTATTTAAAGTTTCCTTTGTGACATTCTTAATAGTAGTTGTAACGCACAATACTTTCACACAACTGAACATACCTACGCAAGACTTACCTTCGGTTCGTCTAGTGGACAATGAATTTACAAGTAAATGCTGTTGAGTAGGGCTTATAACTGTGACAAATAGCAACTAACTCGAATAGAAATGGAGCTCCCATAAGTTTTTGCGTTTAAACTGCACCCGCAAAAGAATTCAAAGCAGTAAACAATTCAATTTCTAAGGTGATACGGGTAATGGTCGCTAAACCGGAGGATTCTGTTTAGTGAAGTTTGGGACGGGTCGAACGCGGAGCGAACACAAAAATACGGAGGGTCAAAGTACAAAATGACATACATATGTCCAAACATATATTGGCGAGCGAGCGTAGCGAGCGAGACACTTACAGGGGTAACACAATTGAAAATCGGGGATGTTTGTTTATTTATTTATTGGCGAGCGAGACACTTACAGGGGTAACACAATCGAAAATCGGGGATGTTTATTGGCGAGCGAGCGTAGCGAGCGAGACACTTACAGGGGTAACACAATCGAAAATCGGGGATGTTTATTTATTTATTTATTGGCGAGCGAGCGAAGCGAGCGAGACACTATCAGGGGTAACTCAATCGAGATTTCGCTATATTTATTTATTTATCTGTTTATGGGGTACGTGAGACCTCTGTTTTAGCCCGCGCTTCTAATTACGTAAGTTAGGTAAAGCGTTCACAGTTCCAGTATTTTTCAATTAACGAGCGCGGAGAATCCTGCTGCACTGCCTTACGCAACTCTGTTTCAACCAAAACGTTTATAGCTACTCTCTTCTTGAAATAATTGTGAAGTCTTTGTCAAGCTGCGCTTCTTTGCCACTGCTTTCTAAGTTTATTCAGGTAATTCTGTTATTGTTAACTCAGCTAAGAGCTTGTTGTCAACAGTGACTGGTAAATTCCAATAGTCAGAATGACTCAAATTTGGTACTACGGAAGTTACTACGGCTCAAGAAAATGAGGTAAGAAAGTAATTTTGTATTTGTGTGCTAAAATTGATTGTCTTTTGTTTATGTAGCTGAGAGCTTGTTGTCAAGAATTCGAGGTAATTCAGATGGTCAAAGCAACTTCAATTTGATATTACAGAAGTTATCAATACTCAAGAATGAGGTAAGTAGTAATTCCATATTTGTTGGCTAAAATTACAAATAATAACACTGGTTTATTTTTTATCGTAGCTGAGAGCTTGTTCAAGAGTCACTAGTGATTGAGATTATCAGAATGGTTGATGTTTGATACTGCAAAAGTTATCATTAATCAGGTAAGAGAGTGATTTTGTATTTGTTTGCTGAAATCTAATGTCATAACTGCTATTATAGTGTTTGCATGAAGTAAGCTAAAAATAGTAACATTTTATGTTACCTAACTATCAGGCTCGCTCGCCATTTGTGCTCAAGCACACCACTAGTTTTTTATTTGTATATATGTTTTGGACGTACGTATGTCAGTTTGTATCTCATGACCCTCGCGGTTTTTGTGTAGTTAGGTGGTCGGACCGCCCGTCCCAAATGGCCACTAACAGAATCCTCTGGGTTTATCGATCAGTACCCGTATCACCCTAGAATTGAATTGTTTACCGTTGTTTTGAATTCTTTTGCGGGTGCAGTTCAACTTGACAACTAAGGGACTCCATTTCTTCCCTATTCGAGTTAGTGGCGGTGGTAAGTCCATGCGCTCTTTGTCATGGTTATAAGCCGTGCGCACAGTATTTACCTGAAAATACATTGTCCACTAGACTACTGCGAAGGTAAGTCTGTGTAGGTGCATGTCCAGCTGTGTCAAAGCATTGTGTGTTACAACCACTACTTAGCTAAAGAATATCACAAAGAAAACTTTTAAATAACGTGTATTGTTTTGTTATTGTTGTTTTTTCCTTCAATTCAAGCAGTTGCAGAGAGTTGTTATTATGGCACTGAAATCCCTTTACCCTGTATGCTAAATTTAAAAACTGGACCTTATTTTCAGTAGCTTCAGTGTTAGAAGTTAATAAAAATAGTATAGTCTTTAGGCTCGCTCGCCATTTGTGCTCAAGCACACCACTAGTTTATTTAGATATATGTTTGGACGTATGTATGTCATTTTGTACTTTGACCCTCCGTATTTTTGTGTTCGCTCAGCGTTCGACCCCGTCCCAAACTTCACTAAACAGAATCCTCTGGTGTAGCGACCATTACCCGTATCACCTTAGAAATTGAATTGTTTACCGCTTTGAATTGTTTTGCGCTCCATTTCTATTCGATTTAGTGACGGTGGTAAGTTAATACGCTATTTGTCACAGTTATAAGCCCTACTCAACAACATTTATTTTGTCCACTAGACTAACCACGAAGGTAAGTCTTGCCTAGGTATGTTCAGTTGTGTGACAGTATTGTGCTTACAATACCACTAATATCAAATCACCCAAGCACCCGCGTTATTGCTACCTGGATACGAGATTCCGAAAGCAATTGCCGTGCGGATTAGGCGGACTAAGGCTAAGTTCTAACACAGTAACAATATTTAGTTTTATGTTACCTAACTATCAGGCTCGCTCGCCATTTGTGCTCAAGCACACCACTAGTATATATGGACGTACGTATGTCATTTTGTACTTTGACCCTCCGTATTTTTGTGTTCGCTCCACGTTCGACCCCGTCCCAAACTTCACTAACCAGAATCCTCCGGTTTAGCGACCATTACCCGTATCACCTTAGAAATTGAATTGTTTACGGCTTTGAATTGTTTACGGCTTTGAATTGTTTTGCGGGTGCAGTTAAAACTCAAAATCTTATGGGAGCTCAATTTCTATTCGAGTTAGTGGCGGTGGTAAGTTAATGCGCTATTTGTCACAGTTATAAGCCCTACTCAACAGTATTTACTTAAAAATGCATTGTCCACTAGACGAACCACGAAGGTAAGTCTTGCGTAGGTATGTTCAGTTGTGTGAAAGTATTGTGCGTTACAACTACTATTAAGAATATCACAAAGAAAATTTTAAATAACGTGATTTGATTTTGTTGCTTCTTTTTCAATTCAAACTGTTGCGGGAGCGGTTACTATGACATTGAAACCCCTTTACCTCATACGTAATTTAAAAACTCTAACTTTATTTTAATAGCTTGAGTGTTAGTTGTTAAAATCATATTTAACAATAGTGTAGTTTAAGGCTCGCTCGCCATTTGTGCTCAAGCACACCACTAGTATAAATAAACAAACATCCCCGATTTTCGATTGTGTTACCCCTGTAAGTGTCTCGCTCGCTACGCTCGCTCGCCAATAATACAAACATCCCCGATTTTTTCATTTTTTACCCCTGTAAGTGTCTCGCTCGCTACGCTCGCTCGCCGATAAACAAACAAACACCCCCGATTTTCAATTGTGTTACCCCTGTAAGTGCAAAGATCTGATTGTTATTGCAGAAAAGGAAGAGCCAAATAATTTCTGCTAAACTGCAGGAGCAGCAGGAGAAGAGGATTGCTTCCTGGCATAGTCTGTCACCTATTGTAGCTAGAAGTGACTAAGCTTCTTCCTCCAGAATTCAGAATTACAGCTTGTAATATATCTAAAAGCACACTAGCTCAGCAATACTCAATGAACCACAATAGTTATATACATAGAAAAATGTTTGTTAAACTAGCTAGCTGGTTCCATAATTCAGCACAGGGATGAACTTGACAATGCAGCTGCTGCACATGCTGAGTTGAGACTGCCACTACATTCTTGGTAAACTGGTGTACATGGCGACTTCAGAATACTCCATTTGCGAGAGAATTCATCCCACTTTACCTTTTCTTGCCATGGCACACATGGGTAAGACTGCAATAAACAATAACATATAGCTAACATGACAGAGAGGATAGCAATATAACAAGTCACATGACATAGGATAACACTATAACAAGTCACATGACAGGATACCACTATAACAAGTCACATGACAGGATACCACTATAACAAGTCACATGACATAGGATACCACTATAACAAAGTCACATGACATAGGATAACAATATAACAAGTCACACGAGGAGGACCTAATGCTGTAGTTATTTATTAACTAGTGCTTCCTTACTATCCATTGTCCACATGTTGTGAGGGACCTTTTTTGATACCAAGTTTCTATGTCGATGTAACTCTCTGGGAAAGACTCATACAAACCAATACAAGTTTTTCTAGACTCTTGACAATCCTGTGAACAGATCTGTGTGCTGACAGCTGGTTCCAGTTGGTAGTTAATGCTAGCACTGGCAGTGATACCTCCTCGATATAATTCCTAAAAAAAACACCAACTAAATGAAAGGAGACAAATGCAATTTTTAGAAACTCTTACTGCTAGGTTTCCTATTACACTGCCTTCAATTAATAGCCCAATGGATGGTGATATTGCTCCTAGTGCTCCAGTGACAGTGGCTCCAGATTGATCGATACACAGATTTGTGTTGAAGCCCAAGTGAAATTTAACGTATGCATCAACTTGTAAAGTCAAGTAGCCTACATATACAAACACAGGGTAGGAGAAAGTGAACACATTTTGCTTCAATCTCAACAGACTTTTCTTTATATTCCAACAAGAGTGTGATATTCGATTCTGTTGTCCGATATCCAGTAGCATATGTTCTCCAATCTTAACATAAGCTGTTATACTGCCAGAATACGTTGTCAGTCTGAGATCAAACAGGGCATCAGCTACAGTTGCTTTATATGTCAAAACTTTTCCCACAGCGATGACTCTCCCGAACACTTTGATGTTCCCGCAGTGAGATAGTCCAGCAAAAAACCCACCAGCTATTGTCAAATTGGCATAATCAACTCCGAGTGTTTTAGACAGCAGGTATGTTTGATGTGTGGGGTACGTAATTTCATCGCTGATACGATTAGCCCTCGATGCCACATATTCAAAATCAGGATTTGGTGAATCCCAGTCGGTTGTGTCTCGTTTCTGACGGTGTGATTCGGGTTGATTAGAGTGCAATATATGCATTATTTCGGAAGATGCATTAATTTCAGTTAAATAGATAGATGCCATGGAGTACAGGTCTGAGTTGTTATGCTGTGATGCAGCTCTTGCTAGAGTCTCCAACAAGTGATGATTTTTTATATTGGATAAATAGCGAGCAAGATTCAGTTTTGTATTGTCCCTTCTTATGTGTTCTAATCCGTTATGCAAAGTCTCTATGACAGCAGTAATAGTACTAGCAGACACATTTCCTTGCAAAAGTTTATCAAGCTCAGACAAGACTACTTCATCCTCTGTAACTTTAAATAAAGCTTTCAGAACCATCTTTACTTTATAGTCTTCATCGTTATCATTGGAATTGTTCAGAAAACTTAAAATAGGTGTAATTGATAACTTTGAACCAGAGTTGCCTAAGGCTATTAGAATGACGGACATGGGGAAGTCACATGTGTTGTTACGGTACTGTACGACTCTCCCAATGAGCTGGTCCATCACTCTGTACTCTACCTCTTGACTACCTTTCATAGCCAAAGACCCATATACCAAAAGTAACTGATTTCTCAGGTTTTGACTATATTTTGCACGGTGAAGTCTTTCTTCGAGATTCGTCACCAGCCTCAGGTGAGCAGTATTTAGGAAACTGATATGAGCGAGAATGTTGTTGGCTTCTGTGTCTTCAGTGACACCGTCAAAAGCATTCAGCAGTGCCTGGTACAAGCATATAAGAAGTTAAAATGCAGAATGAAACAAAACTATGGGTAGCGGTTACCAGTTGTGCTGTGGGACTGGACTCAACTGTGAGTAATTCGTAAATGAGTTCCCTCAATTCTTTGTCAGAAGTATATACGTTCTAAATATTGAAAATAGATTTTTAGTAAAAACTTTTTTTGTTCTACTCTAACACTAATGCATACAGTTGTCATGGCAGACACTACATCATCGATAGCTTTCCTGTAAGCTGGCAGGACTCCATGCTTGGCTTCTACTCTCATCAACTCCACCAATATACCTGCAGTATATATCCATCAAATTGTACACAATTTCTTTTTAGTATTGTAGATACCACCTTCAAGTTTTCCATTGTAAGATTTGTATTTCAGGAGAGAATTGAGCACAGATCCTGCTGAATTGAGCTGTCTTCTTAGCTCCTTCATAGTTGCTATGGCTTGTCGTCCTGCAAATGTGCACACCATACATGAATACATGTTGCTAGTCATGTCATGTTCTCACAAACTTACTGGCATCGATTTTGGCTTTCAACTCTTCCACAACACTGTGTTTCATATTTGACTGTACCCTTTTCTTGTGAACTGAACTTGACGTGGTTGTTTCTTCATGACATTCATGTAAGGTAAGAGAATACCTTCCTCTGGCAGAAACAATCTTAGAGAAGGAAGGCCGACCCTCTTGTTCCTCCTTATTGAGGTAATCTTCTGAATCTTCCACTACTTGAACAACCATATTGCCTGCAGAATATTCCAACTTTCCATTTCTGTATTCCAACTCCTCTTGAGTAGATGACACAACGTCTTCAGGCTTTGATCCAGTGGAATATTCTGTAATGTCTACCTCATGAATAGATCGATTCATCTTCAGTCTGCCATTCTCTTCAGACCTCTCATACCTAATAGTGCAATTGCAATATGTTTTAGCATATTTTACACACAATGAATTATTGAAGTAAAGAGATGATTACCTTGATTATGCTGCCATATCATTAGGTATCAATAACCATACCTAGGAGGCCGAAGGAGGGGCAGGATGGGATAGGGCCCCCCAAGGTTTTGGAAGGGCGGTTGAATTCCCCTTTACCCGATTTTACATTAATATATAATACATTATCTTTGAAATATGAGGCTGCATTGAGACAACCCTGTTTATAATAAATGAATCTTTATAGTTCTTGCTGTAGTTTGTGGCATAACATGATCCATAATTGCAGACAGGTAAAATGACACTTTATAGTTTTGATAGATGCTCAGCTAGAAATTTTAACACAGAAACTGACTCTTTCTTGTCCCTCCCCCCTCCCCCCTCCCCCCACCCACCCCACCCACCCCACCCACCCAAATTATTAAAGAGCCTCAGCTGCCTATGATATATGTATGCAGATTGAATAAGTCTTAATTTACTTATAATGAGAAGTATGTTGTGAGCCAGAATCTACTTCTTCTTCTTCTGAAGTTCCTTGAAAGTTGGCCTGAAATCCAGCTGCAATGGACTTCTTCAAGTTCACGGCTTCCTCGCTATCTCTTGCAGAGTGGTATACTGCTGGAATCTTCCCATTTGATGTTTGAACAAAGCAAAACCAGCCAGATAAGCGACGTTGGAATAATCTCTCACTATAACTACACACATACAACTAAGTTAGTAATTTTACTATGAAGCCATTGACATGCATACCTACTCCCTTCTGGTCTGGGACTCTTTATTAAACTGCCAGATATCTTTGCATTTTTTACGTCCATGCAGTAGAGTGTAGCATTCTGACTGCCATAAACTCCAGCTGTAGAGATGTAATGGTAATAGTTTTAAGCATTGACTCATTCATTTGTCAGGCATAACTACCTGAAATGCAGGTTACTTGAACTGTAGCATTAATTTGAGTAGATTTGTCATCTCCACTGATGGCTGTGTACTTCTGGTCAGCTAAATACTTGTAGCTGCAAATACTTCTTTGCTACAAGTCAATACCAGCTATTGGCTAGTTACTCAGCTACTTTTATTACACAAAAAACAACTCACGTCACATTCTTTCTTTTCAATATAAGTTGCTATGGAGTATTCACAGTAAACAAGAATAAAGTAACTGAGAGTTAGAAGATGTTTCATTGCTTCCTCAATTCCTCTCGTCCTGTCAGGTGATAATTATTTTTGAATCCACTCTTTTATTTATAATCTTTAGCCAGGATGTGGTGGGACTGGAAACCACCACATCTGGAATGGTAGACATATTGGGTAGTGAGGTGCCACAACTGGTAGTGAGGTGCCACAACTGGGGGATTGACTTACAACTTACTCCAATTCTCATAGCATCTGTTGTTTTTTAAATAATCCCCAGTCAATAAAAGAGAAGCCAAAAATTTCTCTCACCTTTTTTTACTCAGAACAAGTGATGTTAAATAGATATCTTAATATTAAATTGTTACCATGTATAAATATTTAATCCATTAATTTTCTACCTTCATTATACATACGTACATACATACATACATACATACATACATGCATTTATGTATGTCCCAAATGACCTGACTACTGGTTATGAGCATTGACATGGGTGTTGCAAGTGTAGCTGAGTCATGTTTTGACATAAATAAAGATGTTATTATTGTACATTACATTTCATCTGACTTGCATTACCAGCAGGTATACATGCCTACAGAGTCTGCTATCAGAAATATTTAAAGTCAACTGTTTCTTAATCACTTGGCTTTAGGTGCTTTAATTTTACTCTGTGAAAGTTACTTGCTTTTGCTTGCATGTCGTTTCTTTTATTCTGTCTTTTTTTTTTCTTTTTTTTTTGGTGGGTTGATTTTTTTCTTCTTTTGCCAATAAAAACTGTTAACAGTTCACACCTAAAATAATTAATAAAAGCTATCCCTTATCATGGTTCTATCGGATACCATACCAACCAAAAAATTTGAATTACTTTCATGACAGTTTCCTGGCTGACATTTCCCCATAGTGCAGTGGTCATATAGCTATCCCTTATCATGGTTCTATCGGATACCATACCAACCAAAAAACTAGAATTACTTTCATGACAGTTTCCTGGCTGAAATTTCCCCATAGTGCAGTGGTCCTTCTTTGGCTTGTCCATTAATATTTTTAGCCAATTATAAGTATAAATCACTTTTCTTTAAAAATATATGTATATATAATTATTATGTTATATATTATATCTGACTCAGCTACACTTGCAACACCCATGTCAATGCTCATAACCAGTAGTCAGGTCATTTGGGATTATTTTTGTAAGGATATTACTGCTAATATTGCAGTATTGAATATATTGTTTCCTTTCAACAATCTAAGCACACCATATATCATTCAGTTATTTTGTCTGCAATAACGTGCACATTATGCTGTTGTACATGGAGTTATTCTTGCTATAGCTAATGGTAGTAGTTATACTTCGTCTTCACACATGGTAACTGTGGATTGAACCTGCACTGTGAATAATATCCAGTATAAGCCATGTTATAGCACTATATCTTATATTGATTCACAATAAGCGATGCTTTATAACAGATACACACACTGTAAAAAATGAGGTGTTACATTACACCTCTTTTGGTGTTCCAACTACACTGTCTGTATCACACCCCATGGGGTGTATTGATACACCCCAAATTAGTGTCCCATTACACCCTTCAAACACCCTCCTAGTATACCAAATATGGTGTACCATTACACCCCTATCACACTCATAGGAGTGTTACACTACACTCCTACAGTGTATATGAACACCAAAACACACCCTATAGGGTGTAATTCTTCGCCAATATAAAGTGTACTGTAACGCCATGTGATTATATTCAGGTATAATACAGTAAATATTATTTCACATACAATACGGGTATGAGATGACACAAAAATTGTATGTTTGTATGTTTAGGTCCAATGATAACAGTTCACTCCCTCAGTGATGTAGAGTTCTTCAATCATCCATCACAGACACACCTTAGACAATCTCTATTCACTCAGCTTCATCTAAACACAAAGAACATTGAACACATTAACTTCCATATTTGATAAATTATTACAAAATATTACTACAGGCAACATGTCTACGTCAACTAACTGTGCAGCCCACAAAAAAATAAAAAATAAAGCCCCTTATTGTATTATATTAACTTCTATTTTCACTATCACTCTATATGGCAGTACCTAAATGGGAATATAACGTCCACTACCACCTCAGTTTCAAACGCCACATGGCGCCGTGGTTCGCTTGACAATTACGATTATTCACTAGAATGGCGACACAGTTGTTGTTGTTTTTAATACAGTTTCTCTGACATGAAGTAGTACTTCATAAAATAAAAAAGGCGTAAGCACCAAATATTTTCCTAAAATTTTTTTCAAACAGCAGTCTGGAGCTATTGCAGGCATTTTCTAAATAGCTCAGTTTGCTTCGGAATTGTTTGTATTGGTATAAATCTTTACTGGAAAAAAGTTTTTAAAAATATGTGTCCATTCTTTACCGAATTGGTGGTCAGTCACCTGCCAGTAAAAGGGTTGAAGAACACACGATTTTGCCTCAGAACACTTAAAACATAAGCCCCCCTTAGTAAACTTAAGGATTGGACGTGGTAAACCAATCCTGAGTTACAGTGTGAAGCAAGGGAACCCTTTACCTCATTACAGATAGTACTTTTTGATATTGCAAATTTAATTCACTCCTATCTATCCCACCTATAGATACATGTCTGTCCCACTGTCTTTCCCATCCCAGACACACATGTATGTATAGGTGGAATAGATGGACATCCCATGGAACCCCAAGGTCCCGGGGACAATGGGATGGGTTGGACAATTTCTGGCATTTCCAGACATTTATGGAGTGAATTTACATTCCCTATTACACTTATATAAAACTTACTTAGCAAGTCCTTTGAAGCTTGTGTATAGATTACGCCTTGATACAAAACCTCTTACCTGCATACACACATGAAAATGGTTACTAAATTAATATTAACTATTATCATTGTCCAATAAAAATGAAAGGTTATGTATACTATGGGAACAGAAACACTTTGACATCAAATTTCGGTCTAATTCTTAAATACCTGATCAAATTCAAATTGGAAGATCATGTCAGATAAAATTTTGGCACTATTGTGGTAGCTATGTACTTTCATAAGTACATGTCAGGCCAAAATTATAAATGTCCTTTCAAAGTCATGGTGAAAGGGTATAACATCAGATAGACTCTGGTCCGTTATTTGCAGCATTAAAGGAACCCCTAGATTATGCATGTACAGCGAGGACATTACTGGCATTAGGATAAATAGGTAAAGGGTTCATTCTAGAAAATGGTTAGCAGTATACTCGAGCCTCTCTGTGTTCTGAGTAATGGACACCATCAACCAGACACAAGCTTGTGTGATTTGTGGTAAGGGAACATCAATATAGTGAGTCTATTAAAATGACTTGTAGTTTGTTATGGACCCCCCTCGGTTTCAGACTGACATGCACAAGTTACACATGACTTTAAAAAGGTTCATGATAATAAAATAACAGTTAAAATAGTACTACAGACTCAGTGGATTTGTAAACTTAAAGCACTCAAAACTCTCTCTCTTAAAGTAAACACCAATAAGTTCAGCAAGAAAATAACTCAGAATCTCATCTCTGCCAAGCCCTTTCATCCCTTTACCAAATTACCAACATGAAATCCATTACACAACCTTTACCCTAAGCACAATAAACCTTTTACCGTTTCCATGGTAGGCCCCCAAAAAGCCAATTAAAGTTGCTTATATCCTATATCAAATTTTATAGGACTCATTATTATTCCTGTTGTAAGTACGAAACCCCTTACCTAATATTCATCACAAATAAGAATTTTCAATACTTCACTTCTTTAACATCACCCTACATACAAAATGTTATACATATGCTTAACCCTCTACTAAAACAGGTATTTCTAGCTCAGCACAATAGGTGGAGAAATATTCTTCTAACGGAAACAATACTAAATAATACTATTTATTCAGTACAATAAAATTATTGGGGAGAAAGAGGGAGGGGCTAAAAAATAAGGGATGCCACATCACTTCTTGCAGGGAAATACCAATTTCAGCAAAGTCACATTACCTCCACTGCTCATATAAATACCCTACAAATTTTAAAACACACAACAACACCCAATGGTATACTAATATTTCTTAATCAATATTATTTCATTAGAGAAAAAAGTACTGAATAACCTCACAACTGCAAATCAAAAAAGAATAACTTGCAAATCTTTCACAATTACTGGTCAAAATTGCTGCTACTTACAACTGCTTCATAGAATATAGAATTTTACAATTCCAAATTGAGTTAGTCTAATATCTAGACCATTCACTTTTTTTGTGAGACCGGCACAGTGCTGCAAATGATATTATTTTAGTTTCTAATTTGTGCTATGTAGTGCAGATTGCTTGGAACTCTGATACTGTGTTAGTTCACCTAGTCTGGTGTTGCCTACCCTTTACCTACTTTTAATATGGTGCGGGGGAGGAGGAAAGGGTCTGGGGACTCTAGTACCAATGACCAGTTTGAAATAATTTTTTGCGCATGCTCTAATTAAGCCCAACTGTGGACACTCTGGTAGTCTTGCGGTCTACTATTCAAGAAAGGTCCCTAACGCTTGCAACATGTACTTGATATCAGAAGGCGCTTGTATTGCATGGTAAGAATTTACCCTTGTACACAGGGTCTAGTTGAATTAACCTAGTCTCTATGAAAGATACACTGTTTATTAATGAATCTGTCAAGGGACCTGTTCTGGGGGCGAGTTCAGTTTGGCATACAAAGTTTATTAATGAATCTGTCAAGGGACCTGTTCTGGGGGCGAGTTCAGTTTGGCATACAGCAAAATACTAACACATACATATAATGTATAGCCAATTGGATTATCAGGGTCTGTGGACAACTTCCACATACGTACCAGCTCTAGAAATGGCTATACCCCAAACCTTTAGCAATTGACAGTCACTACCGTTGTACAGCTTCAGGTTACTTTTATCAAACTATCTGGCTGGTAAGTTATGGTGAAATCTCTTCAACCGTTATTGAGACGAAGTATCCTGGGTGGAGGAAAGGGTCTGGGGACTCAAGTACCAATGATCAGATTCTGGTGCTAACCACCAATTTAAAACATTCACCACAGTGGTTGTACACAATATTTAAAAAGGTAAGGGTCGGCAACACCAGACTATAGTTCACCTTGGGTCTCAAAAAGTTAGGTAAAGGGTCTATAAATAACTCCTACACAATGGGTTTCATAATATCAACATTAAAATTCTTGTCTGCTATATCAATTAAACACAGCTGCTAGCTGCTGGCAGAAATACTGTATTTCTTATACCTAGCCCTACCCCCACCCCTTCCCTATAAATTAATATTTATGCCGTCCAATGCCTGCCACTAGTTTAGCTACACCTATAAAACAATGACTTCTCCTTTCCCCACCTCACTTACTTGCAGCATTTCCTGGTAACGGTACCAATTGGCACATTTTGAATGAATATAGTAGACCTTTTAGATCAAATGAACCGCCAAATTCCTTACGTATGTACACAGTAGCAAGTGCGCTTTCTCACGTGATAACGTCAGAAACCCTTTACCCTATTTAGAGATATGTAATTCAATCTACCCTTTACCGATTTTATGAAGATCAGTCTTGAAAATGTAGACGTGTATAGTAGTGCTCAAATAAACTTGTGGGGATAGACCTCGGGATAGACGAATGTGTGAATCACTTTTCTGCCTACTGTTGTATTCATACAAACATTATTGTAAGTTACAACCCTAATAAGCTAGCGCCTGCGGGCGGGGTTCATTATCCATTATTCCAATTTTGGAACAGACACTATGAATCTGCCATGGTAGGAGAGTTTTCTTGGAGGATTTGCAGTACACTGCAGGGTTTCATCCAGAAATTTTTTTTGTCTTGGGGGGGGGTCGAAATTAAAGTGGAGTAAGTAATAATTTTAAGTACTGGTAATACTTTTTGCTATCCAAATCATAGCGACAGTAGAAATCAGAATCGTTTTCAAAATAGGCTTCAATTTTCTTCACTATCAAAACTAATGGCTATAGCTATAGAAGACCAGCGTAATTTTGATGCTGTGCTGTAAACATTTTAATTCTGAGTAGGTAAAATAAGTGGGGGGGATACCCCCCTCCCCCTCCCTGGATGAAACCCTGCACTGTGTGTGGTTCAGCACATTCATGTCGCTCCCTCCAAACAAGTGCTACAAGCTAGCAAAAAAAGAGCTAGCAAAGTGCTAAAAACTAGCAAGAGGCAGCAAAACCACGCCCATGCCATTTTGGATTAGGTTATGTCGCATAAATAATGGCAATAATCACAGTTTTCATGTGGTGACTTTCATACGAGTATGATGCGTCGTTAAAAGGAGCACAGTCAGTAACTGTAAGGCCAGTGCATGTTTCAGATCAGGGTTTCCCCCTATATTTAGACCAGAAAGATTAACACTGGCGTAATTAAATGAAATATAATTTTACCTTTGTAACAACCACACTTGGGGGTTGGTTACGGTAACATGATTATTATGATTACAGTATGATTGTGAAATGTTGATTATGATTATATATAATTATGATTATTTGTCAGAAAAATAGGGATTGTTACAACAAAAATAAAGTTTTTTCAAACAGTTCGTTTGATAGACGTCATCTTTCTGGTCTAAATATTTTCCCAGTGTAGATACTGGAGAATGGAGGTAGTTGCAAGGCTACGTACATTAGTGGCCTTAAGTTCAGCTGCTATAACTCTGTTTATTCTAATTACAGCTAACATTTGCTGTGTTTTACTTTACTGCTATTATTACCAGTAATGGTTCTATGGGTTTGATTACGATGATTACACCCACAATTTGCCACATGATTTTGATTATGATTACGATTATGCAATAACTTATCGATTACGATTGTAATCATAATCAACCCCAACTCTGAAGCAACCATAAATTACAAATGTTATTCACCAATAGTTCTCTCCCAGGCAATGGATATATTTCTCTGCTGTTCTTATTGTTTTGTTATAGTGCTATGAGGGAATATATTATATATTAATGCAGCGTGGCACTTCTAGAGTGGTAATAGCTTCATTGCAGAGGCCAATGCCAATGATGAAGTAGATGGTGCTGATTCACAGTTGAAAAGGAGGAATGACTGCTGAAGACAGTGAACTAATTCTTCCAAGGTACTACTGCTGGGCTATAACTAGAGTACAATAATCTATTACCATTAGCTAGTTCAATATAATCATTGGGTAACTGCAGAATATCACAAATTGTTTGGACCATATATTAGCACGAGTGCCAGTATGATTATAAAATACGCAATAGAAAAGTGTGGGCTTATGCGCTGTGTTTTTTGGTTATAACCGGAAACGAGTGAGTTACCTGACAGGCTTTTCTATTCCGTATCTATCTTGTACCACGTGCGTCGTCCTTAGAAACAATGTTTTTGCCCCGCAGTTCAAAAACTTAACCAACACTTTTTTAACATTACAAGTGACGTGACATGTGAGTGCTAATGTGCCAAACAACAAGTGATATTCTATGGTGTCCAATATTAAACTTTTTATTGTGTGCCTTACGGAGACGCAATAACCGTAAAAAATTTGCTCAAGGGGGTGCAATAACCCACCACAAACTTGATCCCTGTGTACTGCGGAATATTACCACATGTTTTACCATTTCAAGAATTCAAACAGTTCCTATTGAACTACACGTATTTGTATTACTTAAAAAGGGATTCATACAGGATTCGTTCAAAAAGATTTTTAGGGAGGGGAGATCCTGGGCTTTGGAGGGGGACACTTTTACTAATTCTATTAGAGAGCACTTCAGTTTGGGGGGAGGGGTAACGTTGGCTTGGGGATCCCCCCCCCTCATAGTACATGAAATTGTTGAACCATGGCAACCTCGGGCATATTGTCTGATGACTGCCCCGTATTCCTCAAGTTTCGGTCCTCAACAATAATTATTTTATGTCATGGTTTGACTAATTCACATCATATTGATTGTCCGTATCTACCTGAAAATATCGGCTACCAGTATATTGGCTAAATTGCCTGACCTGACGACACTATCCCTCTGTATGAATACCTTGGTTGTAAAGCATTAAAGATGCATTCTCCCTCAGTCTAATTTTTTCCATGAGGCCTAATATGCAATATACATACATATGTAGTATAGATTTTTTTTTTTTAATGTAAATTTTGTCCATTCTTGAATTTTGTACATAAATTATTCAGGTAATGCCATGATCACTAACTTTTTTCATTGGTACTTTATTTTATTTGTGTACTAGAATTGCTGTGGTCCATCTGGCAGATGAGCAAGAACAGCACATTGAAGTAAGTTTATGGGCAACCATATTGGTCTCCTCATGTTGATCTTGCTCATTTATAGATTGGCATGAGGTGTGCATCAAGAACCAGTAGTTGCACTATATAATTGCTGTCTATCCAGCAGTTACCAATAGTACATACATATGTTTAGTTGTGTCATGATATATTGCTAAATACCTTGCAACTCTTTCATTCCGGACTTAATTTTTCCCATGAGGTCGTTGATTTCAGGTAACTCGAAAAGCACTTACAAATTTTTTTTTTTTTGGTGAAAACTATTTTCGAAGCTTCTGTAATGCCTTGGGCACCTATAATCTGAATTTTGAGGTTCTAGCTCACTGTAACAATTTTTTTTTTAAATCGGAGAAGTCCACCACAACGTGGAGCGCGTCAATGCTACTCCCGGAATGAAAGGGTTTAATAGTTTTAATCATGTCTTGCTATGTTCTCCACATTTGTCACGAAAAATCCTCACT
>WLWD01001498.1_pt1 | contig 157374 bp, 112 predicted proteins | sample 6712731 | NCBI WGS metagenome assembly WLWD01 (sample SAMN12718690, study PRJNA576275) | sponge metagenome | isolation source: marine sponge | host: Mycale hentscheli | place: New Zealand: South Island, Marlborough, Capsize Point | collected 2014-11-01
AGAGTAAAAACACCTTTGCAGGTATGTATATAAAGTAAAGAAAAAACAAGCAAAGTGAAATAAGACACTGTCAGGGATGTAATATGTTTTATAAACATATAAATAAATTTCAGTAATCTGTGATAACTTTTTTGAGTACATTATTCACTGCATGCAAACATCAAAGTATGTCTTAAGGAATTATTTAAATTGCTTTATTGTGACTATTAACTTATCAACAATTTACAAACTATAGACTTTGCAGTCTGATAGTATGCATAAAGTGGTATTTTATATACATTTTTTACATTAGGTGATAAAGTTATCTCGAAAGCATCAGTATTGTATAAAGAAGATGCAAACAAACCTAAGTATGGAAACAACAGTCACCAACGTCTTGCTGCTATATTTGCTGCTTCACTGATTAGTTTTGGGATTGTTGCATTCACTATCACTATTATAATAGCTATAGTGTTCTATTATAAAAATGTCAAAGAAAGAAAACAAATTCAAGATGTAGAAAATGGATTAAGCCGGAATTTCAACTCACATCCATCAGTAAGAAAAGCCAGAAAAGGACCTAATGGAGTACGACTAAAGACAGTTAGGTAAGATATAACTAGAGGAACAGTTGTACAAATGATTGAAATAAATAATTCCTTTCAATGTTCACATCTATAGATTATATTATTGCTTGTAACATTGTAATAAAGTAATAACTTAAGCCCACAATACAATTATAAATGCTTTCCTGAGACTGTATTATTGATTGTAACACTGCGTAATAAAGTAATAACTTACAATTATCAATGTATTCCTGAATGTTGACTGCATTTTGTAGAATTCAACAATCAAAGTCAGAGCCAGATTTATACACTCTACCAGTTCCAGTAAACACCAGCTTAATCCTATCCAAATCCTGTGACAATATGGCGGATTCTGTGGCATTAGACTTAGACAATTATTCACTAAACATGAATCGAGAATACAGTGTAGTTCAGTTAACAGATCACAAGGAGACCAGTAACATAAATATTGTGGCATCAAATTATGACATACCTACACCTTGTTCGACTAATGTAAGCCCAGTGATAATGTACGTATAAGCACAATGAAAAAGATTTCCACTACATACAAGCTATCACAGGATGAAGAACATGAGAAGACAAAGACCACTCCTGTATATAGTCATCTTTTTCAAGGAAAACATGTAAGCACATTGAGGAAAATATCCACCAATGTAGATCTGCTTAACAATGAAGATCACCAGGAGATAAAGACCACTCTCATTTATGTTCAGCCAATTTGATGATTATGTCTATTTGAGATAACATTTGAAATGTTAAAATTTTGCTATCATAATAGGGGCTAGCTAAAAGGGTTTACTGTTGAATAAACATGGCTATAGTAGTTAAAATACAGAGTAACAACTACAAAGTATTTTTGCAATGACAATATCTTTCTTAATGACAAGTTGGAAGCTCATTCAGATGTCGTGATCGTACAAGATGATTAAGATTTCAGGCTCCTGTGGAATGCAGCACTCTGTGTTAATCCAGATTAATTCAGTGTTTCAGGATCTAATTATGACATACTTGTATATATTGCATGCATCACTTCATTGTTAATAAAGTCTGTAACATCCAATTTGCTATTCGTTAAAATTAATGTTAAATAAAAATAATTCACACATTTAAACACACTGAAATTTACCACTAGGTCTTCATTAGTGTTAGTACCGACAGAAAACGTACAAGTATGTTTGGATGTAACTGGTGTTCAGGCCTGCAAGGACACCTGAAAGAAAGTACACATGCTAAATGTTCGTCGATGTTTGACTACCACTAACATAATTATAACGCATACACATTTTCATTTTACCTTAGTTACATATTTTAAATTAATATTCATTCTTTTTTGTGTTCTATATTATCAATTAAAAAATCCAGAACGTTAGTGGGATTTAAAATCCCACAAACATGGAAAAGGCAATCTCTAGCATGACATGACCAGGATTTTGAAATTGGTTATTATTATTGGATGTGTGCAAGGTTGTCTGATAATATAATAAGAATGATATCTTTGCACAACAGGTTGGTTACTTATGTAGCTACATTCTCCACTTCTACATGTTATAGCTATCAAAATATTGAATGATAATTCTTCAGTAGTGGAAATATATCATATATCTCATAGTACTTAGTTACAAGTCTTCCTTGAAAAAGATGACTATATACAGGAGTGGCCTTTGTCTTCTCATGTTCTTCATCCTGTGATAGCTTGTATGTAGTGGAAATCTTTTTCATTGTGCTTATACGTACATTAGTTAAAGAAGGTGTAGACATGTCATGATTTGAAGGAACTCTTTGCATCTTGCTGGACTTAGTGTGATCTCTAAACTGGACAACACTGTACTCTCGATTCATATATTTAGTGAATTGATATTTCTGCTTAATACATTTTATATAACTTACTGTAATTAAGAAGTAATTTATCGTGGGTGTAAATCCCCACAGTAATCTTATAGGGGTATTGTGATGTAACATTATCCTAAAATTACCGATATTGACTTAAAATTTTACACAACCAACATTCAGATTAATACCAGTTACAATTTTTTTTATATCAACAAAACAGGTGTTGTAAGTAAGAGGTAAAGTTCCTATCAATTATGTTTCAGAACTTCCATACTATTTTCTTTCTAGTTACTGGAAAGAAAAGATGTATATAGTATATCGTATATCACAGCACAACTCTCCAGTAACTGGCAAGAAAATATTATGGAAGTTCTAAAGCAATTGCTAGAAACTCTACCAATTCCTTACAGCTCTATTTTAGTATAGAGGTCAAAATGGAGGGCTGTTGTTTAGAATAATAGTTCATTTTGATAGAGATGAAGATTTCACTTGTGGAATCAATCAAAATGTTGTTGGTGCACAATTTCAAGTCAGTTCAGTAATTGTAAGATTCAGTTACTTCAAAATACACCTGTAAGATTTCTGTCGGCCCATTACTTAGTTGTGTCAAGCTATGCAGTTAATTCATATAATTTACTTATATATAACCGTTGTCAATATCAGTTATATGTTCATAACAACTACAATAGAATGTTCTCACTAATAGCAGAACCCGCAATGAGAGTCCGCACCTCTCCTTTTAGCTGTAGGCCGAATTTAGCAATCAATGATGTGCAGGCAATCAACTTTCCCTTGTCAATCACTACAGACGGAGATCGTTCTGAAGTTTGTTGTGAAGTTCGTTGTGAAGTATATTCAACCTTTAGTTAGCACTGACATTCTAAACCATAATACTAGCCATGTGCTTCAATTGTTGTTTACTTTTTCAAACAACAACATAATAATACAGCGCTTCTGTAAGACTTTTATCAACGATGTACCACTCATTGGTTCAAATTTTGTCACTAATCAAAGCATTTTGGTCTACAGTAAAACTTCCGAACAACAACCGGTCTTGGGGACAAATTGTTTGACCTTTGTAGAGAGAGTTGCCTCTCTTCGGGGGTTCTTAGAGTATTATGCCAACTACCGCTGTGGAGAGGCTGACCGTTCTCGTTGTTGAGAGAATTCACTGCAGTATAATAGTTTCTCCCAAAACTCTCCAACCATCTCTTGATTGGTAAGTATCTGTGATCTCTTGGTTTGATATGGTATTTGTGATATCTTGGTTGGTAAAGTATCTGTGATCTCTAGGTATGGTAAGGTATGAGTGATCTTTTGGTGTTGTAAAGTCAGTTGATAAATTATGTATGACCTTTTACTTTGGTAAAGTAGTGTGTGGTGAAATGGAAACCAATTAGATTAAATTTTTTTTTATCTATTCATGGCATAAAGTGTATTTTTGTTGTTGTTGTTTTAACTTTGGCTAAGCATTAATTGTGTGTGTGTGTATTTTTTTAATTTGGTAAGTATTTTTGGCGTTTAAATCTGATTAAGTATCTGTGATTATTTTTATTAGGGATCGGTAGCTTCAATTTTTCTTGACAAAATTATATAATACGCCATTAAGATGAATAGTGTGAAAATGGAAATCCAAGCTAATTCATAGTAATGATTTGTAGTAGAATCAAGACATTCTTTTGTGAATTTGATAAAGCATACATTACAATCAAGTTAAATGTATAGTACGATCAGGAGAAGGAAGTAGAGTAAAAGTTTCTAATAACTTAATACAACGTGATTTTCTATTATTTCCTTGTGTTGAGTAGTCTGATAAGGCACTATCAAAGCAAGTTTGTACAATACTTAGTATATTATGTTACTTTATTACATCATAATATGAGGTCATATTGTCAGCTAATTCAGATGGCACTTGTTGCAAAGGTTGAATTGTCTCATAGTAGACTTCATGTTTTACATTAGTGGCATCTTTAGTTGAACTAACTACATCATAAGATGGATTAGTGTTACAAAGTAGATCTTGGGAAGCTGTTTCATAGCAAGGATTAGTAGTGCAATGGAGATTGTCTGCCTATAGAGAATGAATAACAATATATTGTAAACATTGGTTACAACATCAATACAGCTACTGTACATACTTTGTATAAGGTAACAAAAACATAAATCTGAATATTTTAGTTGTAACATAATCACAGCATGTTTCGGCTCATAAACCTTCAACCATTATGAAATAAATTCAATGACCATTTAAATTACGAACGTAAACAATCTGAACAAACATTCTCATATCTGTAACAGTATAGTTATAAATTTTAATGCTAATAAGCTAGTTATTAAATGTATATTATAGACGACTAACAATAGTGTGTGTATTCATGAATAATTTTAGAGTTAGTAAAGCATCATAATTATCTGAAAGGGAAAAAGCAACTGAAAGGAAAAAAATAGGGAAAGAAATTGAACTCTCGACTGTCTTCGTATGGCACACTTTGAGAGATCGACAAAGGAAGAGAAGGGAATCCATGAATTGAGAGGAATGAATAAACTCGGGATAGCTCAGGAAGAAAGGGATCAGCAGAGGGAGACTAGTAAATTAGATAAATGTAACAATTAAATTTTACAACTGTTAAACCTGAATATAAATGAAGCTAGGTCAGATTAATTCTTTTCTTTCAGTAAGTTATATAAATATAGCTACAAATTCAAATTAATTTTCGTCTCTCCATAAAATGGTGCTGAATTGTACGACTATAGAAACAAGGACCTTACTGCAGATAGACAAGTTAGATAAGATCTTCTTGCTACTGTACTTAGTCTAACCAACATTATTATGTGCAAGTAAGGTTGATTGACTCACCTGTGTGTTGTGATCAAAGATTTCCTGCATTTCTTCACGAGTCCTGAAAGTTAAATAGTCCAAACGTTATGATATACATTAAGTACTAGTCAATTTGATTTTGTATTAATAACTTTGTATCAACACATGATATGCTGTTATTCACAAATTAAGTCTACACTTAGCTTCAACTTTTACTTTCAGTTATAAGTTTACCTAATCACATCCAAATGCTGTTTCTTTTGAACTATATATGCAGTAAACATGACTGATACATCTCATAGCTGTGCAGTAAAAGTTGCAACAACATCATTGAAACATTGAAGCAATGTTAGGGGACTACTTCCTGCACTGATCTTTAAACTCACTTAGTATTTTCAAGAATATTTTCAGGTTCTCTGATCAAATAATCTATGAAAAAGGTTCAATTATATTTACCAAAATTCTAATGAAGGGAATGTCTCACATTTCTTGCAGCCAATCTTAGCAAGTAGTAGTGTTACAATAGAAGTTATAAATATTACTGCCAGACTTGTAGGAAGTATTATAGTAAGAAGTAATAATGATTGGTCAGAGCCATTTGAGTTAGTACTATCTGAAACATAAGGCAGAAACAAATGGAAAGAAATGCAAGATAATAGAATAATCTAGGATAAATTATGTAACAAATAAGTTCATCTCAATCTTAGTACTATGATAGTCAAAGTGTAAATTTAAACACTGTTTCTTGGATGGATATTGTTAATATAAGTTTTGTCGGTACATTGTGTTAAATCTTTAGTATATCGTACCCAGATGTCAAATGAGCATGAACCAATATCAAATGCTGACATAATAAATATTAATTTACCGTTAATTGAAGAGTGAGTAAATCTTCCACTGGTGACATCTGTTGCTAGGCACTTGGTCACATTTTGAAGAAACACTCTTATGCCAATGTCTCTGCTTGAGATGTCAGTTTGACTTGAGGCATCGTAAACAATAATGTTGCTATAGCTAGAGACATCATTCACTTCTATTCGAGTTCCTTGAGAGTTGCTTCTGGCTATGTGGTCTGAGATGTTAGAAACTCCTTCCAGCACATAGTTGCATCCACTTACTATAGAGTTGGTGAAAAATATACAGCGTATAAAAAAGGATTCCTCATCTGTACATACTTCAACACCTTGGAGTTCACTGGTCACTGTATGGACAGATAAACGAATTATTCCAGAATGAATGCACACTTTCTGAGTAGTAACACCTAATATTATGCTAAACTTTATAAAAATGTTATTTCACTCTGTTTCTAACATATATCTTAAACTACCAGTAATATGAAACAGTGTTTAAAAAAAAAAGTTTTTTATGTACAATAGTGGGAAACTTCAAACTTTCAATGTCTAGCTATGTAGCATGAAGCTGTCGACACCTTCAGTAAGCTGTAATGCTATGTTGTTGCTGTCACTAATATTTCCAACACTATTTTTTAACTGCATGGTAATAATAACACAAAGCAAAATATATGCATATTTATTTTTATACATGTATTTATTCCACTTTTACAAACTGAAATAAAAATATTTGGCTATGCAGATCAAATGTAGGATTACTTTTCTTTCTAGTTCCGTATTCATCATAAAAAACAAGTAAACCACTTGAAAGTTTCAGACAGCACTAATTCACGGACTAGTTTAGTTTAAATTGTGCATTACTTCTTCATCTTATTATATAATGATTATAAAGTACTGTAGATATAGTTCTCACAATGAATTGTCAATTAGTATAAGATAACTCATTGAGCTCACTGAAAGAGTATGTGTTCAGTATGAATAACAACTCATATATTAGTGCTTCCTCAATACAGTTAATAGTTTGGAACACTCACCAACTCTCTGCTGTGTTGTTAGTTGTTCTCCATTAGACTCAACATGCAATAAATAGACCTGGTCTTCAGCTAACTGCTCTCTAGTCTCCTGCAATGCATTTTGTCTCCATATTCTATCTATACCAGTTGTATTTTCCAGTACTACATCAAATACAGCCTCACTGTACTCAGGGCAGACTTCAGGAACCTACTCAGAAAGTGCCACAATCAAATAAAATGCAGTAGAAGTAGTTGGTCAATTAACATTACCTTAATAGCTACTGACAAATACAGTCTATTATCAGTCTTAGAGAGTGTATGTGTTAGAGACAAAGGTAAGAAAGATGGCAGATAAGGAGGTATCCACATGACTACTTGGCTCCTGTCGCTCTCTCCAGCATTGTTAGTTGCCATCACCCACAAGTAGAACACATCACAGAAGGAGTGAGACACATTTATTAGAGCTGTAGTATTCCTCAGACCTGAATAAGTGACATTACTTTGTTGTTTAGTATGTGAGTTGTTCTTGACAACTGTCAGTGAAAATATAGACTCTACAGGGAGTGTGGAAGAGACATTCCAAACTACTTGAAGCTGGCCATTGTTTAAGTTAGATATAGTGAGATGAGTAGGAGGAGGAGGAGGACCTGAATAACAAAAGCAAAGAGAACTAAAAATCTACGCTTGATTATGATTTTTACTACAAACATACCATAAAACTGAGTTGTTATTTCTGAGGATTGTCTGCCTATCAACATAGCAGTATCTAGTAGTTCACATCGAATTCGAATACCATTATTTGCTTGTGTAGCATTTATTATTAGATATGATGACTCTTTAGAGGAGGAGGAGTTGACAGTGATTCCAAGAGCTCTTAATGTATTGACATCAATAGGTACATTTGAATTAATTTCTCTGGTTGGAGTATTGACTTCCCAATTTGAGATGAAGAATCTTTGACCAGCTTTGCAGTAGAGTACAGCTTGTTGTCCAAAGGGTGCTATAGCACTTTCAGATTGAGGTTCACTTTCAAAATTACCTGCAACATTATGAATAGAAATATAGACTAATGCTGAAATAATAATGGCATCTGCTATATCTAATAGATCCAGCTAAGTAGCAACAATATAGCAATTCACAGCGAACCTAAGATTGCTGGGAGGAAGGCGAGGATAATCAAAGGAATTCGCTTGAGTTTGAGTCGCAATACCCACTCAGCCATATTCCAAGGGACGTCTAACCCGCTGTCCGTTTGGCCGCCGACTTAACGGGAACTAAACTGCATCTACAGGTAGCGCGGAAATGGGCGGCCACCCAGGAAGCAATGCTGACCCTCGCACCTTTAACGGCTGGTTAGGTTACTGACAGGACTATAAAAACCTATATTATATGTTTTCCAAGTTCCACGGGGAGACTGAGAGCAATAGTGAGCGCAGCACATTTCAAAAATGAGGGGGAAAAAAAATAGAATGAAAAAAGGAAAGAAAAGAAAACAGCGAAAGCTAATACTCGGTTAGGTTCAAGTTACGTGAGTTAATCTACAAGTTCACGGTTTTGTAAAGCAGAACGCGTTACCCCAACATACAGAACCTGAGTCTGGCTCAACCGGACCATCGGGACCCTTTACCTACCACTTCACGGACCCTTTACAGAACCAGCGCGCTTTGCGCGCTTGGGTGTCTGCCGGGGGTCTGCCGGTCTCTGCCAGACAAGGAAAACGTGGGGAACCTGAACAGGGTTGTTTCTAATATCGACATAGCAGTATCTAGGAGTTCACATCAAATTCGAATACCATTATTTTGTTGTGTAGCATTTATTATTAGATATGACTCATTAGAGGAGGAGGAGTTGACTGTGATTCCACGAGTTCTTAATACATTGACATCTCTAGGTACATTTGAATTAATTTCTCTGGTTGGAGTAGTGACTTCCCATTCTGAGATGAAGAATCCTTGACCAGCTTTGCAGTAGAGTACAGCTTGTTGTCCAAAGGGTGCTATATTGTCATTTTGTCATTTATTAGGTCCTGAATTTATGCTGTTATTATTCAAAATTAATACAAGGGACAGTCTAAATGCTATTAGCTAGATCAAGGTAGGGTTGGTAATCTTAAAATTTGCAAGAAATGTTAATTGTTATTAATTCTGGTAATATTGAATGCATGTGAAGAATGTTGAAACTGCTATGGGTTCTATTTTTTATTTTTTTCATTTTTCACTGGTTTGCAAATGTGTATCACTGCTTGCAGGCCTATGATTTACTTAAGTGTACTGCTGGAAAATCTGTAGTGTGCTTGAGAGGAAACTATGTAGGAAACTCTTATTCTGGAACAAAAATTACACTGGAATGGTAAAACATGAGTAAAACATAGCAAGTTGTACATGTGGTTTGTAGTTTGTTCCAGAATTAGAGTTTACTGCACAGTAAACTTTGCAGTAAATTTACAGCAAACTTCGGTAAAACAAGGCCTGGCAAGCAGTGTATTAAAATTACAACTTTATCCAGGTTCTGTATAGGCTAAATTAGTTCTTTTTCATACTTATTATTTGTTGTGCTTTTCTTTCGGATGCTCAATATAAGCGTCTAGTCATTATTATCTTTAGGTAGTATAAAAATAGCATGATTATGTAGTAATACACACTAGCTTATTCAAATTGGGTTTCGTTACAGTAGAGATCATTTCTTTTACTGTTTAGCAATCAGCTATTTTTTGAGTCCATTGAATTGAACCACATTTGTTGACTCTTCAAAGTAAATAAGAATTTGGAGAAATAGGTCTCAGATCTGAACTGTACATGATGGTGCATAAAAGCATAACGAAACACTCGTTATTAAATTAAATTATTATGTACCTATAATGCTAAAAACAACAAGAACAATGAACAAACTAAACCAGAATAGTTCAACTGTTTGTCTATTCCAAGATTAAACCTGAAAGTCTTTAACCGGGTGGATCATTAGACTATCATATGGGCTAATATAGGTAGCATTCTTCACATACTTCACAATAGATCCCATTCATAGGCAGCTGAGGCTCTTCAATTGTTGGGGATCTAGAAGTAAATTCAGTTCTGTGTTATAATAAGCAATAAGCCCACAATTTGTGTCATTTGGTGTGACCTGTAGGTAAAGTTATGGGTCATGTTATCCCTGATGCCACAACTACAGCAAGATTCATTATTGTTTTACAATTAAAAACAATTGTTATCCCATTGTAGGCTCCTATTAATGTATCATAATAATGATGTAAAATTTGGAGAAGGAATCAGCCCCATTCCTAAAGTAGTTTGGGCGGGATCTAGCCTCTCCTGTCCCCACCCTCAGCCTCAGGCGTATTGCTCACTTGCTATGCTAACTTATATGTTTGTTTATTATTTCACTAATTATAATGATGGAAGTAAATAGTGAGCTTTGCAATTTCAATTTAGTATAAGTTGCTTCATGTTTTTTTAGTAAATGTATCAACAGCTAGAGTACAACAATAGATCAATAATTACTTATGTACTAACATGTTGAAGATTTAAATTAAATTATATCAGCATGGCTATTTAATTAAATTTCTTGTCAGCTCAAATCTAGATTTATAGAAAGCTTATGTTAGAAAATATGGCAAGTTTATTAATCATTAGAAAAGTGATGTGATAAAAATCTTGCAGAAAAAGTTGGATGGCTTATATTTTAATAATCCTGAAATGTTAGCTACATATGAGTCAATCAATGCAATGCACTATTATATAAGAATTGTTGTGGTTAACTGCTTAGAACTAATGGGGGATTGTAAGAGCCCATGAAAAACTACGTTAGCTTCATTATAATATGTGTGGCTGTTTTGCTTGAGAACATTAAATAATATGCTATAAGATGATTAATATTAGAATTAAATCATAGCTAATTCATATTTCATTTGTAGTAGAATTAAGACATTCTTTGTCAATTTCATAAAACATACATTACAATCATGTTAAATGCATATTTCAATCAAGAGAAGAAAGTACAGTAAATTTTTGTAATAATGTAATACAATGTGATTTCAATAGTTTCCTTGTGTGGTGTAGTCTGACTAAGTACTATCAAAGAAAGTTTGTACGATACCCAGTACATTATGTTACTTTATTACATCATAATATGAGGGAGTGTTGTCCGATGATTCAGAAGGCACTTGTTGTAAAGGTTGAATTGTCTCATAGTAGACATCATGTTTTACATTAGTGGCATCTTTAGTTTTACTAACTACATGATAAGATGGATTAGTGTTACAAAGTAGATCTTGGGAAGCTGTTTCATAGCAAGGATTAGTATTGCAATGTAGATCTTGTGTAGTTTCATTGCAAGGATTAGTATTGCACTGGAGATTGTCTCTCTGTAGAGAATGAATAACAATATATTGTAAACATTGGTCACAGCATCAATTTTAAATACATAGATACTGTACATACTTTGTATAAGGTAACAAAAACATAAATCTGAATATTTTAGTTGTAACAGTATCACAACATGTTTCGGCTCATAAACCTTCTACCATTAGGAGATAAATTCAACGACCATTTATACAACAAACATAAACACTCTGCAAAAACATTCTCATATCTGTATCAGAGAGATGTTTTAAAGGAATTTTATCTTCTTCAATATTTTAAATAATACTTGCCAGAATTGGGGACAAGGTGAAAAGTTGATGCACATTTAATCCGTTCAATTCATAAGAGAAATAGGTTTGTTTCACAACAAATTCCACACGATCACGTGTGTTATTGGAGTAAATGTTGTCCTCTTATGCAATCTATTTGCCTATCAACTTTCCTGGCTAATGGTTATTTATAATCTGCAGTGCCAACACAGAAAGTGAATTTATAAGTTAACTTTCAATCTTCAACTACTCTGAGGAAATTAAGTGTAAAACAAACAACACCAGAAAGAAGGGAGGGTATGCAGTAACATATCTTGTTGTATGACAATAATTCTGTCTAGTTAGTGAAACTGGTAAGAATATAGAAAAAAAGTGAAATAGCTCAAGATCCAGTTAAAAAAAATTGATGACAACAATTTCTATACATCTTAAAAATTCCCATAAAGTAATTGGAGTGAACCCAAAGGTTTAAAGGTAAAAAAATATTCTAAAATATTCTCAGGAAGATAATGGTAGCCTGTAATAATACACAGCTACAATATAACATCTAATCTAGATAAGGCCTCGAGTTCAACTCAAGCTGGATTCCATTCCCATGAATCACTATCACCAGCTAATTGAATTTTTTTGTTTATGTTTATAGCTACATTGTATTTGTCTCACAACTGACGAAGACGCACAAGTCGTAATGTATTATGTTATGGTTATAAATATTTATGCTAATAAGCTAGTTATTAAATGTATATAATGGTACACTTGTGTGTCAGTAACGAAGACCAACGACTAACAATAGTGTGTGTATTCATGAATAATTCTAGAGTTAGTAAAGTATCATAATTATCTGAAAGGGAAAAAGCAACAGAAAGGAAAAAAAAGGGAAAGAAATAGAGTACCATGTGGCACTCGAACTCTCGACTGTCTTTGCATGGCACACTTTGGAGAGATCGACAAAGGAAGCGAAGGGAATCCATGACTTGAGAGGAATGAAAAAACTCGGGATAGCTCAGGAAGAAAGGGATCAGCAGAGAAAGACAAGTAAATTAGATAAATGTAACAATGAAATTTTACAACTGTTAAACCTGAATATAAAGGAAGCTAGGTCATATTAATTCTTTTCTTTCAGTAAGTTATATAAATATAGCTACAAATTTTAAGATAATTTTCGTCTCTTCATAAAACGGTGGTCAATTGTACAACTATAGAAACAAGGAACTTACTGCAGATACACAATTAGACAAGCTCTTGCTACTGTACTTATTCTAACCAACATTATTATGAGCAAGTAAAGTTGATTGACTCACGTGTGTGTTGTGATCAAAAATTTCCTGCATTTCTTCACGAGTTCTAAAAATTAAATAGTCCAAACATTATGTCTACATTAAGTACTAGTCAATTTGATTTTGTATTAATAACTTTGTATCAGCACTTGATATGCTGTTATTCACAACTTAAGCTTTGTTCTTGGATGGATATTGTTAATATAAGTTTTGTCGGTACGTAGTGTTAAATCTTTAGTATATCATACCCAGATGTCAAATGAGCATGAACCAATATCAAATGCTGACATAATAAATATTAAATTACCATTTGAAGAGTGAGTAAATCCTCCACTGGTGACATTTGTTGCTAGGCACTTGGTCACATTTTGAAGAGACACTCTTATGCCAATGTCTCTGCTTGAGATGTCAGTTTGACTTGAGGCATCGTAAACAATAATGCTGCTAAAACTAGAGACATTATTGACTTCCACTCGACTTCCTTGAGAGTTGCTTCTGGCTATGTGGTCTGAGATGTTAGAAACTCCTTCCAGCACATAGTTGCACCCACTTACTGAAGTGTTGGTGAAAAATATACAGCGGATAAAAAAGGATTCCTCATCTATACATACTTCAACACCTTGGACTTCACTGGTCACTGTATAGACAGATAAGAGTAAACTCGCAATATCAGCATTTCTGAGTAGTAACACATAATATTATTATGCTTAATCTTACAATTGTGATTTTACCCTGATCGTGCAGACTTCAAATATTCAATGCATAATATAGGACTAAACAGAATATTGTATCAGTACAACTTACTCTAAATGTATTTCATTCTATACCTATGATTTTCTATTGTAGCTATCACTTGTTATTATATATTTCAAGCTTGATTTATAAAACACATTTCAAAACTATCACAGAAAACAATATGCATATTTACGTATTCTCTATGTTATTAAAAAACGATAAAAAAGGATTATTTGGCAATGATGATAGAATGAACACATGTCATCTCAATATTAAAGGCATATGTGTTAAACTTAATTTTCATTCCAGTTCTGTACTGTTGATCCCCAAAAACAAGTAAAAATATTTGGAAGTTTCAGACACTACTAATTCACTGACTAGTTTTGTTGTTGTTGTTTGTTTTGTCTTTTTATGTAATAATTATCTGACAATGAATAATATCGATTAGTATAAGTACTATCAATTCTGAGGCACAAAACCTGACACAGCCAACATAATTTTGATAGCCTAATATGTAATGGATTCTGAATATTCATTTTCATTGAGCTCACTGAAAGAGTATATGATCAGCATGAATAACAACACAAATTATCACATCCACAATGTATATATAACGGTACGCTTCAGTGTCAATAATGACATTGACCGAAATACTGTGTGTATTCATGAATAATTCATGAAATTGAAAGAGTTGACAGAGCATTGTCATTACCTGAATGGGAAAAGTGTTTGAGGGAAAAAATGGTAGAAAAGAGGAATATTGGGGATCTGAACCTGCAATCTCCGACTGTAGAGTGCGCACACTAACCATTCACCCCAGGACCTAACAGCTTAGTCTGGCTTGAAGTGCCTTATTAACCTAATATATCCTATGAAAACTGAAAATTGGGTCGCTGAACTGAGTGGGAAAGAGTTTACACATAACCATATGATGTGTATAAGAGAATCAGAGAAGCAGTAGATGCAAAGGTCAATAAAAATAGAAACAAGTGAGAAAATGCTGACTGATGTAACTTACTTTAATGAAAAAATGAAAGAAAAAACATAGAAAGGACAGAGATACTGGGGAGCAGGAGAGGTAGACATTGGAGGAGAAGGGCATCCATGAGTTGAAAAGAGGAATAAGAAAAAAAGGGCCAGGATGTCTTTGGAAGAAAAAAAACCAAAAAAAAACAGGAGAGGGAAATCATGGATAAACTACCTTATGCTACTATGTACTTTTAATTTGCACAAGTTTGTACGTCAGACACTACAACGGTGGAGTAGTTGCCAGTTAATTGTTTAGGAACACTCACCAACTCTCTGCGGTGTTGTTAGTTGTTCTCCATTAGACTCAACATACAATAAATAGACCTGGTCTTCAGCCAACTGCTCTCTAGTCTCCTGCAATGCATTTTGTCTCCATACTCCAGTTGTATTTTCCAGTATTACATCAAATACAGCCTCACTGTACTCAGGGCAGACTTCAGGAACCTACTCAGAAAGTGCCACAATCAAATAAATGCAGTAGAAGTAGTTGGTCAATTAACATTACCTTAATAGCCACTGATGATACATACACTTTATTGGCAGTCTTAGAGAGAGTGTGTTTCAAAGACAAAGGTAAGAAAGATGGCAGATAAGGAGGTATCCACATGACTGTTTGGCTCCTGTTGCTCTCTCCAGCATTGTTAGCTGCCCTCACCCACAAGTAGAACACATCACAGAAGGAGTGAGACACATTTATTAGAGCTGTAGTATTCCTCAGATCTGAATAAGTGACAATACTTTGTTGTCTAGTTTGTGAGTTGTTATTGACAACTGTCAGTGAAAATATAGACTCTACAGGGAGTGTGGAAGAGACATTCCAAACTACTTGAAGCTGGCCATTGTTTAAGTTATATATAGTGAGATCAGTAGGAGGAGGAGGAGAACCTGAAGAATAACAAAAGCAAAGAGAACTGTAAAAATCTACACTTGATTATGTTTTGACTACAAACATACCATAAAACTGAGTTGTTATTACTGAGGATTGTCTGCCTATCGACATAGCAGTATCTAGTAGTTCACATCGAATTCAAATACCATTATTTGCTTGTGTAGCAGTTATTATTAGATATGACTTGAGGAGGAGTTGACAGTGATTCCACGAGTTCTTAATACATTGACATCTCTAGGTACATTTGAATTAATTTCTCTGGTTGGAGTAGTGACTTCCCATTCTGAGATGAAGAATCCTTGACCAGCTTTGCAGTAGAGTACAGCTTGTTGTCCAAAGGGTGCTATAGCACTTGCAGATTGAGGTTCACTTTCAAAGTTTCCTACAGAAGGTAAGAATATAAAAATAAAGAACCTGCTTCAATTTCGTATTATTGTTGAAGCTTTCCAAAACTAACTCATATTGATAGCTTAGTTGTAGTTTCCTAGCTATCAAATGTAATTTTACTTCAGTTCAAGAGTTCTTAGGTCTCGTTCCTTACCAAACGCTAATAATCCTAGCGTTGTAACCATAGAGAAGGTCGTCGAAACCCAGTTGTGGGACGAGTGCTCAACAGAGGTAACGACTCGGCCTTGGGGTTGCGCAGACTCTTGTCAGCTCTGGGGCAATAGTCAGCGCAGGTCGCTGCCACCAGAGTTCTCCCTCCCAGTTGTCAGAGTTTTACGCCTAACTATTCTCGGGGTTTCCTCCTCTCGACTCTACTCTCTGTGGCCGTACCTACACCAGTAGTAAGTCAGTTTTTCCATTTTTTATTCGCACGTAGCGAAATCTGCTGTAGCGAGGGTCTGCGTGGAAAGATCCTTGTATAACAGCAATTAGAATAAGATAGGCCTAAATAAGATTGGCATTTTTAGCGATACGTGTGCTGAGGGCTGACATTGAGTTTCCTGCAGATTAGTTTGTGAATTGATGTTTTAAGAACAATTAATGGAATTATACAGGTAAATATTGGCAAGCTATTGAGAACTCCTTTATTGAGTTATTTGAAGTTGTATGTTGATTGAGGAAACATGTAATAGAATGACTTGAGCTTCCTCATCAGCCTTCTTTTATTCATTAAGAATATTTGCTCTCTTTCACAAGCTTTTCTTTAAACAATGCAGGATTTAAACAATGTTTAGCTGTCACTTAACCAGCCATATAAAAGCTGAGGGCTCCCATAGGTCCTCCTCACAAACAATTTGATCTAAAATCTGGGATCACCTCGTGGGATTAATATTAATTATATGTATTACTGGATGAATTTAATTATGGTTATCATCTTTAGCGAAACAACTAACAACCAGATTATAGTGTAGCAGAGAACCCTATTGATGTACGCACTTATTATAAGCTCGTTAATAGAATTTTGAAGTACATGTCCTATTTGAATAGACTAGACTTTATAGAAATCATCCATTACGATTTATACCAAGGCTATGTTATCTTTCAGTATTTAAAGTGAAAGTTATAGTAAATAAATTACAATCACACTCAATAAGTGATTAACTTTTCTATAAACATTTTTGTTTAGAACGAATTAAGTTAATTTGTAAATTGACACTTCTTCAGATTTGCTTGCATAAACACATGGGTATTATTTTCACAATATCTTTGGTAGCTTCAAATAATAGCACTTCAATTAATTTAAACTTGAGTCAGTCACCAACACTTATTTGAGTTGTATGTAAAATAAAATAATATTATGCAAATCATGTCTTGAAGAGTATTTTTACCAGCTGTTAGCTAAACTGATAATTTATGGAAGTGTTAATTAGAAATCAAAATTATTAATAGATGTACAGTATGGAGGGTACCTTTTCATTACCTTCTTTACACAGTCTATTGTGGTCTCTTACAGTTTCTAGTATATTCACTCACTTCAATTTTTACAACTGTTACTGTAGCTTATCATCTTTAGTACCTTGCTTATGGCAACATCTTTTTTTAAATAGTGCCTTACATGTTCTTATTGTTTTGACTGTATTTTTGTGATTTTTACTTTCTTTGAAGTCTCTATTATATGACGTTTATGAATATTACTCTAAGAGATACAACTGTGCTAAATGTATGCATGTAAGGCTGCAATATACTTATGTGAAAGACTGTCTGGATACTATAAAAGATAAAACCTATGCAAAGCCAAAATGCAAGAACTATCATAGATCGGCAAGAAGTTGAAACATTGGGTTAAGTTTTAATTAACAATGTTGGCTGTTAGAACGAGAAGATTTGCTATTATTATAATTTAGAAGTTGTAGATATGTAATCAGAAAAATCAGCACTCCCCAATCCCAATATAAACCATAAATTCCAAAGCTAACTGGAGACAAAACGTCATATTTTGTATTACAATCAGATCACAATATATTTTTTGGGTACAACCTTCAATTCTTCTGATAGGTCTTTGATATCTTGAACAAATTGAGTTTACCAATACTAACTTTTCAGATTTAACAGATAATCACAAAACGGTGTAGCTAAAGTTTGATTTTTTTTTCTACAAAAGGAAAAAATCAATTTTATAGCTTCGTGAATAATGAGATTCTTAACCTTTAAAGTCTTTGACATTCATACTTTTAGTGAATAGCATGGATAAACGGTTGTAATAGCCACTGGTGCAAGCTGTCCTTCTGGTTAGGCCAAGAATCTTACCAGGTGATGGTAATGAATGTATAAGCTTATGGGTTAACTAACACCTTAGTCAGTATAATAATTATGTAGCTATGCAGTTGTCTAAATATTTAATTCATAATTATACATAGGGCCCAAAAATACTCCACCTTCCAAAAGTGGAGGGCTAATTGCCTCCCCTGCCTCCCAATTACCTCAACTCCTCAATTCTGGCAAATTAATTTATTTTGTATCACTTTGTGGATATGCATGGGAAACATTTTTTTTTGTCGTTGTGTGACAGCATCTAATGCCATTGGAGGATGGGCTTTTCCGTCCGGAAATTCATGGAAGGAAATGATTTATCCCATTAATTAATTTGAAATTATTGAAATTTTCGTTGTGTAATTGAGGATATCAAACAATACCAGCCTAATTAACCACAACAGTGCAGTAAGTGTGAATGTTTAAAGTGTTTATGTTTATAATTGGCTTGTGTAAATTACACTTATAATAAAATGGAACTATGCCTGTCTCAAAAAAGGACATTCAAAATAGTTCATAACCCTAAAAATACAATTTTGATCTATATTTAGTAGGTCTTCACTAGATGACAAGACTTGGAGAAGTTGTTAAAGAACCAAGAGATCCAGGGACTTGAAGGAGACACAATAGGTTTCCAGAGATTACAAACTTTGTAAGAGATTGCAAGAGTCGTGTGTTTGTTGTGTTTGTTTGTGTACAATGTTTAATGGATGTTGGTATAGTATGCACTGTATGGTCCAAAGGAAGCTGCAGAGTCCATCCGTGCCTTCCTGCTGTTTAACCGAGTTTTATGAAAAAAATAAAATAAAGCTGATAATGTATATGCAATACAGTTCATAGGACAATTGCATGCTCACTTATACTAATTGTAAATATATTGGTGTTCAAATCATGTATAATCAATATTTGCTATTAATATTTTAATACATATCCATACTCCTGGTATGTTTTTGTCATAGAGCAGCAAACAGGTAAGAATATCACTTGAATATACCTTAAGAAATTCTAATTACTCTTTCTCTAGTGTGAGCAAATGACTTAGCAGCAACTATAAAATATAGTATAAAGTTGAAATCAGCAAATATAATAATTTTAAAGTAGCTAAGTCAAACGTTTGCAGGAAATCTTTTTGCGTCTTCAAAATTCGAACCCCCCAATGCTCTCTATTAGAGATCACAGTTGAAATGTTTAAATTGTGACTTTATAATACAGCAAAGGAGTTAATTGCACAATAATTTAGCTATAGTAGCTGCAATAAGTAAGTAGATATGAAATATTTTGCATGTGATATTACTTCGTCAGAGACCTTGAAAATATTAAACGAAAGTATTTTGTTGTCCTGCGTCCCCGCATAGCTGGTGTCACAGAAAACTTGGTCGGGTGTTTTTAGGTCCTATAGGACCAATTCCACTAGCCATATTATTCTCTGGACCAAATATACTAATAGATTCGGTCCCCCCACCCCCCCCCCCCCCCCAAATATCAAAAGCGCTAGCACATTTTGTCTGCCATGCGTGGATTTGGTCTGTCTTAGTGTGTTTAGTGTTCTTTTCTATAAATTTATAAGTCAGATAATATTATTGTCACATTGGCTATTTTTAGCAAAAGGGAATTTTCTAGCTTCTTTAGGAATCAGAGTAAAAACACCTTTGCAGGTATGTATATAAAGTAAAGAAAAAGCAAGCAAAGTAAAATATGACACTGTCAGGGATGTAATATGTTTAATAAATACAAAATAATAGTGTGACTTACATATAAATAATGTTTCAGTATTCTGTGATAACTTTTAGAGTACATTATTCAGTACATGCAAGCATCAAAATATGTCTTAAGAAATATTTTAAATGGCTGTATTGTGACTATAATACTTAACAATTTACAAACTATTGACTTTGCAGTCTGATTGTATGCATAAAGTGGTATTTTATATACATTTTTAACATTAGGTGATAAAGTTATCTCGGAAGCATCAGTATTGTATAAAGAAGATGCAAACAAACCTAAGTATGGAAACAACAGTCACCAACGTCTTGCTGCCATATTTGCTGTTCACTGATTAGTTTTGGGATTGTTGCATTCACTATCACTATTATCATAGCTATAGTATTATATTATAAAAATGTTAAAGAAAGAAAACAAATTCAAGATGTAGAAAATGGATTAAGCCGGAATTTTAACTCACATCCATCAGTAAGAAAAGCCCGAAAAAAGGACCTAATGGAGTATTACTAAAGACAGTTAGGTAAGATATAACCAGTGGGAAAGTTGTGCAAATAATTGAAATAAGCAATACCTTTCAATGTTCACATCTATAGACTATATTGTAACAGTGTAATAAAGTAATAACTAAGCGCACAATACAATTTAAATGTATTCCTGAGACTATTATTATTGCTTGTTACACTGCGACTATATTATTGCCGTGTTACACTGTAGATAAAGTAATAACTGAAGCGCACTATACAATTATAAATGTATTCCTGAATGTTGACTGCATTTTGTAGAATTCAACAATCAAAGTCAGAGCCAGATTTATACACTCTACCAGTTCCAGTAAACACCAGCTTAATCCTATCCAAATCCTATGACAATATGGCGGATTCTGTGGCATTAGACTTAGACAATTATTCACTAAACATGAATCGAGAATACAGTGTACTTCAGTTAACAGATCACAATGAGACCAGTACCATAAATATGGTGGCATCTATGACATACCTACACCTTGTTTGACTAATGTAAGCCCAGTGCACGATATTTCCACTGCTGAAGACCAACTACAGGATAAAGAACATGAGACAAAGACCACTCCCCTATATAGTCATCTTTTTCAAGGAAAACATGTAAGCACATTGAGGAAAATATCCACCAATGAAGATATGCCAGAAAATGAAGATCACCAGGAGATAAAGACCACTCTCATTTATGTTCAGCCAATTTGATGATATTATCAGTCTATTTGAGATAACATTTGAAACGTTCAAAATAGCTATCGTAAATACAGCTTGCTAAATAGGTTTAGTATGGAATAAACATGGCTATAGTAGTAAAAATACAGAGTAGCATCTACAAAGTATTTTGCAGTGACACTTGCTTGTTTAATGACAAGTTGGAAGCTCATTCAGATGTCGTGATATACAAAATAGTTAAGATTAGGCTAAAGAGAAGAGAGCTTTGAGTTACATCTCACAGCTTAAGTTTTAGTTCCTCATGTTTAGTTTTCAGGAGCCTAAATGTAGTGTTTGGTACTAATAAAGTAGAAATATGTAACTCCAAATTTATTGACATATCAATATATCACAAAAAGATCACAGATAATAAAGAGACTAAACATACTTTACCAAACTAAAGATTGTACATACATAACAAGGAATGTGAATACTTTACCTAATACAAACAATCACAGAAGCAAAAAATACTAACCAAATTAAAAAAATACACACACACACAAATGCTTAGCCAAAGTTAAAACAATAACAACAAAAAAATGCACCTTATGCCACAAATAGATAAAAAATATTTAACCTAATTGGTTTCCATGTTATCATACATACTTTACCAAAGTACAAGATCACACATAATTTATCAACGGACTTTACCACACCAAAAGATCACACATACCTTACAAAACCAAGAGATCACAGATACTTTATCAACCAAGAGATCACAAATACCTTATCAAACCAAGAGATCACAGATACTTACCAATCAAGTGATAGCTGGAGAGTTTTGTGAAAAACTATCATTGATAAAAGTCTTACAGAAGCGCGGTATTATTATGTTGTTGTTTGAAACAATTGAAGCACACTGCTAGTAATATGGTTTAGAATGTCAGTGCTAACTAAAGGTTGTATATACTTCACAAAGAGCCCATCTGTAAATGGCTGACAAGGGATCGTTGATTGCCTGAGCATCATTGATTGCTAAATTCGGCCTACAGCTAAAAGGAGAGGTGTGGACGCTGGAACTACTAACACCAACGACGACCTAGTGGTAAATTTCAGTGTGTTTAAATGTGTTATGATATTCAAAGATGATTCTCTATTAGCTACTGCTAAAAACTTACGTGATAAAAACTACTTTTATTATAATTAAAAGTTATACACACAGTTTTACTGAATCGAGAGAACTTACTCGTAGTAATGACCAAAGTTAGCATCAATAACTAGTATTTTAATAGCAATCATGACCGAAAATTGTCGAATACTTGAACACCCGAGGAGTTCAGCGTCAAGAGGTCTTCATTTATATGCTAGCTTGAAGGCTACGCACGTACTATAAAATTAGAGAAGCTATCACTTCGACTGTTGTATCAGCGAATTTTTTTTGCATTCGAGGCTGAACCACCATTACGCTAGCACAATCGTTTTGGAATTGCGCGCTTTATGCCTAAAGTAAACAATGTAGTTCGAGCGAGCTAAAAGCTATAATTGCTCAATCCTTTATCTAGCTATTCTCAGAGTTGGGCTTAGCTCATTGATAAGACTTCGTTCTTTTTCTGTACAAAAAATTTGAGCAAAATAAATAGCCTTAAGCATTGTTTTTTTTAGCTGTTTGTTCAATCTGTTTGTTATTGAGGCAAAAGAATTACTGCTTCTTATAAACATCAGCAATTGTTATGCCAATAATTCATTTTGATTATTTTATTTTCTTCTTCTATGGCTTCCAAAATGGTATCCTCCAACAAAGTCATAATAAATTGACTACATAACTTCCTGGTGCAGCTAATCTATTTTTAGTGGAGACCCATTTAGGCTTTTTTTTGAAAATTTTGTAGTATCTATCTTTTTCTGCTTTATGAGGTCACGATTTCAAAGGATGCCAGAGCTGGCTTGCACTGTGTGAGGGGCATACACAGCTGGTAAGATTTGGATTTTTCACAAGGTGGAAGAATTCACTGGGAAGGAACATTTACATAAGCATCTAGCTAGTGTAACTTTCTGATGGAACAAATTTACGCTAGTGTCACAGAAAATTCGGTGGGGTGATTACTGGGACCAAGTCCATAGCAGTATTAGTCAGGGGGACGCTAGAAAATTCGGTTCCTGCAACCCCCACCCCCCCAATAGTATGGGAGGTGATTACTGCCAAACGTGGATACATAACCCGAAGTGGTGCGTTTTGTAAGTGGAGGGAGTGCGCGTTGCAAGTGGAGGGGGTGCCCCGCAAGTGGAGGGGTGTGCGCGCTGCAAGTGGAGGGGGTGCGCGCTGCAACTGGAAGGGGTGCAAGTGGAGGGGGTGCCCTGCAAGTAGAGGGGGGGGGGGGGGGGGGGCGCGCAAGTGGAGGGGATGTGCGCGCTGCTATGGAGGGGGTTGTGCGCGCTGCAAGTGGAGGGGGTGCTCGCTGTAACAACTGGAAGGGGTGCTCGCTGCAACTGGAAGGGGTGCACTGCAAGTGGAGGGGGTGCGCGCTGCAACTGGAAGGGATGTGCTGCCAAGTGGAGGGGGTGCCCTGCAAGTGGAGGGGGTGCGCGTTTGCAAGTGGAGGGAGGTGCGCGTTTGCAAGTGGACGGGGGGTGCGCGTTACAAGCGTGCGGAGGGTGCGAGTTGTCGTTACGAGTAAATATTTCTGTTGGAAAGATAGGAGAGTTACGGTGGAGTAGGTGAGAGTTTGGATTGGCGGGTAGGGATGCACTTTTTCTCTTGTATGCATGGAAGGAAATTATTAGCGACTAGCAGACGTTTTGCAATTGTTATAAGAATAGGAAAAGGATCGTTCAAACTTGGTTTTTCTCGTGTATGGTTGTTAGGTGTTGGATCAATGAGTTCCCAGAGACCACTGTTTAAGTTGGAGTCCCAGTCTGGTTCTGGGTGGCGTGATGAAGTTATTTCATCTACCAATCAGCTCCAGCAAACTCTCCTTCAAGCTGTGGAAGTAATGGAAAACTCCAACAATTCTTCTTTGAGGGGAAATTCAAGTGGTAGTCAACCTGCTAATCAATCTTTAACGACTAGTTGCCCAACTGTACCAACTAGGCTTAATCAACTAGTGCTAGTTCTGAGAAACGTTTTAATTGGACTCCCAAAATGTCGGTTAATTTGGGTAAAAAACGAAAGTCTGGAAAGCCTTATAATACACATAAAAAGAAGGTACAAACATGGACACACTTCTTTGTGTGTTTAGCAAGCCCTAAACAAGAAATGATTCCCGATTCAGCCGAAAGAGAATCATTGCAAGCGGCTGGTTTGGGTGAAGAGAAGATTTGCTTTTTAGAGGATGGTGATAGTTGGGAGGTTAACCACACACTTGAAGATAAGTTTCCAAAACTATATGGGTGTGGAGGTTATGAGTTGTTACGGTGTTCGGAGGGAGGGGGCAAGGCACTTCAGCCTATAGCTATGCCGAGAAGTGGTTATACTGTTAAGTACTTAAGGGCTGTGGTTCACCATGCTAAGATTTACATTCGCCCACTTCAGCGAAGCTTGGAGGTGAATGAATCTGAGCAGGTGATGTCAATAGCTGCTTTTTGTTCTTTTGTGGTTAGTATACAACTTTTAATTTTACTTTGTTTTAGGAGTCTGGTGGATCCCTTATGAAGGAAGTATGCCTCATATGTGGGAATTCAGTGTCTATGGCATCTTTGAAAGAGCATATTGAATTATGTACAACAATGAAAGGGTAATTATGGAAATATTAATTCATGAAATGTACTCAATTAGTTCTGTTTATTGATTTTTGTCGGAACATCATGTTCAGGCACATCACTACTCTCAAACGTCAAGTCGGTAAGTAAAAAATAGTGAAATGAGTATGAAGCCCTCGGGTCACAATGTGTGGTGATAAAACTATTCACCAAACTGACATTGTAATTACGAGTTGCTCAAAAATTGGTGGCAAAATTTTCATTAAAGATTAATAAGGTTTTATTTATAGAAAAAAAATTGTGTAAATAGCCTGCAGTGATTGTGAATAAGTTCGTCACCACGTCACTACTAAGTTGCCTGCCCAAGCAAAACTTAGCTAACTAATTGGCATTAAAAATGATAAAAAATGGTTCATGGAAATAAAACATAAACAAAATGAACGGAAGTGATTCTTTTTTCAGAATTAAGTTAATCATCTGTAGCTTGATCGGTGTCAGGTCACTACTAGTAAAATTATTATAAATCACTATAAAATAGACCATTGCATGTGACTTTCTACTTATTTTATGAATAGAACGAGGCTTCATTTATCAGTGATGATGACGAGTATTTTATTGAAGACAATTCTTTGGAACCATCATACAATGCTTTGAAGTAAGTGAAAAAGCATGCATTAATAAAGCTTTTTAAATGATTCTTATGGATGTAATCTCAGTACTTCAGGCACTAACTAGTTGCAATAAATTTAGTTTGTAATCAACAGGGGCGAATATTTCTTTACTGTCCAAAAAAAATAGCTATCACATCTAAAGTGTTATTGTGTTTGCAGTTGCCAAAAGAAAGACATTTGTCCAAATGCTTCTGCTACTCCGAGTGATCCAATCTTAATTGAAGACAATGAAAAGGTAAGGGAATATTGATTACAAAATTTAATTTGTGCCTTAATGTAAAAATGCCATTTGTAATACATTCAAGGAAGCAGCATATATATTTTTTCTCCTCTAGAGAGACGGTGAGAATTTGGAAGAAGACTTATTGGAGTATGTTAAAGAAATAAGTAAAGATATTTCAGCTAAAGATGAACCAGAGTAAGTGTATTTAACTTAGATTCTTAGGTAATCATTGCTTCAAGCTTACTATTTAATGGCGATACTTAAAAAACACACACTTTATCTACAGTAACCCTGGTGAGTGGATTATGATTTAAGGTCACCCAGGATATGAGTAATCGGGCACAACACCGGGAAGTCGGGAAAGATCGATTTAATTCTTAAATCAGCCTGCGGAAGGAAACCTTTTAGGGCGCATGTTATGATGGTTGTAGCTACAGCTTTAGAACTCAGAGAGCTCAATATATGGATGCCGATGAATTTATGTGGAAAAAAAAGTTTTAGATAGGGCCCATGTGTTGTGCCCGATTTTCCTGTAGACGGTCATATATATAAATATATATATTAGTCCAACATAATTTAAAATGGTCTGTCAATCCTCACATTTCTAATGATCTCATTAATCCTCACTTATGTAATTGCACAACTGGAAGTTGCATCAAGGGCCAGCAATGCTTCTATGAATATAATTATAGCTCTGATTGGTATTTAGTCAAGTGTGGTTTCCCATGGTTTGTTGTAGCTTGGGTGTGCTGGCTGCAAAAATAAATGAAATGATTTATTTATTCAAAGTCAGCTACACTAATTTTTTCAATTTGTTGTTAGTCCAAATACGTTATTAGTCTAAATACGTTGTTAGTCCAAATACGTTATTAGTCTAAATACGTTATTAGTCCAAATACGTAAGCTCAGGATGGTGGAGGACCTAGAAGGGAGTTTTTTCGTCTATTGGCTAGTAATGTAAAAGCAAGCATGTGTGTCGGCCACAATGATTCGTATACTTTCAGGCATGATGTTTTAGGATTGCAGGTATATGTGTTTCTTGGTTTATTTTAATAATTTTATCTTTTTCATGCACACAGGCCAAAAATTTGACAAATTAGGACAATTTGTGTCAATGTCATTGGCACAGGGAGGAAATGGATTTCCTTTTTTTGGCAGAGAGTGTGTATTATTACTTTAGTGGAAAGTCGGTAGATGAAATTGTAGTAAATTGTGATGATGTACCAGACCATGAAGCGCATCACTTTTTGTTACATGTAGTTTGACGTCTATAGCCAGGAAAAATCTTACTTACTCCTTATTTTTTTAACTTTACCTTCATAGCTGTCTGATATTCATGATGACAGGCGATTGACAGAATTATTATTGGATTCGAGTGACCTTGTTATGAATTCAGGATATACAAAGCCATTGGTTACAGCTAAAGTATCAGATATACCAGAAATCAAGCGAGTGGTCGCATTGCACTACACATTACTTGAAGCCATAGCAGAACTAGACCAGTTCAAGAAAGGCCTGCAATCCCTTGGTGTATTAGATATTGTATCCAAGAATCATGAAATGATGGCTCCTTTCTTCACCAACCAAGGTCATCAGAAGTTATCAGCAGGTAGTTAATATAATGTACTTACAATATGTCCTACATATGCAGTTCTACATATACAGTGCAGAATCACTTGATTAAGAAAGAAATTAAATACATTTTATCTTCAATTTCTTCGGTTAAATTATTAAAATTACACCCTTCACAAGTACTAGGATGGATAACTCTTTCAACAGGGTTTGAAGTGTTTCTAATTGAACTAACTGGTGTTGTGACGGTTCCATGTTTAAGTATGAGACTATAGCATGCATAGTAGAACTAGTACAAAGGAAAAATACATGAGGCTCAGAAGTCATGGGTTGTGTTAGCTCAGTGGCTAAAGCCAGGGGGATGGGTTCTCTTTCAAGAAATGACTAAAAAAAATTTCACTAATTTTGCTTTGCATCTCTTCAGCCGATTTTAATGTGAGTTTTCCATCTTAGTAATATTGTTTTGATAACTACATGAAAAATTTGATGTGAACACATCAAATTAGTTCAGATAATTCAAGTTCTATGGCTTGATAGGTGATGTCATATTGTCATGACAAAGGAAGTAACTTATATTTTAACTAACTGTGGTTCAGTAACTAAACTACACATGCAATGAATCTGTCTAATGTGATCAAACAAGCCACCATTCTGAAGCAGTTATGACCCTGTGATAGCTACTACATGTAATAGTTCATGTGTAATTTTTTTTTAACTTTTGCTTTATTGAATCCTAATGCTTTGGCAAAACCCAGACCATTGAGGACTACCTATCTCTACTGAGAGATATACTACATCCTACAAATATTATGAGCACTGCATTAAAGTTGTTTATGATTAGTCAGCTAAGTCTGTATTCCCTATGTCAATATCTTTTGTCATTTTGTGTAAATGTGTGAAAAACTTCTGAAATTGTGTGGTGTAGAATGCCTAATAAATAGCTGTTCCTTTATACAGATCAACTGCAAGACATATTAAAAAATGTGAAGTTTTCTGAGAGTGGAACAAGTTGTAGAGCTTTGGAAGAGATGACTTACATGTTTTTCATTCGTTTGCTGAATGATTGTGAAGGTAATACATTTAGGTAATAGTTGTGGTTATGAGAAGGGCAGGTGAACTGCTCATCAGTGTAACCAGTCTAACTTATAGTTTAGTAAAGCAAGCATAATGAGCATAACTGAGTTACTAATGAAAGGAAAAGTTGGACACAATTGAGGCAAAATAAAAATCTCTCTCAAGCCCAATGATTAGGTATGCGTCAGGCCAGTTATAGATTAGCTACCATGATTTTGTGACTCCATGTACATGTAGTCTAATTCCTTTTTTTTTTAGGCTAAGCACCTTTAATGCTCTGCAAGATGGCTTGCTGGCTATATAACAAGGGATATACAGCAGGCACCTGCTAGTAGCTACTTAATAAACTGTCGTTGTTTTTTTTAAATGTACTCATGTATGTTTTATTTGTGTGTAGATGCCCAGCAGCCTGAATTGACTTTGGAAGACATACTAATTTTTTTTAGTGGAAGTGAAGAAGTTCCACCTCTGGGATTTGTGCCGTCACCCACCATAAGCTTCAATAATACCAGTATTTATCCCAAGGCTTCGACTTGTGCCTTTACACTAATATTACCTACCAAGTATGATAACTACATGGAATTTAAGGATAAAACTATTTTTGGAATAAAAAACAATGGAGGATTTGGATTACTTTAAATTTCTAGCTAACTATATCACCAATTACAACTTATTATGAACACGTCATAATTTTCTGCTGTGATTATTTTGTTTGTTCTGAATAGAACTTTCCTATTCCTATAATTGGCTAATGAAACAACACTAAAGACAGAAGCACAGTGTTATCCTATTATGTCAATGATCTCCATGCAAGATCAGATTTTAAACTGACATCAGAAGGAAACTAACCATTAAAAAATGAGCCATATAATACAGGTCCATTAGCTAGGATTCTTGAAAGGGGGTGCACAAGCAAAACATGATTTTTAATATTGTGTAAATATGCAAGATATAGCTAGTGTATTTAGCTAACAACTTGTTTTAAGAAAATCACACATTATAATAAGTAAAAATTGTTACAAAAAAGACATGATATATTATGAGCTAGTCAAACAATAAATTTGCTTTTTCCATTCGTCGTGGATGTTTTTGGATAAACAGTGTACATACTGTATCTATAATATTAAATCCTGCTCCATAATTGCAATGAATTAATGCTAAAGCAGTCAAAAAGTTCCTCTGTTTGTGAGCATTGCATACATTAAGCCTCCGAAGAGCAGATGCAGATCTCTCACATGAACATGTGTACCATCTTTCTTTAGTTTGTTTTTTGTGTTAAATCTGAAATTATTCAAGTGGTGGCCCTTCACCATGTCATTCTTCGTTCAAAAGCTGAGCTTGATCAATTTTGTGAGGGCCTTGATCTATCTGGTGTACTAAACGCGGTAAAGTGTCATCCATCTTTAACAAGGAATTTTTTTAACATCGATGGTAAAGTGTGTTTTGCATACCTCAGTCTATGCAGTTATGTGTATGATATCACTTAATGCATTGTTGAAGCAAAAATATAATGATGTTGTGGTAGCTATGCCAGAATTGGAATTGTGCACATGCACACCACACCAAAAAGAGTGTGCCATCGAAACTTTACAGTAGTTATGAGCACTCCACCTTTTAGTGTGCTCTGCACATAATAACTGGTGTGTGTATAGAGCCATTGCCTTTTACAGCTAGGTACTATTCCCAAGATTTGAAGATAACTAGCTGTATTCTCAGTAATAAATAGCAATAGTTACATGGCTAACATTTATTCTTTAGTTTGCAAATAATGATTTCTTTGGTAGCTAGGTAATGTGAACAGGATACATTGAGAAGCCTGAACTAATAATTTTGGTGTATAAATTCAAATGCCTGATTATAAAGATCTATTCCATAGTTTTCACTTTGTAACAAAGGAAACACCATAGACGTCAATCGAGTCCATGTATCTGCAGTGAGAGATGTAGCCATTTCAGGAACAGTCACAGAGTCTTCCACCTCATATATATTTGGACCATTCCAGTCAATATCATACCAAGGAGATTCTTCCTAATGTTACAAAACAAATTAAATAAGTTTATATAGCTAGCTGACAGTTGCTAAAAATTTAAAGCACTATAATATTATAAACTATTAATTTTTTCGAATCATTCTAGCTATATTTTTACAAACCTGTTGTAGCTGGTCATTTAATGTTGAAGAGGTGCATAATCCACTAATCCATAGTTGAAGTGGTGACAAATTTCGTTCAGTGGACAGTGGGTGATTGTTCCAAGCCTCTAGAAATTGCTGCAGGGAGTGATTGATTCGTGGAATGAACACATAATGTAGAGTAAACAAGCAAATCTCATTGTTAATATCAAGCAATCCTATATCTTCCATGTGGTAGAATAGATGGTAATACAAACTTGTACAACTGCTGAACACATCACGCCAGAGGCGCTCTATTCTTTGATTGTGAACTGAACGTCCAGCAACAATAAAACTTCCACGAGAAGGTCCCCTCAGTGGATGAATATTCATAAAACCAGCTACTCCAGCATTCTCCCCTCCTCTATCACCTCGAATTACTAGGAAGACCTAAATGATGAACAGCATTGACGAATAGTTCAAGAACTGTTTCTGACCGATTATTATCACATGCTTTGAGATAAATAATACGACGAGAATATCCATCTATACATCCATGTATTACAATACACCATATATATATAGATAATAAAACGGTTATTTAATTGTGATAGCTAGATTAACAATGCAGTAATTATACCTGATTAATTTGTGATTCCCATCAATATGGTAAAGTGCTCGTGGAGATGGAACAGAGTATTGCCTTCTTCTGATGGTTTGCAATTGCCTTATAGCACAACCATCAGGGTCAATTCTACGTTGTAACTCTCGTATTCGAAATTGTTGAACTCGCAACCCTCGTGAGAGAAGATGACCATGCATTTGACGATTACCACAGCTTGGAAATTCTCTTTGAATTTCACACACAATATTGTCCAATTCTGGATCATTTATATTTGAATATTGTGACCTTATAGATAAGGAAAACATTGCCATTCTTCTAAATATAGTGCGAACTGATACATGTAGTATATTAGCAATCTGTGGAGCAGAAAAGTGGTTTTCAATAAAAAATTTAAGTTGTTCATAACTTATTAAATATCTACGACCCATACCACCCTCAGAACTTTGAAGAGGAGCACTTGGTGACTGAGAAAAATGGATCTCTTGGGAATCCTTCATATGGTAAAGATAGGAAAGACTATTTTGCACAAACAAACGAGCTCTATTCAAGTCACTTTTTATACTTTTATTCAAAACCATTCGGTTCTATATCTTATAATCTTTGAAGTCTTATGTGGTCTCTTTATTAAAGTCTCTAAGGGTATCCTACATGATTGTACACTCACTTAAAGTCATTGCAACCTTTGCATAAGTCCTTTTCATTACTTTCAGTGGTTCTTGCAGTCTTTTATAATGATTACCCTCAAACAATACTTTTTGCCATTTTTGTATATTCTCACAAAGTTTCCAATACTTATTATTTCGTACACAGTCTTGCTGCTTTCAATGCATCTAATGGTAACCTCTTTAATTCTCTAGCAGTAGTGTACAGCTCTATACAGTCCCTCTAATCTCAGTAAAACTTTTCTTTGATCACCTAAAGATTTTAATTATCTTACAGTTCTTTAGTATCTTTAATCTCTTTTTGTGTTAATTCATGCTTGGCTGAATTATAATAGAAGTTTAATGACAACTGCTACAAACTTGAAGGATTTTCAATGGATAAAAGTAGACTGTAAGACGATTTAAAGACTATTAGAACTATTCAAAATCATGATATAAGAACCAATTTCTTTGACTTAACAGTTACGAGTTGTTAAATTTTTGTTGTGCTTTTCTTTTGGATGCTCAATATAAGCGTCTAATCACTATTATCTTTAGGTAGTATAAAAATAGCTTGATTATGTAATACGCTGTAACTTATTCAAATTGGGTTCATTACAGTAGAGATTATTTCTCGCATTACTGTTTTGCAATCAGCTGTTTTTGAGTCCATCAAATTGAACCAAAATTGTTTACTTTTCAAAGTAACTGAGAATGGTGCGAAATAGCTCTCAGATCCATTATAGTTCAATTGTTTCTCTCGTCCAAAATTAAGTCTGAAAGTCTTAGTCAGGTGAATCATTACACTATCATATGGGCATATTAGGTAGCATTCTTCATATACTTCACAATATAATATGGTAGATGAGGCTCTTCAATTGTTGGGGATCTAGAAGTAAATGCAGGTTCTGTTATAAATAGCAACAAGCCCACAATTTGTGTCAATTGGTGTAACATGTAGGTAAAGTTATGAGTCATGTTATCCCTGATGCCACAACTACAGCAAGATTCATTTAAAAACAATTGTTATTTATTGAAGGCTCCTATTAATATAATGATGTACAATTTGGTGAAGGGGTCAGGCCAATTCCCAAGGTAGTTTGGGCGGGATCTAGCCTCTCCTGTCTCCACCCTCAGCCTCAGTCTCATGTGTGTATTGCTCACTTGCTATACTAACTTATGTGTGTGTTTATTATTTAACTAATTATAATGTTGGGAGTAAAGTGAGCTTTGCTATTTCAATTTAGTAGTTGCTTCATGTTTTAGTAAATGTATCAACAGCTAAAGTATGGCAGTAAATAAACAATTACTTATGTTTATTAACGTATAAAAAATTAGAAACTATAGAATAAATTCAAATTTAAGGTCCTAGTATCCGTTGTCATGATGATAGCCCCAATTCTTCATATCAATTTTGAACAAAATATTATTGAAGACAGGCTAAAGAATTACTTGAATTATATCAGCATGGCTATTTTAATACATTTCTTTTCAGCTCACATCTGGATTAATTGAAAATTTGGCAAGTTTACTAATCGTTAGAAGAGTGATGTGTAAAAACATCTTACAAAAAGTCAGATGGTTTATGATTTTGTATAATTGTAAAATATTAGCTACATATGAATAAATCAATGGAATGCACTATTATTTAAACATTATTGTGGTTGAGTGCTCACAGCTAATGGGAATATCGGTAGCTTCATTTTTTCTTGACAAAATTATATAATACACCATTAAGATGAATAGTGTGAAAATGGAAATCCAAGCTAATTCATAGTAATGATTTGTAGTAGAATCAAGACATTCTTTTGTCAAGTTGATAAAGCATACATTACAATCAAGTTAAATGTATAGTTCGATCAGGAGAAGGAAGTAGAATAAAAGTTTCTAATAACTTAATACATCGTGATTTTCTATTATTTCCTTGTGTTGAGTAGTCTGATAAGGTACTATCAAAGCAAGTTTGTACAATACTTAGTATATTATGTTACTTTATTACATCATAATATGAGGGCATACTGTCAGCTGATTCAGATGGCACTTGTTGTAAAGGTTTAATTGTCTCATAGTAGACATCATGTTTCACATTAGTGGCATCTTTAGTTGTACTAACTACATCATAAGATGGATTAGTGTTACAAAGTAGATCTTGTGTAGTTTCATAGCAAGGATTAGTAGTGCAATGGAGATTGTCTGCCTATAGAGAATGAATAACAATATATTGTAAACATTGGTTACAGCATCAATATTAAATACATAGCTACTGTACATACTTTGTATAAGGTAACAAAAACATAAATCTGAATATTTTAGTTGTAACTACAAATGTAAACAATCTGCAAAGACATTCTCATATCTGTATCAGAGAGATGTTTTAAAGGAATTTTATCTTCTTCAATATTTTAAATAATACTTGCCAGAATTGGGGACAAGGTGAAAAGTTGAAGCACATTTTGATCCGTTCAATTCATAAGAGAAATAGGTTTGTTTCACACCTAATTCCACATGATCACGTGTGTTATTGGAGTAAATGTTGTCCTCTTATGCAATCTATTGTCTTTTTGTATGTGAAATTTTGGAATGTTGATGGCTTGAATTAGGTCACAACATCAAAACATAGCATCCAATCATTTGGATATACTATGCACTGCAAGACTAGACAAAGACTTGGCCTATCTTAAAATAACTTTCCTGGCTAATGGCTATCCATCAGAAACATCAATCTGCAGTGCCAACACAGAAAGTGAATATATAAGTTAACTTTCAATCTTCAACTACTCTGAGGAAATTAATTGTGCATGTAAAACAAACAACACCAGAAAGAAGGGAGGGTATGCAGTAACATATCTTGTTGTATGACAATAATTCTGTCTAGTTAGTGAAACTGGTAAGAATATAGAAAAAAGTGAAATAGCTCAAGTATCCAGTTTAAAAAAAAAATTGATGACAATTCCCATAAAGTAATTGGAGTGAACCCAAAGGTTTTAAAGGTAAAAAAAGTATTCTAAAATATTCCCAGGAAGATAGTGGTAGCCTCTAATAATACACAGCTACAATATAACATCTAATCTAGATAAGGCCTCGAGTTCAACTCAAGCTGGATTCCATTCCCATGAATCACTATCACTAGCTAATTGAATTTTTTGTTTATGTTAATAGCTAAATTGTATTTAACTCACAACTGACGAAGATGCACAAGTCGTAATGTATTATGTTATAGTTATAAATTTTAATGCTAATAAGCTAGTTATTAAAGGTATATAATGGTACACTTGTGTGTCAGTAACGAAGACCGACAACTAACAATAGTGTGTGTATTCATGAATAATTCTAGAGTTAGTAAAGTATTATAATTATCTGAAATGGAAAAAGCAACTGAAAGGAAAAAAAAATAGGGAAAGAAATAGAGTACTGTGTGGGAATTGAACTCTCAACTGTCTTCGTATGGCACACTTTGGAGAGATCGACAAAGGAAGAGAAGGGAATCCATGAATTGAGAGGAATGAAAAAACTCGGGATAGCTCAGGAAGAAAGGGATCAGCAGAGGGAGACTAATAAATTAGATAAATGTAACAATGAAATATTACAACTGTTAAACCTGAATTGAGAGGGAGCTAGGTCAGATTAATTCTTTTCTTTCAGTAAGTTATATAACTATAGCTACAAATTCAAATTAATTTTCGTCTCTCCATAAAACGGTGCTGAATTGTACGACTATAGAAACGAGGACCTTACTGCAGATAGGCAAGTTAGATAAGATCTTCTTGCTACTGTACTTAGTCTAACCAACATTATTATGAACAAGTAAGGCTGATTGACTCACCTGTGTGTTGTGATCAAAGATTTTCTGCATTCCTTCCCGAGTTCTAAAAGTTAAATAGTTCAAACATTATGTCTACATTAAGTACTAGTCAGTTTGATTTTGTATTAATAACTTTGTATCAACACATGATATGCTGTTATTATTCACAACTTAAGTCTACACTTAGCTTCAACTTTTACTTTCAGTTATAAGTTTACCTAATCACATCCAATTGCTGTTTCTTTTGAACTATATTATGCAGTAAACATGACTGATATATCTCATAGCTGTGCAGTAAAAGTAATAACAACATCATTGAAACATTGAAGCAATGTTAGGGGACTACTTTCTGCACTATTCTTTTGAACTCACTCAGTATTTTTAAGAATATTTTCAGGTTCTCTGATCAAATAATCTATGAAAAAGGTTCAATTATATTTATCAAAATTCTAATAGATGGAAATGACTCACATTTCTTGCAGCCAATCATAACAAGTAGTAGTGTTACAATAGAAGTTATAAGTACTGCTGCCAGACTTGTAGGAAGTATTATAGTAAGAAGTAATAATGATTGGTCTGAGCCATTTGAGTTAGTACTATCTGAAACATAAGGCAGAAACAAATGGAAAGAAATGCAAGATAATAGAATAATCTAGAATAAATTATTTAACAAATAAGTGCATTTAACACTGTCCTTGGATGGCTATTGTTACTATAAGTTTTGTCGGTATGTAGTGTTAAATCTTTTGTAGATCATACCCAGATGTCAGATGAGCATGAACCAATATCAAATGCTGACATAATAAATATCAATTACCATTTAAAGAGTGAGTAAATCCACCACTGGTGACATCTGTTGCTAGGCACTTGGTCACATTTTGAAGAGACACTCTTATGGCAATGTCTCTGTTTGAGATGTCAGTATCACTTAAAGCATCGTAAATAATAATTCTGCTATAACTAGAGACATCATTGACTTCGACTCGAGTTCCTTGAGATTTGCTTCTGGCTATGTGTCCTGAGATGTTAGAAACTCCTTCCAGCACATAGTTGCACCCACTTACTGAAGTGTTGGTGAAAAATATACAGCAGATAAAAAAGGATTTCTCATCTGTACATACTTCAACACCTTGGACTTCACTAGTCACTGTACAGACAGATAAACAAATAATTATTTTGAAGAGTAAATGTGCAATAATAACATATCAGTATTTCTGAGTGGTAACACCTAATACTATGCTTAACCGTACCATAAAACTGCTATTTTACTCTGATTATACAAACTTCAAATCTTCAATGCATAATGTATTAATAATAAGTCCTACATTGTGCATTGAAGATTTAAAGATCTGAAGTTTGCATTCACATTGCTGTTGTTGTTATCACTTCATTCTATTGTAAACATGATTTTTAAAACACACTGCAAAATAATCACAAAACACTATTATATAGCTATGTATTCTCCTTCTCATTCTTGTAAAGTGATTAAGAAACATTACCTGACAATGGAAAACAAATGTAGTCTTTTAATTATGCTTTACAACTGCAATACTGTAAAGCAGTTAAAGACTGCATTGGTACATACACCCTTACCACACATGTCGTCTCAATGTTGTTTCAAATTTCAATTATAGTTCTAGTTCTATATTATCGATAAAAAACACACACACAAATACCTGGAAAGTTTCAGACACTGTATACTAATTCACTGTCTAATTTTAGTTTCAGTTGTGCATTACTTTGTCTTATTATGTTCTACTAATTCACACAAGTACTATCAACTCTGAGGCACAAGACCTGACACACTGTAAAAATTATAGCGTGAAAACCCCCCACCAAATTCACACCAAACTGGTGGTGTGAATGCCCACCATCTATGCATAGTGTGTTCTTAACACTTTTTGCCTAGTGTGATTGTACACTTGGTGTGAAATTCACACTCAAGGGAATAGAATGGACCCTGTACTGAACATTAATTATATTCATGTGCAGGCAAAACCCAATGCTATTATCATTGTAATCTACCTCATAAATGTTTTGTACACTTGTAAGCTAGATAAGAGAGTTGACTAAGATTATAGTCCTCTGATTAATGAGATCTGGGATTACACCAATCTTTTTTTGGAAAATAATGTTGACATGTAATATTAGAATTATAAAATCTTAAAAATTTTGCTTTTCTTATGTACAATAGTGAGAACTTTAAACTTTCAATGTATAGCTCTGTAACATGAAGCTGTAGACACCTTCAGTAAGCTGTATGGCTATGTTGTTGCTGTCACTAATATTTCCAACATTATTTTTAAACTGCATGGTAACAATAATACAAGGAAAAATTATAATGCATATTTATTTTTATTCATGTATATTCCCACTTTTACAAACTAAAATATAAATATTTGGCTATGCGGATCAAATGTAGGATTAATTTTCTTTCTAGTTCCGTATTAAAACAAGTAAAACACTTGAAAGTTTCAGACACCCCTAATTTACGGACCAGTTTTAGTTTCAGTTGTCATTACTTTGTCTTATTATATAATGATTATAATTTCTGTAGATATAGTTCTCACAATGAATTGTCAATTAGTATAAGTACTATCAACTATGAGGCACAGGATCTGACACAGCCAACACACTTTTGGTAGCCTAATATGTACAAGCACTAAATAGACATTTTCATTGAGCTCACTGAAAGATTATATGTTCAGTATAAATAACAACTAATATTAGTGCTTCCTCAGTACAATTAATTGTTTGGAACACTCACCAACTCTCTGCTGTGTTGTTAGTTGTTCTCCATTAGACTCAACATACAATAAATAGACCCGGTCTTCAGCTAACTGCTCTGTAGTCTCCTGCAATGCATTTTGTCTCCATACTCTATCTGTACCAGTTGTATTTTCCAGTATTACATCAAATACAGCCTCACTGTACTCAAGGCAGACTTCAGGAACCTACTCAGAAAGTGCCACAACAAATAAATGCAGTAGAAGTAGTTGGTCAATTAACATTACCTTAATAGCCACTAATACATACACTTTATTGTCAGTCTTAGAGAGAGTGTGTTTCAAAGACAAAGGTAAGAAAGATGGCAGATAAGGAGGTATCCACATGACTACTTGGCTCCTGTTGCTCTCTCCAGCATTGTTAGTTGCTCTCACCCACAAGTAGAACACATCACAGAAGGAGTGAGACACATTTATTAGAGCTGTAGTATTCCTCAGACCTGAATAAGTGACAATACTTTGTTGTTTAGTATGTGAGTTATTCTTGACTACTGCCAGTGAAAATATAGACTCTACAGGGAGTGTGGAAGAGACATTCCAAACTACTTGAAGCTGGCCATTTCTAAAGTTAGATATGGTGAGATCAGTAGGAGGAGGAGGAGGACCTGAAGAATAACAAACACAAAGAGAATTCTACTATGATTCTGGACTTAATTAAAATGTGATTTAACATACCATAAAACTGAGTTGTTATTATTGAGGATTGATTGCTTATCAACGATGTGCGAGTATCTAGTAGTTCACATCGAATTCGAATACCATTATTTGCTTGTGTAGCATTTATTATTAGATATGACTCATTAGAGGAGGAGGAGTTGACAGTGATTCCACGAGTTCTTAATACATTGACATCTCTAGGTACATTTGAATTAATTTCTCTGGTTGGAGTATTGACTTCCCATTTTGCGATGAAGAATCCTTGACCAGCTTTGCAGTAGAGTACAGCTTGTTGTCCAAAGGGTGCTATAGCACTTGCAGATTGAGGTTCACTTTCAAAATTACCTGCAAAATTATGAATAGAAAGATAGACTAATGCTGAAATAATAATGGCATCTGCTATATCTAATAGATTCAGCAAGTAGCAACAATATAGCAATTTACAGCAAACCTAAGATTGCTGGGAGGAAGGCGAGGATAATCAAAGTAATTCGCTTGAGGTTGAGTGGCAATACCCACTCAGCCATATTCCAAGGGACTGGTCTAACCCGCTGTCCGTTTGGCCGCCGACTTAACGGGAACTAAACTGCATCTACAGGTAGCGCGGAAATGGGCGGCCACCCAGGAAGCAATGCTGACCTCGCACCTTTAACGGCTGGTTAGGTTACTGACAGGACTATAAAAACCTATATTATATGTTTTTCAAGTTCCACGGGGAGACTGAGAGCAATAGTGAGCGCAGCACATTTAAAAAATGAGGGGAAAAAAAATAGAATGAAAAAAGGAAATAAAAGAAAACAGCGAAAGCTAATACTCGGTTAGGTTCAAGTTACGTGAGATAATCCACAAGTTCACGGTTTTGTAAAGCAGAACGCGTTACCCCAACATACAGAACCTGAGTGTCTGGCTCAACCGGACCATCGGGACCCTTTACCTACCACTTCACGGACCCTTTACCGAACCAGCGCGCTTTGCGCGCTTGGGTCTGCCGGGGTCTGCCGGTCTCTGCCAGACAAGGGAAACGTGGGGAACCTGAACAGGGTTGTTTCTAATATCGACATAGCAGTATCTAGGAGTTCACATCGAATTCGAATACCATTATTTTGTTGTGTAGCATTTATTATTAGATATGACTCATTAGAGGAGGAGGAGTTGACAGTGATTCCACGAGTTCTTAATACATTGACATCAATAGGTACATTTGAATTAATTTCTCTGGTTGGAGTATTGACTTCCCAATTTGAGATGAAGAATCCTTGACCAGCTTTGCAGTAGAGTACAGCTTGTTGTCCAAAGGGTGCTATATTGTCATATTGTCATTTATTAGGTCCTGAATTTATGCTGTTATTATTCAAAATATTAATACAAGTGACAGTCTAAATGCTATTAGCTAGATCAAGGTAGGGTTGGTAATCTTAAAATTTGCAAGAAATGTTAATTATAATTAATTCTGGTAATATTGAATGCATGTGAAGAATGTTAAAACTGCTATGGGTTTTATTTTTTATTTTTTTCATTTTTCACTGGTTTGCAAATGTGTATTAAAATTACAACTTTATCCAGGGTCTGTATAGGCTAAATTAGTTCTTTTTAATACTTATTATTAGTTGTGCTTCTCTTTCGGATGCTCAATATAAGCGTCTAGTCACTATTATCTTTAGGTAGTATAAAAATAGCATGATTATGTAATACACACTAGCTTATTCAAATTGGGTTTCGTTACAGTAGAGATCATTTCTTTCATTACTGTTTAGCAATCAGCTATTTTTTGAGTCCATTGAATTGAACCACATTTGTTGACTCTTCAAAGTAAATAAGAATTTGGAGAAATAGGTCTCAGATCTGAACTGTACATGATGGTGCATAAAAGTATAACGAAACACTCGTTATTTAATTAAATTATTATGTACCTATAATGCTAAAAACAACAAGAACAATAAACAAAACTAAACCAGAATAGTTCAACTGTTTGTCTAATTAAGCCTGAAAGTCTTTAACCGGGTGGATTATTAGACTATCATAATATGGGCTAATATAGGTAGCATTCTTCACATACTTCACAATAGATCCCATTCATAGGCAGCTGAGGCTCTTCAATTGTTGAGGATCTAGAAGTAAATTCAGGTTCTGTGTTATAATAAGCAATAAGCCCACAATTTGTGTCATTTGGTGTGACCTGTAAGTAATTAGTTATGGGTCATGTTATCTCTGATACCACAACTACAGCAAAATTCATTATTGTTTTACAATTAAAAACAATTGTTATCCCATTGTAGGCTCCTATTAATGTATCATAATAATGATGCAAAATTTGGTGAAGGAATCAGCCCCATTCCTAAAGTAGTTTGGGTGGGATCTAGCCTCTCCTGTCCCCACCCTCAGCCTCAGGCGTATTGCTCACTATGTTTGTTTATTTATATTTAACTAATTATAATGTTGGAAGCAAATAGTGAGCTTTGCAATGTCAATTTAGTATAAGTTGCTTCATGTTTTTTTAGTAAATGTATCAACAGCTAGAGTACAACAATAGATCAATAATTACTTATGTACTAACATGTAAAAAAGTTAGAAACTATAGAATGAATTCAAATTTCTGTGCATAATATCAGTTGTTGCCATGATAATTTTGACCCAATTCTTCATACTAATTTTGAACAAATTTAATGTAAGCAATTATTGAAGATTTAAATTAAATTATATCAGCATGGCTATTTAATTAAATTTCTTGTCAGCTCAAATCTAGATTTATAGAAAGCTTATCAATGTATATGTTAGAAAATATGGCAAGTTTACTAATCATTAGAAAAGTGATGTGATAAAAATCTTGCAGAAAAAGTTGGATGGCTTATATTTTTATAATCCTGAAATGTTAGCTACATATGAGTCAATCAATGCAATGCACTATTATATAAGAATTGTTGTGGTTAACTGCTTACAACTAATGGGGGATTGTAAGAGCCCATGAAAAACTACGTTAGCTTCACTATAATATGTAGCTGTTTTGCTTGAGAACATTAAATAATATGCTATAAGATGAGTAATATTAGAATTAAATCATAGCTAATTCATATTTCATTTGTAGTAGAATTAAGACATTCTTTGTCAATTGCATAAAACATACATTACAATCATGTTAAATGCATATTTGAATCAAGAGAAGAAAGTACACTAAGTGTTTGTAATAATGTGATACAATGTGATTTTCAATTGTTTGCTTGTGTGGTGTAGTCTGAGTAAACACTATCAAAGAAAGTTTGTACGATACCCAGTACATTACGTTACTTTATTACATCATAATATGAGAGAGTGTTGTCCGATGATTCAGAGGGCACTTGTTGTAAAGGTTGAATTGTCTCATAGTAGACATCATGTTTTACATTAGTGGCATCTTTAGTTTTACTAACTACATCATAAGATGGATTAGTGTTACAAAGTAGATCTTGGGAAGCTGTTTCATAGCAAGGATTAGTATTGCAATGTAGATCTTGTGTATTTTCATAGCAAGAATTAGTATTGCAATGTAGATCTTGTGTAGTTTCATAGCAAGGATTAGTATTGCAATGTAGATCTTGTGTAGTTTCATAGCAAGGATTAATATTGCACTGGAGATTGTCTCCCTATAGAGAATGAATAACCATAATATATTGTAAACATTGGTTACAGAATCAATACAGCTACTGTACATACTTTGTATAAGGTAACAAAAACATAAATTTGAATATTTTAGTTGTAACAGAATCACAACATGTTTCGGCTCATAAACCTTCTACCATTAGGAGATAAATTCAACGACCATTTATACAACAAACATAAACACTCTGCAAAAACATTCTCATATCAGTATCAGAGAGATGTTTTAAAGGAATTTTATCTTCTTCAATATTTAAAATAATACTTGCCAGAATGGGGGACAAAGGTGAAAAGTTGAAGCACATTTTAATCCGTTCAATTCATGAGAGAAATAGGTTGGTTTCACACCAAATTCCACATGATCACGTGTGTTATTGGAGTAAATGTTGTCCTCTTGTGCAATCTATTGTCTTTTTGTATGTGAAATTTTGGAATGTTGATGGCTTTGTCTATGGAAACTTTTTTGAATTAGCTCACAACATCAAAACATAGCATCCAATCATTTGGATATACTATGCACTGCAAGACTGGACAAAGACTTGGCCTATCTTAAAATAACTTTCCTGGCTAATGGCTATCCATCAGAAACATCAGTCTGCAGTGCCAACACAGAAAGTGAATTTATAAGTTAACTTTCAATCTTCAACTACTCTGAGGAAATTAATTGTGCATGTAAAACAAACAACACCAGAAAGAAGGGAGGGTATGCAGTAACATATCTTGTTGTATGACAACAATTCTGTCTAGTTAGTGAAACTGACAAGAATATAGAAAAAAAGTGAAATAGCTCAAGTATCCAGTTTAAAAAAAATTGATGACAACAATTGCTATACATCCCATAAAGTAATTGTAGTGAAACCAAAGGTTTTAAAGGTAAAAAATATTTTTAAGTATTCTCAGGAAGATAATGGTAGCCTATAATAATACACAGCTATAATATAACATATAATCTAGATAAGGCCTCGAGTTCAACTCAAGCTGGATTCCATTCCCATGAATCACTATCACCAGTTAATTGAATGTTTTGTTTATGTTTATAGCTAAATTTTATTTATCTCACAATTGACTAAGACGCACAAGTCGTAATGCATTGTTATAGTTATAAATTTTAATGCTAATAAGCTAGTTATTAAATGTATATAATGGTACAATTGTGTGTCAGTAACGAAGACCAACGACTAACAATAGTGTGTGTATTCATGAATAATTCTAGAGTTAGTAAAGTATCATAATTGGAGAGATTGACAAAGGAAGAGAAGGGAATCCATGAATTGAGAGGAATGAAAAAACTCGGGATAGCTCAGGAAGAAAGGGATCAGCAGAGGGAGACTAATAAATTAGATAAATGTAACAATGAAATATTACAACTGTTAAACCTAAATATAGGAAGCTAGGTCAGATTAATTCTTTTCTTTCAGTAAGTTATATAAATATAGCTACAAATTCAAATTAATTTTCGTCTCTCCATAAAACGGTGCTGAATTGTACGACTATAGAAACAAGGACCTTACTGCAGATAGACAATTAGATAAGCTCTTCTTGCTACTGTACCAACATTATTATGAACAAATAAGGTTGATTGACTAACCTGTGTGTTGTGATCAAACATTTCCTGCATTTCTTCACGAGTCCTGAAAGTTAAATAGTCCAAACATTATGTATACATTAAGTACTAGTCAATTTGATTTTGTATTAATAACTTTGTATCAGCACATGATATGCTGTTATTCACAACTTAAGCCTGCACTTATCTTCAACTTTTACTTTCGGTTATAAGTATACCTAATCACATCCAAATGCTGTTATTTTTAACTATATATGCAGTAAACATGACTGATACATCCATAGGTGCCAACTTTCCAGAATCTATTTCAGGGACAAAAACCACACCCTGGCCACACCCACAATGACATAATTTTTAATGACATCATCTATGCAAAAGTTTAAAATTACAATAGCTGTTCTTCTTCACCATTAAAATAAAAGCAATTTTGCTGTAGCAGCTAGCTTTAGCCTTCTACTTGTGGCATGTTTATAGTTAGTGTGATTACTAGTAACTTTGATTAGGTCTAGACAGCCAGCTGGCTAGCACAGCTATACAGTGCTTCCAGCTTAAAGAGTGGAAACTTTGATTCCATGAGATTGACCAATACATAGCTCTTTATAATTTAGGCATACCATTTTCCATCTGATTTAAAAGATTCCTGATATCTTTAAACAGTTATTCAACCATGGGAAGGTGAGAAAACGCGCCTCTCTCGTAGACTACAATACATTTTTCGCCATTTTCTTTGACGTCGGAACTTACGCGGTAATTCGTCACACGGCGTAAGACTGGGTCCAACTTCGCGCTTGCGCGACCTGAAGGGAATTACCCTAGCATAATCGGACTTTCCATTTTCACTTGGCGGGCTAACTCGATTATAGTATGGCTTCCAAAGCAGCGTTACCTACGGTTAGTCGCGCGAGCAAGCGACGACGAAATCAGGTGGAAGTTCTGGAGATATCCTCTAACATTCCTGTAGAGTCTAAGAGAGCATCCTCTTCTACAGCAGCTAAAAAAATGAAAGACTGCATGAAACCAAAGGCTCCCAGAGGAAGACATGTATCTCTTTCACCTCCACTTTCTAGCTCTTTAAGTGCATCCTCACATTCTCCATCTATTTCACCAACTATATCCACCTCACACTCTCTATCTTCCTCTCATTCTATATCCTCCTCCATGTCTTCTCATTCTTCTTTATCCTCCCCCCCGTCTTCCTCTCATTCTTTATCCTCCTCCCCATCTTCCTCTTATTCTTTATCCTCCTCACACTCACTATCCTCCTCCCCCTCCTCCTCATATAATTTTAGACCCAAACAGCCTTGCCCGTCCCCCTCACCCAGAAATAACTATTTGAAGCTATTAGTGAAAGAGAGTCCACACGTGATTTCACAAGGATTGCACAGTTTACAATCTTTTGTGGAAAGAAACACAACTTTGGCTATACAGAAAGCTATAGCTCTTCAAATAGTTGGTGCTGGTATGACCGCAGAGATGGGCATCACAGAGTCGTGCAAGTTGGCCTCAAAAGCCACTGGATTCTGTTGGAAAGTGATCCATAGGTGGGCAGCGGATATCTATGTTGACTTCTTTTCCCTGATATCTTCTATTGATGAAGCAACAGATGAGCGGATACAGCATGAGTTGGAGTCAGGAAGAGGAAAACATCCAAAGTGGGCATCTTTGACCTTTGATGAAAATTTCATGGCTGAAGTTCGGAAGTTTGTGTGTGACACAGCAAACATGAGGGGACGTCCTAATCTCACTTTGAATGATATTGTAGGCTGGCTCAAAGATCACCACCAAGTAGATGTGTGCAAGTCAACTGTCTCTATTTGGCTGCATGAACTTGGGTTCTCATATCAGCACCATTCCAAGGGCATATACTTTGATGGGCACGAACGGTCGGATGTTGTTGCTGACAGGAAGCTCTATCTTAACAGGCTGAAATCTCTGGAAAGTAGGATGTGGACATATAACTCTCCATCTCCTGACCCAGCCATTAGACCAGTAATCAGAGTCTTCCATGATGAATCCACTTTTTATGCCAATGCGGATCAGTCATCTCACTGGACAGATGGAACCAAGCAAGTGCTCAAACAGAAGTCCCTTGGGCAGGCTATCATGGTCTCTGATTTCGTGGAAGAAGTTGGTGGCATGCTGGAGAGTAACAATGAGAGGTGTACCATTTTTCTGGAACACAAGACAGATGGCTACTTCACTAATGATCACTTGATTTCACAGGTCTGAAAAAAAATGCTGAAATTAAGATAATAGTATTAATAGTTATAATGATAATAATAATAATAATAATAATAATAGTAATAGTAATAATAAAAATAATGGTAATAATAATAGAAATAATAATAGTAATAGTAATAGTATTAATAATAATAATAGTAATAGTATTAATAATAATGGTAATAATAATAGAAATAATAATAGTAATAGTAATAGTATTATTAATAATAATAGTAATAGCAATAGTATTAATCATAATAATGGTAATAATAATAGAAATAATAAGAGTAATAGTAATAATAATAATAATAATAGTATTAATCATAATGAATAGTATTTATATTTAAGGTACTTACAGATAAGTATGTAATGGTATCTATTCTGCAGACTCACAAGGCAATTTCCTTGTTTGAGAGTAAGTATCCCTCCTGCCAAGGTCTTTTTGTGTTTGACAACGCACCATCTCATACAAAGAGACCTGAAAATGCTCTCAACGCTGACCGAATGAATGTGCGGGATGGAGGGAAGCAGCCATTCATGCAGGACACAATGTGGAGTGGACAGGTGCAGAAGATGGTGACTGAAGATGGACTGCAGAAGGGGATGAAGACCGTGTTGGATGAGAGAGGGATTGACATCAAGGGCATGAATGCTTCCAAAATGAAGGAAGAACTTCTGAAGTTTAAGGCAAGTAAAACACACATGAATACAAAAATTGCAATTCATAATTTTACTTGAAAGCATGTGATTTCAATAGCTCAATTAGAAAATGTAATTAATAATTTTAAAATGTGCATTATTGTTTTTAAAATGCTCTTACCTTTGTTTTTATTTTGGCAGGATTTCCAAGATCGCACCACCATCCTTGAAAAGGAAGTTCACAGTCGAGGGCATTTATGTATCTTTCTCCCCAAGTTCCATTGTGAGCTGAACCCTATCGAGCATGTGTGGTGTCAGTGCAAGAAGCATACCAGAAGTTATGCCAACGGGACCATCACCAGGCTAAGGAAGATTGTACCCGAGTCATTCTCCCTTGTAACCTGTGAGAGTATTGGACGTTTCTTTGCGAAGTGTAGAGATTACGAACAAGCCTATGACGAAGGTCATACCTGTGACAGCGTGGATGAAGTGATTAAAAATTACAAATCACACAGGAGAGTGAAAGGAGTAACGTAGGGCATGCAGCACAATAGTATTCTTTTATTTAAATTTCTTTCAACCAGCTCTTTTCAGAGCCACCACCAACCAAAAGATTTCACTTTTCGAGTTGTTAGCTAGGGTACTAACCTCTGTTGCATATGATCATCAGCATGTGATTAGTGGGAGACTGGTAATCTTCTACAACTTGAGGTTGTGATGGTAAATGTACTTTGTAGCTCACGTATGGAGAGGACTGGCTCTATGTTGCACTCGTTATGTCAGGTAGTCTAGCTGTATTAGTTATGTTGCCGTACACACTTTTTTCTTTCGTCGTAGTACTCGCATGTGCCTTTTGTTTCGTTTACGTATCAGCATGTGACGTTTTTGTCGATGTATTGTTTGAGTTTTGTGTCTGGTGTCTGGTGATTGTTGCTGTTGTAATGGTGGAGTCATGTTTAAATCAGCTAAGTTACAGTCTGTAAATCTTGATGGTTGTGTCTCAGTACCGTCAACTGTATATTGTAAGTCACGTGGGATTTCATTTTGCTCACAGTCGTCTATGTATTTATCTAATGGTGGTGTCATATTAAAATCTTCTGTTTGGGAATTGTCTGGCGTTGAAGTTATAGGCATTGTTCTGTCAGAGTCATGTTCAGCTTCGTCAAATGTATGATGAGAGTCACTGTCGAAGTCTGAAATTGTGTAGGGGCAAGCTTGTTGAAAGGGGCTAGAGTATTGGGAGTTATTATTGTCACTGTTAGTATGTTCACTATTAATGTCTGTGTGACTGTGGTCTTCGTTACAGTACGTATCAACAAGTTCTCTGTTTTCTTCTATGTCTTTGGTGCTTGAGTTAACGTCAGCGTGATTGTCTGGTAATGTTGCACAACTGTATGTCAAGTTAGTACAACACAGAGCACTCATTACCTCTCCTACCCTACTCTGGTAGCCACAGATAGTCACCCTGATTGAGCACACTCTATTTCCATAGGATCCAGAGTAGCCCAATCGGGTGAAGGGTGCGGAGATAACTTGCCTGTCAAAAAAAAAAATGTTTGGACATGATTGAATTTGTACGCTATAGTGTTGTTGTACAATAGGTATAAAAACCTTGAGTGGAAGGCATTTTGTAGCTGTGTCACAACAGAATGCAGCACATTTACTTACCCGTTTGCCTGGAATCCAGCCCTGAGGAGAGGAGCCAACATTTGTGCCGCTTCCCGAGCTAGATGACCAAGCATTCGGGTTGCGGCAGTCACCATCAGAGCAACGCAGTTGGGGTCGTAGAGATTCCCCGCCTCTAAAATGCATGTGAAGACCAACCCCACGCGACTAGCACAATCATAGAAAAGAATCCCTCTCGCCTGAGAAAAAAAAGTTGCCAACTCGATAGAAGCCATATTTAGCCTGGCGGTAAAGTGGCGCCAAACAGGACCGCGAGTTACCCCACGGGCTGACCGTTTTGTGCATGCGCATTGTTTGACGTCACGTTTACGTATACAGCACTCCTAAAATATTGGTAAACGTCACAAATTGACGACCCGTAACATACAAAAGTAAATTTTTGACAAAAAAGCTGCTAATTGGCTCAAAATTTGAGATCAAATTATGAAAATTTTATATAATAATATTGACATATATGACTATGTCATACCAAAATTTTAGACCTTCATATCAATATTTACTCTTTTTCTGGCTTAAACACATTTTTTTATAAATTGGCAAATTTTCACTAAATAGATGCTTATTAATACAATAAAATTGGTGCACTGAAACTTTAGCCAATATATCACCAGTTCGCAAACTTAGAAAGATTCATATTAATATTTGCTTATTTACTGGCTTAAACACTTTTAAATTCACTATTTCTGAACTTGAACTTCAAGTACCTCTCACCACAATAATAACCACTTAACCACAAAATCATTTTGTGGGAAGGTTGATGTGATATTCAGGTATAAGTCTTCCAAGTTTAAAGTATTTATTTTATAAACTTTATAAATTATAGTGGACTAAGTAGCAATGACCAAATCTCCCAAGTTTCCACTCTTTAAGCTGGAAGCACTGTAAGTAAATAACCAAGGGCGTACTACTTCACTATAGTATGTCCAAGTTGAGCAGATAATGTACAGCAGATGGAAAACGCAAACTGGTGAGGCTTTCTTCTGAAGAGACAGGATTAAAATCAGTCGATTCTACCTACTGTGTCCCAAGAAATATTCTGATATTCACAGGATTCAGTACAGCACTATTAACTTGTAGCTAAAGCTACTAGACTTTCTTGTTAAATAAAATTAATCAATTGTTTCATTTACTTATATGTATATGAAAATTGATGAAATGATAAAATTGTGATCCGAGTTGAAGGTGGAGTGCTGCCTGAGTTGGTCCTAATCCTTACAATAAACGGCATCTATAGTAGCTAGTGAAGAAAAGGAATTGGCATAAACACGGCTTTGACAAGCACACAATTTAACAGCAAACAGCTTAAGTGTGGCTGTATTACAAGTTGCTAGCTAAATGATAGCTATAATCACTGTGATATTTGCTATAGCTACGGCAGTTGATATTGAACAGGTAGACAAATAATCTTACCTACATCCTATCAGGTGGTCCTGTACCCTCTGTGACAACAGGGCACTCTGTCTATCCTGTTTCCACACTGCAACCTAAGCTAATCCCGACACAAAGCTAGAAACGCAGCAATCTGAGAAGAAACCATTGTTTACAAAATTCTTAACGGAGACTGCCTCGTGATCAATTGAGCCATACCGCGTGACTAAAAGCGTGCGCGTTTTGAGCGGGAAACCTGTGGTTTTTCTATTCCCATAGACTTTTGTATTGAGTTTTGGAATAGAACTATCTCTCCGGTTTTGGAATATACTGAGGTAATATTATTAACCGCTTCGGCGAGCTTTCCAATGGTGCTAACCCCGGATGCATAGCTGCTTCAGTTCTAAAGTTATTCAAGTTTTTCTTGCGGCCAACTCAACCTGCAGGCTTCGGGACATACCATAGAGCTATTTTGCACTTTCTGGGACTCTGTGACAGAGTGATAAATCCGGGACTGTCCCGGATGATCCGGGACAGTGGGCACCTATGTACATCTCATAGCTGTGCAGTAGAAGTTGCAACAACATCATTGAAACATTGAAGCAATGTTAGGGGACTACTACCTGCACTAATGTTTAGACTCACTCAGTATTTTCAAGAATATTTTCCGGTTCTCTGATCAAATAATCTATGAAACAGGTTCAATTATATTAACCAAAATTCTAATAAAGGAAATGACTCACATTTCTTGCAGCCAATCATAACAAGTAGTAGTGTTACAAAAGAAGTTATAAATATTACTGTCAGACTTGTAGGAAGTATTATAGTAAGAAGTAATAATGATTGGTCAGAGCCATTTGAGTTAGTGCTATCTGAAACATAAGGCAGAAATAAATGGAAAGAAATGCAAGATAATATAATAATCTAGGATAAATTATTTAACAAATAAGTGCATCCCAATCTTAGTATTATAATGGTCAAAGAGTAAATTTAATACTGCCCTTGGATGGATATTGTTAATATAAGTTTTTTCGGTACAAAGTGTTTAATCTTTAGTATATCATACCCAGATGTCAAATGAGCATGAACCAATATCAAATGTTGATAAATATTAATTTACCATTAATTGAAGAGCGAGTAAATAATCCACTGGTGACATCTGTTGCTAGGCACTTGGTCACATTTTGAAGAGACAGTCTTATGCTAATGTCTCTGTTTGAGATGTCAGTTTGACTTGAGGCATCGTAAACAATAATACTGCTATAACTAGAGACATTATTCACTTCTACTCGACTTCCTTGAGAGTTGCTTGTGGCTATGTGGTCTGAGATGTTAGAAACTCCTTCCAGCACATAGTTGCACCCACTTACTGAAGTGTTGGTGAAAAATATACAGTGGATAAAAAAGGATTCCTCATCTGTACATACTTCAACACCTTAGACTTCACTGGTCACTGTATGGACAGATAAGAGTAAACTCGCAATATCAGCATTTCTGAATAGATGCTTAATCTTACAATTGTGATTTTACTCTGATCGTGCAAACTTCAAATATTCAATGCATAATATAGGACTAAACAGAATATTGTTTCAGTACAATTATTACTCTAAATAATATATTTCATTCTATACCTATGATTTTCTGTTGTAGCTATCACTTGTTATTATATATTTCAAGCTTGATTTTTAAAACACATTTCAAAACTATCACAGAAAACAATATGAATATTTACATATTCTCTATGTTATTAAAAAAAGATAAAAAGGATTATTTGGAAAAGATGATCGAATGAATACATGTCATCTCAATATTAAAGGCATATGTGTTAAATTTAATTTTTCATTTGAGTTCTGTACTGTTGATCCCAAAAAACAAGTTAAAATATTTTGAAGTTTCAGACACTACTAATTCACTGACTAGTTTTGTTGTTGTTGTTTGTTTTGTCTTTTTATGTAATAATTATCTGACAATGAATAATATCCATTAGTATAGTAGTACTATCAATTCTGAGGCACAAGACCTGACACAGCCAACACACTTTTGATAGCCTAATATGTAAAGGATTCTGAATATTCATTTTCATTGAGCTCACTGAAAGAGTATATGATCAGCATGAATAACAACACAAATTAATTAGCACGTCCACAATGTATATATAACGGTACGCTTCAGTGTCAGTAATGACATTGACCGAAATACTGTGTGTATTTATGAATAATTCATGAAATTGTAAGAGTTGACAGAGCATTGTCATTACCTGAATGGGAAAAGTGTTTGAGGGAAAAAAATGGTAGAAAAGAGGAATATTGGGGATCCGAACCTGCAACCTCCGACTGTAGAGTGCGCACACTAACAATTCACCCGTCAGGACCTAATAGCTTAGTCTGGCTTGAAGTGCCTTATTAACCTAATGTATCCTATGAAAACTGAACATTGGGTTGCTGAACTGAGTGGGAAAGAGTTTACACATAACCATATATGGGAAGAGAATCAGAGAAGCAGTAGATGCAAAGGTCAATAAAAATAGAAACAAGTGAGAAAATACTGACTAATGTAACTACTTCAATGAAAAAATGAAAGAAAATACATAGAAAGGACAGAGATACTGGAGAACAGGAGAGGTAGACATTGGAGGAGAAAGGCATCCATGAGTTGAAAAGAGGAATAAGAAAAAAAGGGCCAGGATGTCTGAGGAAGAAAAAAAAAAAAGAGAACAGGAGAGGGAAATCATGGATAATTGTTTGGGAACACTCACCAACTCTCTGCGGTGTTGTTAGTTGTTCTCCATTAGACTCAACATACAATAAATAGACCTGGTCTTCAGCTAACTGCTCTCGAGTCTCCTGCAATGCATTTTGTCTCCATATTCTATCTATACCAGTTGTATTTTTCAGTATTACATCAAATACAGCCTCACTGTACTCAGGGCAGACTTCAGGAACCTACTCAGAAAGTGTCACAACAAATAAATGCGGTAGAAGTAGTTGGTCAATTAAGATTACCTTAATAGCCACTGATACATACACTTTATTGGCAGTCTTAGAGAGAGTGTGTTTCAAAGACAAAGGTAAGAAAGAGGGCAGATAAGGAGGTATCCACATGGTTACTTGGCTCCTGTCGCTCTCTCCAGCATTGTTAGTTGCTCTCACCCACAAGTTGAACACATCACAGAAGGAGTGAGACACATTTATTAGAGTTGTGGTATTCCTCAGACCTGAATAAGTGACAATACTTTGTTGTCTAGTATGTGAGTTGTTCTTGACAACTGTCAGTGAAAATGTAGACTCTACAGGGAGTGTGGAAGAGACATTCCAAACTACTTGAAACTGGCCATTGTTTAAGTTAGATATAGTGAGATCAGTAGGAGGAGGAGGAGGACCTGAAGAATACCAAAAGCAAAGAGAACTCTAAAAATCTATACTTGATTATGATTTTGACTGCAAACATACCATAAAACTGAGTAGTTATTACTGAGGATTGTCTGCCTATCAACATTGTAGCAGTATCTAGTAGTTCACATCGAATTCGAATGCCATTATTTGTTTGTGTAGCATTTATTATTAGATATGACTCTTTAGAGGAGGTGGAGTTGACAGTGATTCCAAGTGTTCTTAATGTATTGACATCACTAGGTATATTTGAATTAATTTCTCTGGTTGGAGTATTGACTCCCCATTTTGCGATGAAGAATCCTTGACCAGCTTTGCAGTAGAGTACAGCTTGTTGTCCAAAGGGTGCTATAGCATTGGCAGATTGAGGTTCACTTTCAAAGTAGTTTCCTACAGAAGGTAATAACCACATAGAACAACAGTACAAACCTGCTGTTTCAACTTTATTTTACTTCAATAGCTAATCCATTGGCTTAGTCTATAATCACCTAAATTCAGAAGGGTTATAGCAAGCTAGTGTTTGTTTCTTACCAAGGACTGAAAATGTTAGAGTTGAAGCAATACAGACAACCGAAAAACAGTTATAAATTGAAATTTTCATTTCGAACTGAAGTCAAACCACTTAGGTTTTGTGCGGCGTCTAGCTACGTAATTAGAATAATATAACTGATTGCCACGTAACACTAACAATTGAGTGTATTTCAGTATATTAGCTACATACTGCACCGCTTAGTTTTTGAATTGAAGTTTTAACGAAAATGTCAGGAATACTGTTTGCATTAAAATAATTGTTAGCTAAGGGGCAATTTGGTATCTGATGCCATTTTCTGCTTAAAAGTAGTGTTTCATAAAATGGAACACTTCAGACTGTTTCTTGTACAATAAAGATCATGTTGTTTCTATAACTATTAAATGAGCTAGGCTCTATACAAAAAAATAAAAATAAATCAATTGGATTTACCACATGAATGGCAAAATTAACTATTGGCATTTTATGGTTGTAGAAAATGAAAGCTAAAGTGAATTAATTACAAATACATTTCTTAGTCCCAAAAGGATGACTTGTCCAATTTGTTACCTGCTGAATTATTTCTTTAGAATGAGTTTTTAATTTATCCATCAACAACTAAAGATTGTCTTGTGTAAACACTTATGGTGTCCTGACCAAAGTTTTTGTAAGCTGTAAAGTTTATGTAAGCTTCAAATAGAACTTTGATTTGAACAGATAAAATTTGCCTTTATAATTACTTTGACTAGCGGAAGGGAAAGAGTGCGTAATGTAATGAAGAGACAGTTCAAAATGCAAGTGTTTTATGATTTGATAGCAATATTCAAGGACGTATGAGGGAAGAAAAGATAGCAAGCAGTACTGACTATTATTTTACATTTAGGCTGGATTTCCTTTCATATCAAGTCCAAGGGATTAATTAGATAAAAGGCATGTTATACTGCTACTAAAAATACATGTCGTTCAAAACATGCGTTATTAATTATAACTCTAAATGTGTCACTAAATCTTGCTATACTATTTTCTGCCATTAATCTTGTATATGTCCTCTTTTTTCTGTGAGCTAAATATGCGAGATTACTGACAACCTAACCCCCACACTTGTCACATTGAAACTGCATTAAGAGTTTCTTTTTTAAAAGTAAGCAATTAAGAGAATATACTTTTAAATCAAGTATTTATTGTTTAAAAATTGAATATTCTTTTACCCTCTATCAATATTGTTTTTTGCCGATCTCAAGTCCTATTCATTGTACTGTTTAATAACCAAAATATTGGAGTTGAACTTGGGGCAGAACACGTGTGGTCAAATCACTCCATATGAAGGATTACTACTGCATTGTGGAGCATTCTATATTGTTTTAGAATCAATAATTTTTTCAATATTACACAGTAATAATTGATAATCTATCTGCATGTATCATCAATGTAATAAATAATACTCAACTATAAATTGTGACTGTCTAACTAGTTATTTATAACCATAATTCCATGTTTGGAAATAAAATACTACTGACTTAATGTATTGATTGCACATTGTTTGGACTTCTTTGAGGATTATGCAGTATATAAATATACACTCACGAACAGTATAACATAGCATAATATAAATTTTGTCAGGCTTTTGATGGGTGGTTTTTGTAGTCTAATGAAATTACATAAAATCTTCATACAAACAAAGTATACTATCAACAAGAAATGCTGCAGTTTTTCAGTACGTAATTAACAGTAGCTAGTTTGATAGAACAGATCATTCTGAAGTATAAGGAATAAAGAGCTCACAACATCAAAACGTCATCATGCAACTCAAATAGCATGTTATTGTTATATAAGATGCCAGTATAGAGTAATTCATTGACTTATGTTGAAAGAACTACAAAAGCAAATCTTTCTTTCATGCTTCATTCTCATTTACAATTTTTTTTACTACTAGCACTCTCCTAATTCAATTGGCTGCCTATTGGAATAGAGCAGATACAAGCTGTTATAAGGGGTGTAGGTTGGAGGTTGTTTAGTGTGGACATATTATACTATATAATGGATTACTATTTTTCATCGGAAAAATATACTTTCTTCGTACTTGTTCTTCTTACTACAAGCATCACATTTATACAACCACTTATACCAGTAACCACAACCTGTTAGGTATATATTAGATAAAATAAAAATCTCTCAGCTATTAATGAAAATTAATGAAAATAATGAGACATAAACCGTACCATTTTCATGCATATATAGTATCATTATAATAATTATTAATTAATAATAATAGTAATAATAGTAATAATAATAATAATAATAATAATAATAATAATAATAATAATAATAATAATAATAATAATAATAATAATAATAATAATAATAATAATAATAATAGTAAAAAATTTAATAATTTTAACTCTCCTTCTTCTCTGTTAATTTCCTTCTAGATTATTTTTTACTTTTCTTTTGTGTAGTACATGGAAACTTAATCAAAATCTTATTGTGTAAAATTTCTCTTGAATTGTTTCATTTTGTACAGCTCTGAATAATCTTTATCTGTGACTTCATCAATAATTCAATAATCAAAATGTTTGAAATCATTGCAAGTCAATGCAATCAATCATCTTGACTTAGACTTTTAATTCTTGACATGACATACATCTAATTAATAATCTTATGATATGAAATATCATATAGGCACAAGCAGTAATGTGTGATCTACTACATTTATTAGGTCCTAAGTATTATTGCTATTATCCTAAATTAATAGTGGTGATAGCCGAAATGTTATTAGTTAGGTCAAACATGATTAAATATCCCAAATTTTACAAGAAAATGTTAATTCTTACTAATTCTGATCATAGAAATTGTATATGAAGAATGTTCCAGCTGCTATGGTTGGCTTCATTAAGTCTATTAGTTTGCAACTGTGTATTAAAGTACAACTTTATCCCATCAAGGTCTGTATAAGCTAAATTGTTCGTTTTAAAGTTAATAGTTTGTTGTGCCTTCTTTTGTGCATTCTCAAAATAAGCGTCTAATCACTATTATCTTTAAATCTCGCTGATTTATTATAGAATGAGTTATGAGTTTGAGTCGATGAGTTAATTTATCTAATAACAATACTAACGATAGTCTTGTGTAAACATCTGTCATGTCATGGCCAAAGTTATATGGAAGCTTCAAATAGAAGTTTGATGTGAACAAAAAACTTTATCGACATTTATTTTGAGTGACGCTATAGGTATTATAAGTAACACAATGTTGTTGAAGGCATAGCTATAGTGGCAGGAGAACACACTTTTAATATCGTTCTCAAAAGAAGTTTAGCCTTAATGCCAAGTTAGTCAGTTCTGATTGCTATTTTTCTTCTTCTCTCATAAGTTCTTGAATATTGCTATCTAAACATATAACATATATATATATATATATATATATATATATATATATTATATATATAATATATACACTTATTCTTAGACTATTATTGGAAGTATTTAAATTTTAAACTGGATATTTGTTACATTACTTTCTGTTTGTGTTCAACCAGTACACCTTAATACATTATTTTAATGCCTTAAATTTTGTGTGTCCTCTTCCCGTTACACTGAAATTGTTTTTATGTAAAGATTTTTTGTTTTCTTAAGCAATTGATTAAGATAATACACTTTTAAATCTATACCATATTATAATATGTCTCCCATTTACTAATTAAAAAGTTAGAATCATTGAAATGTTTGCCAAAGATCGTTGATTTTCTCATTTATTTCAATATAATTTGAATATTGATTGATTTTATTTTTAAGTGTCAATATAACAAATACCACATGTGCAGTAATAAGCAGGAAAAGAATGTTATCAAGTAATATCATTATGAAATACAAAAACCACTACAACATCAAAACATAGCATTCCAATATTAACTTAATGTGGTTTCCTAGAATGTTAGTTTAACATAAATTGAGGCTGAGAGTATCATTGTTTATAGTTGCTGGTCCAATTCATTGAACTGTTTCATAAACAACACATTGGAGTTGAACTTGTGGCAAAGCAGATGTGGACAAAACTACTCCATAGGAAGGATTACTACTGCACTCTGGAACATTCTATGTTAAAATTGTATAATGGTAATGAAAAATTGAACAATAGTACATAGTAATAATCACATGTCTGTACAACCAATATGTGAATTCTTATTCAAGGTCCAGTATATATATTCAAGAAGCATTATAAAATTGAATAATCTGCTCTTATTCTTGACATTTATGTTGCAGTTTTTCAAGCAAAAAAAAATGGGTATCAAGCTACCATGAACAATCCTACTAGTGCAAAACATCTTTAAGCATAATGACCACACAATGTATCACACTTGTAATTTATAGCAAAATTAAGTCCAGTATCTATTCACATGTGTCATCATACACTGCTGCACGTTATTTTTAAGTCATATACTTCCATGTTTGGAAATGTCTCGTATTACTACTGATTCAATCCATTGCTTACATATATGGACTGTTTGAGGATTTATGCAGTGTCAGTTACACATTCATAGAACACCAAGCATCTTAAAATGTGTAAATCCAGTGTGTCCATATATGGACTGTTTGAGGATTATGCAGTGTCAGTTACACACTCATAGAATAGCACAACATTTTAAAAAGTATAAATTTTGTCAGCTTTTAATGGTGTTGTTTTTTGTAGTCTTTTTATGAAATTAAAGAACAACTTCGTACAAACAAGTGAACATGATTACTTTATACTTGCATATGCAACACAGATAGATTACTTCCAAGGTGACCTCTACAATCTTGACTATGAAAAATTAATTTGTCTGAGGAATACTTGACACATAGTATCACAGTCAATCTTCTTAACATGGTTAGTGGAGACACTAAAGTTTGTCAAACACTAAAATTTGCACAGTAATCAATAAAGCCTGTTATTTTGCACAAGATCCTTGACCAAACCCGTAGTGTGGAACTTTATATCATCAACTAAGTAGAAGGTCACTATTACAATAGGAAACAGAAAAAATGGCAGCATCATACACTATAAGAAATGAACAAAACCATTAATGTGGTGAGTGCCTCTAGAAGAACACAATATACTTGCTGTTGATGAAAAACTAGCATTGAATAAGATGAGTTCTAGAAAAGTATAGGCTTTGAGATCTTGATTCTAATTCTCATCATCTTGATGAAATTACTGATTTTTTTTAATCCCAGATTGTTAATAACTAATAGCCACTTCCCAGTGAACATTGTATATTGTGCTATATAATAAATAAACATGCATTGGAACATAATTATAAGGAAATCCTTACTGTTTGATGGTTTCTTCTTTTATACCTCAATCTACAGCAACCTAGATATTTATGATAGTGACTTAGCATAAGATTATCAAAGTGATAATAACTCACTAAGCAGGGACGTTAAAAATATAAACAGCGACAAGACAATTATGACTACTGAAATTTGGTCGCTCATTTTCTTCTTGGCCAGAAATAACCACCAGAGGCTTTTTCCTTTTGCAGCATAGCATAAAACCACCACAACTATTTCGGAGTAGCCACACCTTTGTGTGTATATAATATGAAAATCCCTGTTACGTTTAAATAATAAAAAATACCAATAATGCAAGGTCCCTGTGGTTGTCACAGTGAATATACTTTCGTAATACTCAATACCTTATATGGGCCTTATGTAAGTTATTTGCGCCCGATGTAGCTTGTTTAGGCCCTATGTAACAGTAGGCTTACAGGGGTCTCTTCTAACTTACTGCGATCCTTCTAACTTACAGGGGTCCTTTCTAATTTAAGCCATTACAGGCCCCGTGTAAGGATTTCTTACGATGTTTACACTGGTCCTTTCGTATTGAGGCCTGATATAAAGGATTATATACAGGAGTTTTTTCTAAACTTACAAAGGTACTCTGTAACTGTTCATTGCGTTACGTTTATCTGGACTAACGTAAACGCGCGTATGTACGTCGGAAATTGTACTAACGGTAGTTCAATAGGTTTAGTGCATCTTGCTTTTTCATACCTCTATCTGCCTTTCCATTCACTTTTCTAAATTTTTGTGTTGCTCTGAGAGATACAGTAAGTTACAACAACAATCACTATAGCTCTTGTTTATCCATCAATGCTTTAATTAATACTACTTCTATCCAGACTCATTAGCTAAAAGCTATAGTTTCCCATTATCTGTGTTATTATTGTACTTCAACTATCATGCTGTATTATACTTCACACTATTAATCTCAGTAAACAATAGTGACCATGATACTTTGGTAACAATGTAGATTTAGTTTAGCTAATATAGGTTCTGTTTATTCAATAGGTAAATTACTTCAACTTTAATCATTAAACAGTGTTGATTTTTACAATACACAAACTTTATTCCTTTTATGCAATTTAGATTTTTCTGACTATAGCTGTACACTCCAGCTTTAGTTATAGCTACTTTTGGGACTTAACAATTGGACAACCTTCTTGTGTAACTTTCGGTTTACCAAATGTATTAGCTTAATTATATATAATTACTATAAGTATCTTCATACAAGTGGAAAACCATTACACTGGGGCTTCCTCCAAATGGATGGTGCAATGAAACACTTTCACAATATCCCTTCAGGTGCTATGCTAAAACTTGGCCATTTAAACAACAAGCACCTGAATCTATCAGGTGTGCATTTATACTTCAGGCAGAGATGTTGCTAGAAAGCCAATTAAAATCTAAATAAGAATAGAATAATTATGACAATGATTCATGTCGATAAATCAAATAGTGACATGAAGGCGAGCACATGGTCTTAGTGGGGGAGTGAGAATGAAAAGATAATTAAGTCAGAAGATGGTTGACTATGCATATATGCACGGTCATACATCTTTCTCACCGTGGGGATTTGCTGGGGCAGAGTAGAGCCAGTAGGGAGGTTGTCTAACTCTTTGACTGCCAGAGTCCCAGGTAGATTCGCTGCCACCAGGTTCTTCCCTGCTCAGGGTTGTTATCGGATTAACATCTTACTAGTCCCCAGAGTAGCTATCCCAGAGACCAGACCTGTAGGACTGCCCAGGAAGGAGAAAGACAACTCAGAACTCAGAACTTGTTTATGTTATGTTATTTTGTTCATGTAATTGTATCAGCCTTTCTTTAAATCAGCCTTTCATTTAATTGTACCAGCCTTAGAGAGTTTTTGTAAGTCATGTGTTTGAGTGTCAATTAGCGGTGCGTGTGTGTGCCTGCTCTTCAGTGCGAACTAAACGCTGCAGAGCAGGAAGTATAGATCGTGTACGTCATTGTGGGTCATAATAGGTGGAGTTTCATGTTCGTATATAAGTTAAGTTTTATGTCACGTGTATCAGTTCTTGCATGCATTACTTTTATCAAAAGCTGAATCTTTGTCAGTTGGGCTGTGGGAACTCTGGTGGCAGCGAACCTGCATTGTGAGAGCAGCGCAAGAAACCCAACCCCACAAGACCTTTAGGTCTTACACTAAAATCTGATTTAAGGAAGAACTGACATACGCAAGTGTGGCCAGATAGTTTATAAGAAGGCCGACACTTGCAAAACACAATGATTCATATCTGGACACACCTGGGGCACTACTCACACCAAAAAAATAATACACTCCTAAACTATCTAGTTATGTGAAACCATAAACAATATAAGCATACATACATCTATACAAAGAAACTGACTATCTTTCAGTTCAGTGTATTTGTCTTGAAGTTCTCTTCTGAGATCCGGCCCCACACTCACGCAATTATCTTTTCTTTTGAACTGTCTGTGTGCAAATGGAGTATGATTTATGGTGTGTTCACAGACAGTTCACAGTTTGGCAGGGCCTAAACAGCTAGCTATAGTTAATACAATGCTTTTGAATATTTTCCATTGCAAAAGATCACTTTGTTCAATTTATGTTGGTAGTTCCACTATAAAGTTCCAGCAAGGATCCACACCTACTGGTAAATAGCTCATAGTAATCAAGTTTACCCCAGACTACATGATGGTGATTATAAAATGGATATTCCAAAGTGCACAAATTTGGCATGAGCTATAACTTTAAGATACTTCTTCCAACATTGTAAATCTTTATTTTGTACTCATTTAATATTCAATAAATGGAGTCTAGCTTAATAAAAAGTTAGCTACTTTTCATTCGAAAAAATTCTGACAAATATCACAATCTTTACCAAATAACTATCCGATGTTCTAAATATCAAATTGGAATAATTGACATGCACCTATTAATTCAAAGTACAATATAGCGCAGTGACTTCTTTGTATTTGATCACTTACAAAGTAAGTACACTATCCATTTTAGCTAGATAAGAGATAGTATGTAGATAATACAAGGGTGTCCACTGAGAAGTAGTTTCCTTTGATATTATATGATAATCAGTGTAGTTTTGGTTTAGAGATTCCAGACAATTATTAATTTTGGTTAATATTCCAAATAAAGAAAGATCTTAGTTTAGTTATTGTGTTCCTAAGTTCCATGATGACTTAATATTTGTAATATAGTGTAAAAATTTATCTAGCTACCAAGTTTTCCTATCAATTGACTAAGTTTGTGTTGCTTACTAGCTAGCTACTTCTTCCCAACCCCCCATCCAAAAAAAAAACAAAAAACAAACAAACAAAAAACAACAACAACAAAAAAAAACTTAATAAGACTTAGAATATCTATGAAATCTTTAGAATAAAAGTAAAGCAGCTACTGTATTTTAATATAGCTGGTTTAGAAAATGCTTGGCTAATTCATATCCTCACTAAATAATTGCTTCAGGGTGAAATGGTTACAATAAAAATTGCTTAACTTTCTTTATTCACTCCACTGGTAGTCTTAGTCTTAGCTAACCGAATTTGTTGTCATCAGTAATTAGCTAATTTTAGTCTTTTCATGCTATTATACAGCTTAGTCTTAGTTTTTTCTTACAAGTAAAATACCCCTAAAGTAAGGATTTTAGTTTTATCTTTAGGTAACTACAACTAGTTAAAACAAAAAAACAAAAACGAATCAGAATATAACTATATGATAGTTCATGTCAAGAAAGTTTTGGAGCATGGTAGACATTACCATGCATAGTTCAATGAATGGTAAATATACATAGTAACAAGTTTATATATAATTAAATAATGTGAAGCATAATAGCATAGTATAAGATAAGAGTGTGATAACTGCAAAGACAGAAGTCTAAATATGTCCTGGATTTAGTTTCAGTTGCCAGCTAGCTTGCTACTAAAAACACAATGTGAAAAGAGTCCATTTACAACCATAACAAAATCCGTAAACTGTCTTGGTAATGAGAGTTAACAAAAAATGTGACCGGATTTGTGAACACCTGGCTAAACGTGGCATCTAAAGTTTTCTAATTTATTCTACCAGTTAGGCTGCACGGGGCCTTGGGATGCCTTCCTCCTAATTTGGAAGATGTAGCACAAGCGGTCTTCGCCCTACGCACTACAACACTTCAGTATTTTTGCAAAACTTATTATTGCTGATTTCGAAAAAACGCCCGGTAAAGGCGTTGCTAAGGTCAGGGGGCGTGCCTTGTGTCCGTATACTAGCTATTACTGCGTGTCTCAGGGACACTATGGAATAAATCGGTTACAGGCGGATTGAAAGAAGTAGTAGCCTCCTAGTGCGAGTTCTAGAGCACGCCAGAGCTTACACAACTGCGTCATAAGCTAGAGCTAACTGGTGTCTATCCATTTCTGCCATATTTTTTTTTTCGAAAAAAATCGACCCATAAGGCTTTACCGGGTGATACTGAAAAAAATTGTTTGCCGCGTTTAGGCGGATTTTCCCAAATCCGGTCACAAGTTTACAAGGCTGTAGAGGTTAACAAACTAGTTATCAACTCATTATACACTAATTTACGATTTTGTTTTGGTTGTCGATGGACACTTTTCAGGCAGTGAAAGTTTAAAGTTTTGTAGTAGCTACACATATGGAGCTATAATTGTCATTAGTTGATAGTTGCTGTATAGATAGTCAATCTAAGTAAATAAATAGAGAAGAAGTGAAAATAATTTGTTGACAAAGCAAGCAGAGGGTGCATATGAAACGTCCTCCGACGTTCGTACAGCCTCCGACGTTCGTACGTCCTCCGACGTTCGTACGTCCTCCGACGTTCATACGCGCGTTTCAACGCAATGACCAGTTACAAAGGACCCCTATAAGAATTCATTACACCAGGCTGTAATTGAGCTTAATTTAGAAAGGACCCGTGTAAGTTAGAAAGGACCTATTTAAGTTAGGACCCTTGCGAGTTAGAAGGGACCCTTGTTACATGGGACCAAAATAAGTTACATCGTCCGAAATAACTTACACAGGGTCCATACTAGTGATGTGCTTGAGCTCAAATGGCAGCAAGCCTAAAGACTATACTATTTTTATATGAATGATTTTGACTTCTAACACTGAAGCTACTGAAAATAAGGTCCAGTTTTTTATTTCGCATACACGGTAAAGGGATTTCAGTGCCATAGTAACAACTCTCTGCAATTGCTTGAAATGAAGGAAAAACAACAACAACAAAACAATACACGTTATTTAAAAGTTTTCTTTGTGATATTCTTTAGCTAAGTTGTGGTTGTAACACACAATGCTTTGACACAACTGGACATGCACCTACACAGACTTACCTTCGTGGTTAATCTAGTGGACAATGCATTTTCAAGTAAATACTGTTGCGTACGGCTTATAACCATGACAAAGAGCGCATTGACTTACCACCGTCACAAACTCGAATAGAAATGGAAGTCCCTTAAGTTTTCAAGTTTTAACTGCACCCGTAAAAGAATTCAAAACGGTAAACAATTCAATTTTTAGGGTGATACGGGTACTGATCAATAAACCAGAGGATTCTGTTTAGTGCAATTTGGGACGGGGTCGACCTCATAACTAACACAAATACGCGAGGGTCAAAGTACAAAATGACATACGTACGTCCAAACATATATACAAATAAATAAACTAGTGGTGCGCTCGAATAGCGCAAATGCATGGCGAGCGAGTAAATATATGAGTATAGGTAAAGATGATTTGTGAAGGAAATCGCTAAATAATTGCAATGATTAGGCATGAAGAGTTAACAATAACAGAATTACCTGAATAAACTTAGAACGCAGTGGCAAAGAAGCGCAGCTTGACAATTTGCCATTCAGTCTTTCGCCAAGAAGAGAGTAGCTATAAACTTTTTGGTTGAAACAAAGTTGATTCTCCGTGCTCGTTAATTGAAAAATACCGGAACTGTAAACGCTTTACCTAACTTACGTAATTAGAAGCGCGGGCGAAATTTTTTGACGTACGCATACATACCTACATAATTATATATATATATATATATATCTGAAATCTCAATTGAACACGACTGATAGTCAGCTTCGCTCGCTTCGCTCGCTCGCTGAACTAGTGGTGCGCTCGAATAGCGCAAAATAGCGAAGCGAGCGATGCATGTTCCCTGTAATTGCAGCTATAGATACAGTTATTTATTTTGATGTTGTTAATGTTATGTCTGTCTGTTGTTTCATCATATAGATTCATTGGTGCTTCTATTCTGTACCACAATATAAGAGTAATGAATTATTTTACCAGCAAAGTTATTGGCTGGTGTTTTAGACAGAATATACAGCTATTTTATAAAAAATGTCATACATCATTACAGTTATAGCTGATGTAAACTTTGTGGTTTAATAAAAATAAAGAGTTTGTTTGGGTACTATAACATATTCAGAGGGAGAGCAGAGTATGTTAAATGGATGTAGATCGTAGACTTAGGTTAAGTTTTATAGTTTTACATTAAATTTAACCTGCAATTGTGGAGGAATGTTTCCAGGAATGTTATTTTGAGCTGAATAGAGCTTAGGGATATGTTTATCCTGGCTACAACGACAACATTCCAATGACTTAAATTTCATTTTGGTGCCTGGAAACTTCTCCATACACGTTATGAAGGAATGAATGGATGTCCTCTGATAGATGCCTTTTCTTCCTCTTGCAGTACAAAAAGTAGTGGGGATATTAGCTTCTTGTTCAGATGGTGTGGCTGCATTTTCAGTGTCTTCAAGAGTAGTTGAGTCTACAGCTGTATAGAGTTGATTGGTACAGTAATTCTCAGGAATAGTCTAATAAATAAATTAGGAACATTTAATGGCTTTTCAAAAAGAAAGATTCTTTACTTTGCTACCTGTTTCTGTTTCGTTTTAGCTCTCCTCCTCCTTGCCCTGTCTTTTTCATTTCTTATCTCTCTCCTTACTATTTTTTCTTCTGGAGTTTCTAACGCCCTCAAAGCTCTTGACCGAGCGTTTCTAACGTTTTGTCTACTGGGCATCGCTACTTCGTACGGCGGGTAAACAAAACAAAATGTTGCTAATAAGGTTACCGGCCCGCGCAAGCGCGTAGGAGAAAGGGTACACACGTACGCCCACGCAAGAACAAAAACAATTTCTAGACCTAAATATATATATATATCGCGAACTCATTAGAGAGTCAGCTCCGCTCGCTTCGCTCGCTTCGCTGAACTAGTGGTGCGCTCGAATAGCGCAAATGCTTGGCGAGTGAGCAGACTCTTTTTACAGAAAAATAGGACAGAAATTACATCTAATCTATAACTGTAGTGCACAGTGTAACCCTTTCCATTCTCAGTTAGCATCAGAGAATCTAAAGTCTCTGATCCCAGACTAAACTAACAGAATTACCTGAATAAACTTCGAAAGCAGTGGCAAAGAAGCGCAGCTTGAAAGACTTCACAATTGTTTCAAGAAGAGAGTAGCTGTAAACTTTTTGGTTGAAGCAAAGTTGCGTAAGGCAGTGCAGTATGATTCTCCGCGCTCGTTAATTGAAATACTGGAAATGTGAACGCTTTACCTAACTTACGTTATTAGAAGCGCGCGCGTTAAAAGAGCACATGTACCATCCATACATCCATACATATAACATTATACCCGATTTTGCATTATCCACCCCTAATGATTACTCGCTCGCTTCGCTCGCTCGATAACTAGTGATGTGCTTGAGCACAAATGGCGAGCGAGCCTAAAGACTGTATACGATTTTTATGTGAATGATTTTGACGGTATTAGGGGTGGACAATGCGAAATCGGGTATATGTTATATATATGTATGTATGTATGGATGGTACGTATGCTCTTTAAACGCGCGCGGGGAACTTTTTTCTCCTAAAACACGGCTATTTAGGCTTTACTCCAGTTTATTATGAAACTACAGCATTAAGCAAACCTTACTTGATATTTAAGCTCCAAAGTATGAGAAAATTCCTGCTAAAACGCTTGTTTTCAAGACACAAAAAGTTGATTCGACAGGTAAGACCCTTTTCCAGACTTAATTTCAAAACTTCGCCGTTTATGGGAGGATACGGAGTGCCGGTTGTTGGTTGTCAAGAGCCGTTGGTAGTCAGAATGCCGTAGTATTTAATGCCAGAAGTCAAAATGTCAGGATTTGAGATGTAGAAACCATATGCTGTTTAAAATTATAAGAATTGGACTTAATCATCAGTGTACCACTTATACAGGTTAAATTTTAAATATAATAATTGATGCAATTGTTTTTTTGTATAGCCAATATTATTTGAGTTTGTCAGCTTTACTCTTGATTTTATATTAGCCAACTGTTCAAAGCAAAAAGCAAGAATGGGTTTGATGAATCAATAATTATAGCTTCTGTCAACAATCCTGCCCGTGGGACATCTTAACCATAATAACTTTGTAACTAATATGAGTGAAAACTTAAAGGAAGAAGAGAAACACCTACACAAAGTACTTCAAAGTAATGGTTATGACAACGCAACCATTAGGGCAGGCTCTAAAAGGTCACCTTCTAAAGATCACACAAATACTGAGCAAGAGAAAGGTTTGATTCTTACTATTCCGTACATAGCAGGATTGAGTGAGAGAATTCAGAGAGTGTGTAGAGACTTTGACATCAAAACAACATTTAAGTCGGGTAAGACACTAAGATCACATCTTACTAAAGTCAAAGATACTATACCTATTACCACAGAGTCATCCATAGTGTACAGTATAACTTGCAGTTGTGGCAAAAAATACATAGGTGAAACGACTAGAAGGCTTGAGCAGAGAGTAAAAGAAAATCAGGATGCTTATAAGAGAGGCGTTGAGAAGGTTTCAGCCATTGTTGAACATGCTTGGCAGCAGAAGCACCCCATTAAATGGGAAGAAGTAAGAGTTGTAGACAGTGACAGTAAGAATTGTGAGTTAAAGATCAAGGAATCTGTATACATACAGATGATACTTGAAAACAATAAATTTAACAGAGACATAGGTTTAGAGCTTCCAGGATGCTGGCTCTCCATGCTGCATGCCAATCACCCTCTAGGATATAATAAACAGTAAGCGTGCCCTCCAGAAATCTCGCTGTTTACTTTTTGTTATTATATCACCACGGAGAGTTCGACCTCAGAAGAGGACTTCCGCAAGAAGTCAAAATGTCGGGTTAAGCTTTAATAAAAAATATTGGCTGTTAAAAAGAGAAAAATTTCCTATTATAACAATGTATATTGTAAACATTGGTTACAGCATCAATATTAAATACATCCAGAATTTGAATGGAAAACATAGAATTTAATTTTTATAATTAGTGACATTTATTAGCATATTAGGATCAAATTTGTAACAAAATCACAATCTTTTCAGCTCATATATCAGTTGTGAGATAAATAGAATGACAAAAAATCAAACTTAATGATCCAAATTGAGTTAGGTTTCTGCAAGCTCAGGAAAATTTTGAAACAACTTTCAACGACTGGATCCACTCTAATTTACTCTATAGGTAGGCCATAATACAAAAATATTAATGTATATGCATCAGAGTGATATTTTAAAGGAATTTTGTGTTCATCAAGATTTTCTATAACTAATATTTGTCAGAATTGGGGAACAAATTGAAGCACCTTCAATCTGTTTACTTCATGAGAGAACATTAATTGTGAATAAGCTCAAAACATCAAAACTGAACATCAAATTGTATGGATTTGATATGCAACTCACTAGACTAGACAAAGAATTGGCCTATCTTAAAATAACTTTCCTGGCTAATGGCTATCCATCAGAAATATCTACAGTGCCAACATGGACAGTGAATAAAAAAGTAAGCTTTCAATCTTCAACTACTCTGAGGAAATTACTTGTGCATGTAAAATAAACAACACCAGAAAGAAGGGAGGGTATACAGTAACATACCTCATATGACTACAATTCTGTCTATGATAGTGAAATTGGTAGAAAATAGAACAAAAACTGAAAGAGCACAAGTATGCAGTTAAAAAAAAGGATGACAACAACAGTATTTCTGTACATCTTAAGAATTCACTCAAAGTTTTTAAGGTGTTACAAGTTGTTCTAAAATATTCTCAGCAAGATAATGGAAGCCTGTAATAATACACAGTTATATTATAAGAATGAATCTAGATGAGGCCTCAAGCTCAACTAAAGCTGGAATCCGTTTCCATCAAAATTAAGCTTCACTATCATCCGCAAATTGTATTTCTTGTTTATGTTTATATTTAAAATGGTCATTGTATTTATCTCACAACAGGTGCAGGCCCACAGATGAAATATTTTATATTTTAGTCATATAGTGCTAATAAGCTAGTTATTGAATAAGTTAATTGATGTAGCAATGAAATTTTACGACATTATAAATCTGATAGTAAAAGAAGCTAGATCAGATTAATTTCTTTCAGTTTTATCATAATAAATATTCAAAACGCAAATTCAATTTTAGCATAATTATTTGTAGAGGGGTGCTCAATTATATAACAATAAAAATGAGGACCTTACTGCAGATAGGCAACCTAGATTAGATCTTTTTGCTACTGTACTAAGTTTAACATAACATAATAATAAACATGTAAGACTGGTTGGCTTACCTGCATGTTGCGATCAGAGATTTCTTGCATTTCTTCAAGAGTCCTAAAATGAGTAAACATGCCACGCATTATGTCTATATTTTTGTATCAGTACATTGCTGTTGCTCACATCTTATGCCTAAACTTAGCTTTTAACATTTACTTTCAGTTATAAGTTACTTAATCACATGCCAATACTGTTTATTTTGTACCATATATTTTGTGATATAATATTTATTGCATTTCTTAGCTGTGGAGTAGAAGTTGCGACAACAAACATTAAATATTCAAAGCAATAACTAAGCATTTCACTAATCTTTGAAACTCACTTTGTCTTTTCAAGATTATTGTTTGGTTTTCTGACCAAATAATCTATTAAATAGGTACAATTACATTTTGTCAATATTCTAATAATGGAAATGTCTCACATTTCTTGCAGCTGATCATAACAAGTAGTAGTGTTACAATAGAAGTTACAAACACTGCTGCCAGACTTGTAGGAAGGATTATAGTGAGAAGTAATAATGATTGGTCAGAGCCATTTGAAGTAGTACTATCTAAAACATAAGATAGAAACAAAGGGAAAGTAATGGAAGATAAGAAAGGATAGATGATTTAATGTGCAAGTGCACCTCAATCTTCAGTAATGGTCAGATGTAAAGTCAATGCTGCTCAGGATATTATTAATATAAGTATTGTGGGCAGTGTTAATTGATTAGAGATAATAAGAGAAATTAGTGAGCTTAAAACTACATCTAGTGTTGATATAATAAATTAATTTACTGTTTGAAGAGTGTGTAAATCCTCCACTGGTGACATCTGTTGCTAGGCACTTGGCCACATTTTGAAGAGACACTCTTATGCCAATGTCTCTGTTTGAGATATCAGTGCGACTTACAGCATCGTAAACAATAATGTTGCTATAACTAGAGACATGATTCACTTCTACTCGACTTCCTTGAGAGTTGCTTCTGGCTATGTGGTCTGAGATGTTAGAAACTCCTTCCAGCACATAGTTGCACCCACTTACTGAAGTGTTGGTGAAAAATATACAGCGGATAAAAAAGGATTCCTCATCTGTACATACTTCAACACCTTGGACTTCACTGGTCACTGTACAGACAGATAAACGAACAATTATTTCCAAGAGTAAATTCGCAGTATCAGCATTTCTGAGTAGTAACACATAATATTATGCTTAATCTTACAATTGTGATTTTACTCTGATCGTGCAAACTTCAAATCTACATTGCATAATGCAGGGCAAAGCAGTATATATTTTCAATACTCTAAATGTATTTCATTCTATACCTGTGATTTTCTATTGTAGCTATCACTTGTTATTATATATTTCAAGCTTGATTTTTAAAACACATTTCAAAACTATCACAGAAAACAATATGCATATTTACGTATTCTCTATGTTATTAAAAAACGATAAAAAGCTGGACATGCACCTACACAGACTTACCTTCGCGCAGTAGTCTAGTGGACAATGTATTTTCAGGTAAATACTGTGCGCACGGCTTATAACCATGACAAAGAGCGCATTGACTTACCACCGCCACTAACTCGAATAGAAATGGAAGTCCCTTAAGTTGTCAAGTTTTGAACTGCACCGGCAAAAGAATTCAAAACGGTAAACCAATTCAATTTCTAGGGTGATACGGGTACTGATCGATAAACCAGAGGATTCTGTTTAGTGCAATTTGGGATGGGGTCGACAACCGAACTAACACAAAAACGGGAGGGTCAAAGTACAAAAATGCCATATTTATGCATTCTCTGAGTAAATGTGCAATAATAACATATCAGTATTTCTGAGTGTGTACCACCTAATACTATGCCCGTACCATAAAATTGTTATTTTTACTTTGATTATACAAACTTCAAAATCTTCAATGCATAATGTAGGAATAATAAGTCCTACATTGTGCACTAAAGATTTAAAATTTGAAGATTGTATTCACATTGCTGTTGTTGTTATCACTTCATTCTATTGTAAACATGATTTTACAACACACTGCCAAATAATCACAAAACACTATTTTAAGCTATGTATTCTCCTTCTCATTCTTGTACAATGATAAAGAAACATTACCTGACAATGGAAATCAAATGTAGGCTTTTAATTATAAGAATTCTATTACAACTGCAATTCTGTAAGCAGTTTAAAGACTGCATTGATACACACATCCTCACCACACGTGTCGTTTCAATGTTGTTTCAAATTTCAGTTTTTAATTCCAGTTCTATAAAAACACACACACACAAATACCTGGAAAGTTTCAGACACTGTATACTAATTCACTGACTAGTTTTAGTTTCAGTTGTGCATTACTTTGTCTTATTATGTTCTACTATTTCACACAAGTACTATCAACTCTGAGGCACAAGACCTGACGCAGCCAAAATTATATTTTATATATGAAGGATTATGTATGGACATTTTCACTTAGCTCACTGAAAAAGCATATGTTCAGCATATAAATTAATGTTTCCTCAATATGCAGTTAATTGTTTGGAACACTCACCAACTCTCTGCTGTGTTGTTAGTTGTTCTCCATTAGACTCGATGTACAATAAATAGACCTGGTTTTCAGCTAACTGCTCTCTAGTCTCCTGCAATGCATTTTGTCTCCATATTCTATCTGTACCAGTTGTATTTTCCAGTACAACATCAAATACAGCCTCACTGTACTCAGGGCAGACTTCAGGAACCTACTCAGAAAGTGCCACAACAAATAAATGCAGTAGAAGTAGTAGTTGGTCAATTAACATTACCTTAATAGCCACTGATACATACACTTTATTGGCAGTCTTAGAGAGAGTGTGTTTCAAAGACAAAGGTAAGAAAGATGGCAGATAAGGAGGTATCCACATGACTGCTTGGCTCCTGTCACTCTCTCCAGCATTGTTAGTTGCCCTCACCCACAAGTAGAACACATCACAGTAGGAATGAGACACATATATTAGAGCTGTAGTATTCTTCAGACCTGAATAAGTGACAATACGTTGTTGTCTAGTATGTGAGTTATTCTTGACAACTGTCATTGAAAATGTGGACTCAACAGGGAGTGTGGAAGAGACATTCCAAACTACTTGAAGTTGGCCATTTCTAAAGTTAGATATAGTGAGATCAGTAGGAGGAGGAGGAGGACCTGAAGAATATCAAAAGCAAAGAGAACTCTAAAAATCTACACTTGATTATGATTTTGACTACAAACATACCATAAAACTGAGTAGTTATTACTGAGGATTGTCTGCCTATCAACATAGCAGTATCTAGTAGGTCACATCGAATTTCAATACCATTATTTGCTTGTGTAGCATTTATTATTAGATATGACTCATTAGAGGAGGAGGAGTTGACAATGATTCCAAGAGTTCTTAATAAATTGATATCACTATCTACATTTGTATTATATTCTCTGGTTGGAGTATTGACTTCCCATTTTGAGATGAAGAATCCTTGACCTGCTTTGCAGTAGAGTACAGCTTGTTGTCCAAAGGGTAATATAGCACTTGCAGATTGAGGTTCAACTTCAAAGTTTCCTACAGAAGGTAAGAATATAAAAATAAAGAACCTGCTTCAATTTCATATTATTGTTGAAGCTTTCAAAATGTGTTCCACTAACTCATATTGATAGCTTGGTTGTAGTTTCCTAGCTATCAAATGTAATTTTACTTCACTTCAAAATGAGTTTCTTAGAGTCTGGTTGCTTACCAAAGGCTAACAATGCTAGCGTTGTAACCATAAAAAAGGTCGAAACCCAGTAGAAAGTCTTTTTTTCCATTTTTTATTTGCATGTAGCGAAATCTGCTGTAGGAGGGACTGCGTGGAAAGATCCGTGTATAGCAAGCGCTAAATAAGGTTGGTATTTTTAGCGATATGTGAGCGTGAGGACTAACATTGACTTTCCTGCAGATTAGTTGTGAATTAATGTTTTAAGAACAAATAATGGAATACTACAAGTAAATATTGACGAGCTATTGAGAACTCGCTTATTGAGTTATTTGAAGTTGTATGTTGATTGAGGAGTTGTAGCTAATTCAATGTAATAGAATGACCTGAGCTTCATCATCAGCCTTCTTTTATTTATTAAGAATATTTGCTCTCTTTCACAAGCTTTTCTTTAAACAATGCAGGATTTAAACAATGTTTGGCTGTCACTTAACCAGTCATATAAAATCTGAGGGCTCCCATTGGTCCTCCTCACAACCAATTTGATCTAAAATCTGGGATCACCTCGTGGGATTATGTATTACTTGATGAATTTAATTATGGTTATCATCTTTCTTAGTGTTATCATAGTAATCTAACTCGGCTACATAGAAAAACAGAATTATTTGAACTAACAACAAGATTATAGTGTAGCAGAGAACCCTATTGATGTACACACTATATATCTCAATTTCCCAATTTCTTTGGTAGCTTCAAATAATAGCGCTTCAATTAATTTAAACTTGAGCCAGTCAGCAACACTTATTTGAGTTGTATGTAAAGTAAAATAATATGCAAATCATGTCTTGAAGAGTATTTTTACCAGTTGTTAAACTAGATATTTTATGGAAGTGTTAATTAAAATCAAAATTATTAATAGATGTATAGCATGGAGGGTACCTTTTCGTTACCTTCTTTACACAGTCTAGTGTGGTCTGTTACAGTCTCTAGTATATTCACTCACTTCAATCTTTACAACTGTTACAGTAGCTTATCATCTTTAGTATCTTGCTTGTGTCAACATCTTTCTTAAAATAGTGTCTTACATGTTCTTATTGTTTTGGCCGTATTTTTGTGCTTTTTACTTTCTTTGAAGTCTCTATTATATTAGGTTCATGAATTACTCTAAGAAAAACAACTGTGATAAATTTATGCATGCAAGGCTGCAATACACTCATGTGAAAGACTGTCTGGATACTAAAAGATATAAACTATGCAAAGCCATAAATGCAAGAACTATCTTGGAACTATTTAAAAGACACTTAAATGCATTATGTAGGACCAAAAAAAAGGACTTGATTTGTTGTCCGTAAATAAGTCAGTGAAAATCTGCTGCACTTCCCTACTAAGACCACATTTTAAGAAACCTCATGATAACACAGAATTTAAGGAAACTTTAGGAATTATTTAAAAGCAGATTTTAGTGAAACTACAGAAGGCAAGTCATATTCTAGTCAGTATGGCGGCAATGCTTTCTGATATATCAGTTAGGCCTAATTCTGACTAAGGTATTCTTAAAAGCCAGTGCAAATCAATAGGGGTAGGAAGCAGCCTAATAGTGGGAGGAGGGGGGAGTCATGTATAGTGGAACTGTTGTGAACAAGGCCAGTTATGGGCTGTGAAAATTTTGAGGTTTGATTCGGTCTTTTTGGACTGATATAATTATAATAGTAGCAGATCCGCAAGAAGTTGAAACGTTGATTTAAGTTTTAATTGAGAATGTTGGCTGGTAGAACGAGAAAATTTGCTATTATTATAATTTAGAAGTTGTAGATATGTAATCAGAAAAATCAGCACTCCCCAATCCCAATATAACCCATAAATTCTAAGGCTAACTGGAGACAAAACGTCATATTTTGTATTCTTACAATCAGATCACAATATATTTTTTGGGTACAATCTTCAATTCTTCTAATAGGTCTTTGATATCTTGAACAAATTGAGGTTACCAATGCTAACTTTTCAGATTTAACAGATAATCACAAAACAATCTAAAGTTGATATTTTTTTTACAAAAGGAAAAAATCAATTTTATAGCTTCGTGAATATTGAGATCCTTACCTTTAAAGTCTTAGACATTCATACTTTTGGTAAATAGCATGAGTAAACTGTTGTAATAGCCACTGGTGCAAGCTGCCCTTCTGGTTGGGCCAAGAAGCTTACCAGGTGATGGCAATGAATTTATAAGCTTAAGGGTTAACTAACACCTTAGTCAGTATAATAATTATGTAGCTATGCAGCTGTCTAAATATTTAATTCATAATTATACATAGGGCCCAAAAATACTCCACCTTCCAAAAGTGGAGGGCTAATTGCCTCCCCTGCCTCCCTATTCCTACACCCCTGCAAGTAGTCTTTCACATAACATCTAATAATCAGGAAAATGTATTACTATGAGTAAGAAGATTCCATGCCACTGAAAACTAAGTCATTTTGCACAGTAACCTCAATGATTGTTCTCTAGAGGTATCGGAGCAAAGACTGCACATCCTGAGGTTGTATTACATCACTTTTATCAGCTTTATCACTAACACAAATTACCTCAACTCCTCAATTCTGGCAAATTAATTTAAATTGTATCACTTTGTGGATATGTATGGGAAACAATTTTTTTGTCGTTGTGTGACAGCATCTAATGCCATTGGAGGATGAGCTTTTGAGTTTGGGAAATTTATAGAAGGAAAGGGTTATATTCCATTAATTAATTGGAAATTAGTGAAATTTTCGTTGTATAATTGAGGATATCAAACAACACAAGCTTAATTAACCTAAATTTTATACAGAACTATGTCAGCAGAACAGTGCAGTGAGTGTGAATGTTTAAAGTGTTTATGTTTATAATTGGCTTGTGTTAATGGAACTATGCCTGTCTCACAGAGGAATATTCAAAATAGTTCATAACCCTAAAGATACAATTTTGATCTATATTTAGTAGGTCTTCACTAGATGACAAGACTTGGGGAAGTTGTTAGAGACCCAAGAGATCCAGGGACCTGAAGGAGACACAATAAATTTCCAGAGATTGCAAACTTTGTAAGAGATTGCAAGAGTCATGTGTTTGTTGTTTGTTTGTGTACAGTGTTTAATGGATGTTGGTATAGTATGCAGTGTATGGTCCAAAGGAAGCTGCAGAGTCCATCCATGCCTTCCTTTTTAACCGAGTTTATTGGAAAAAAATATATAATAAAGCTGACAATGTATTAATATATGCAATACAGTTCATAGGACAACTGCATGCTCACTTATACTAATCGTAAATAAATTGGTGTTCAAATCATGTATAATCAATATTTGCTATTAATATTTTTATACATATCCATATCTGCTATATTTTAAATATATCATTTGTTATTAAACACATGACACATCAACAACACATCAACTGGCTAAACTAAACAGCACACAAAACTAACAGTGGTTCTAAGATAAATTATACTAAACAGTTTTGATTTTTTTTAAATCCTTAGACCCACTGCATAGACTGTCCAGATGAATATGAGCCATCTCCTCTCTTCACATTTCTGTGACCCTTTTTCCTGCACTGCTCCATCAGCTCATCTACAGCTCCACTTGTGTCACAAGCTCAAGTAAACACAATAAATCCCTTGTAGCCCGATGTTTTGCATCTCTGGCATGTTTCATTTTTCTGGTTTTCACCACATGAGCCAACTTCATAAACTGTACTAGCTGAAGTGATTCGACCCTTAAGACCTTCTAGGCTTGGAGATTCACCCGTGCTGCATAATACAATTAATAATTATAATTGTATGGCTACATAATATGAATTACAGTTCATAAACACACATTTTTAAAGTAATAACAATTTTAGAGAAACTTACTGCAGGCCACTTGAACCCCATGATAAGACTAAATGTATTTGGTGACGTATTAGATGATATGTAGATGATATTGCTGTATCTAGCTGGCTAGCTTTTATAGACAGGCGTATTTAAAGTTGAAACATGATAGCTGATGTAATTTATGCAGGTGCACAAATTAGAAGAGATTAAATTCAATATTATGAAAATTTGTGAAAGTGATATAATTATTTGTAGGAGCATCAATATAACTGAAACTCACAGTGAGCTTGATAGCATGGATATAAAGTATTATAGATATCTAGAAATTTCACTTTCATGTCACTCATACAATAAACCAACGTGTTCACAGTATAGCTCACCATTAATATAACTTATTTATTATCTAAAAAGGATTATACATTACTTGTTGAATATCAAATGTAATACAATAATTTTTATACTTATTTAGTGGAGAAAACTTGAATATCAAATACAAGTATATTACAAGAATATCACTTGAATATAGATTAAAAAATTCTAATTACTCTTTCTCTAGTGTCAGCAAAATGACTTAGCAGCAACTATAAAATATAGTATAAAGTTGAAAGCAGCAATTATAATAATTTTAAAGTAAGTCAAACGTTTGCAGACAATCTGTAAGTGACATGAATTTCCGTCAGAGGCACAGTTAGCTACTACTACTCTAAGGATTCTATAACATTATTGTCATTGATAAATGAAAGAGAAACAAAGCTTGAATTTTTTTGCAACAGATTACCATCTGCATATATAAATGCGGTTATGATAATCATTTCAGTTGTATTCTATAATGAGTGTAAACAGCTACTACTACGTGTAGGCTCTTTAAATAACTATGTCAAAGGGTATGTAATGACTGTGTGATTACAACTAGTGGTGTGGGTTAGTCTTGCATAGCAAGTGGTAGAGAGTTTGGTTTTGCAAGACTAACGTGGTGTGATCTCACTGGTGGTTTAATTCAGTTAGTTAGGAGTCCCTTAAATGCCTTTTTTCTCCTAAAACACAGCATTTCAAGCTTGACCACAGTTTCTTCAGATACTACAGATTGACTCACTGTATTGATACTACAACATTAACAATCAAGTTAGCGCATAGTACACGATGTAAGACAGGTATTAATTATAATTAAAAAGCAATTAATATCTTGGTAGACTGAAGCGAGTAAGTGTCCTAGCTATTGGGTACACACTATTACATGTAATTGTATGAGACAACAAACAAAATCAGAGCCAGATTTATACACTCTACTAGTTCCAGTAAACACAACCTTATTCTTATCTAAATCCTGTGACAATATGGCAGATTCTGTGGCATTAGACCTAAACATGAATCAAGAATACAGTGTAGTTCAATGGTTTGTGCATGATAGCATTTATTCTCAAAAACATTGGAAACTGACATTCAGAGGAAGTGTTATGAGTTGTGACCAATAAACAATTCAAATCCCTATGAATAGATATATTTGATGCTTGACTGCAATGTCTATGATAACGGAAACAATAACAGTATCACAATAGGAAAGGTATACCATTTAAAGCATCAGTTTTCATTTACCATTAACTTTTGCACATTTTGCCTAATAGCTAGTTCCATATTAACTTTACGCTATTCACCTAAACTTCATTTTAATTTAATTTTTATAACTTGTATTATAATAATAGTTTATTATTATTATTTTTATTATTATTATTATTATTATTATTATTATTATTATTATTATTATTATTTGTGTTGTTATTATTATTTCTTTTTCCTTTCTTCACTGCAGATTCTCAATAATTCACCATACCTGACCTGGAGACACAAATTCAGTAAATATTATGATAGAATCCAAACAATACATGTATTTTTTTGCTTGTGTGTGTATGTATAAATGTTTGTGTGAGTGTGTGTGTGTGTGTGTGTGAGCATGTGTGTGTGAGTGTGTGTGTGCATGTGTGTGTTGAAAAAGTTGAAGAACAATGGAATTAAAGAATGGAAAAGAGTTGAGTCTCCTCTACAAGCAAATGTGAAGAAGTCTCTATGAACAATGCAATTGGAAGAGTATGAACCAGATTTACTTTTGAAAAACTCTTGAGGTTAATAGTATAGCCACATTTATATAAATTAGATGATAAGCTAGCTTTCAATATTTTATGCAACTGTTGCAACAAGATTAAATCTAGATCTGACAAATTTCTTGTAAATACATTACATTTGATATTTATATTTCCTGTGAATTATACGGTTCCAAAAATGAAATAAAATTGCTTACAAAAGCATATTACTCTACTATATCCATTGATCTCACACCACTGTTGCTTAATTCACACAACCAATTGGTCTTTATGGAGCAGCTGGGCTTATCTTCCCCATAACTACTATAGTGATCATGACACATATCCCAGAATGCTGGTGCCCTTGTTGTGTCTTCTAACACACTGCCATTACAGATAAGCCTAACATAAACATGCTTCACTGAATGTCCTGTGTTGTTGACTTGCTACTTCTGCCACACTAAGACCAAAACATGTATACAAGCAAACTATCTTAAGCTTGTTTTCACCTTCTTTTCTTCTGCATTTGGCACTAAGAGTTAACAATGTCATTAAAATGCAATAACCCAGGCAGGTTGGCAAGCCTACAAAACTACCCCTTCCCCCACCCTCACTTTTCCCCCTTCTCTGCAGACTTTGAGAGGTGGGGCGGGGTGACAATATACACAGATATAATAAACTCCAAATATAGAGATACATAACACCCACGACTTAATGTGACTCAGATACAAACATGTATTGAAGTCATCATGTGCACTAAGCAAATACTCTCTACATGCTTAATTAGATAAATTGCACCAGATAATGAGGGTCATTTATGCAGCTAAAAGTCCCACTTTAAAACTCCTGTTTAAACCATGCTCACAGTTCAGTGCATATATGTATTTATTTAAAATACTAGCTATTGAACTAAAAGAAAAAAACTTTGTAGTACTTCATGTGCTAAATAAAGAAAAGAAAAACATACAAGCAAAGCTCTCTCTAAAAAAAGAATTGTGAGCCCAAAATGTAAATGAAACATATTGAAAGTAAACAGGTACAAAAACTACTTGAAAGAGCAACATCATCAAGAAGTACTCATTTAAATGAAAATGGATGCTCTGGACTCAAATGTGTCTTACTCATGTTCTGATGGCTATTTTGTTAGTAGGAACTCGATAACTCCAGAAATATGGCAAGGTGAAGTAGACAATGTAAGATCAGCTGCTCTGGCTAGTGCTGTGTTTGCTCTCCTCTTTGCCCTCATTGGTATACCTACTAATTTATTCATATTGGTCAGCATACTGTGGCAGCGTCTTTATAAAGAGCCTACCTACATCTTGCTCCTGAATCTCACTGTGGCTAACCTGCTAGTGTGTGTCACAGTGATGCCATTCACCATAGTGTCAGGATTTGCAGGAGGCTTTGTATTTGGCAGTAATGACTGGACAAGATGTAAAGTTTGTCAGATGGGAGTTTTCTTGACTTGTCTAACCCTCTTCACACTACACATTCTGGCACTTCTGTCGGTTGATAGATATTTATTTATCAAATATCCTTACAAATACCACACAATCGTGTCCAAGACTAGAGTGCTCATGGTTGCTGTGACACTATGGATACTCTGTGCCACCATTGCGATTTGCCCTTTGTTCGGGTTTGGTGACGTTCATTATGCTTTATCGCTGGCAACGTGTAAATTAAAATTTTATGGGGAGACAAAACTAGCAAGTAACATCTACTATTCCATGGTAGTAGCAATAGAATGTCTTTTAGTTCCACTTCCAATTCTCTTTATATTTAATGGTTTGTTAATTTGGACAGTTCAGAAGCACATTAGAAAAGTATATATTACCAAGAAGGAAATTGGATGTAGCCATGAGGAGTTGATAAGAAAGATATTGCAGGATCTCGAGAAATCAAAATTTAAAAAGCAGCGGCATTTGATTCAGGTATTTGGTGGAATTTTGTTAGCCTATATTTTGACGTCACTACCTACTATATTGTACATTTTTCAAGTAGCAATAACAGGTGGTGATGATTCTCATCCAGCACATAGTGTATTTGTTTTTATCTGCATTTTGTTTTCTTCAGTGGTTCATCCTACTATGCAGGCATGTATTGTGCCTGAAATAAAGAAAGCGCTGCCCCATTTTTGCTGTGCTAAGATTCATTGCTGTAATGGTATCTCAAAATCAAATGGTCTCTTGGCAAGCAACAAGTGCCACTTCAGATTAAAACAATATGTAGATCTCCTATGCATCGCAAGTTTACCCTACACTAATGAAACTGACATTTCAAACTCTTAGTGATGCTATCATTTTATTGCAATATAATTAGCTAATTTCATAATAGCTACAGTAGTGTTAAAAATGCAATGCAATGCAGAATATGTAAACACATTCATAATGATGTTACCCAACTAGTCGGTGGAAATGTGTAAACAAAATCAGGCAATAGCTATTAAATGGTGAGGAATGTGTGACTTAACATGCCGGCTTTTCTTTTAACTGGTTTGCGGTCTTTTTTCTTCATTAGCTAATATGTATTCTCTAGTAGAAGTACATAGTAATTTTAGTTTCATTGGTTAGACTGAAGTTCATCATAATGTAACCTTCACAAAATTAATCACTTTAATTAATCATCACATTCACTAGAGGATCCTCCAGCTGAAAGTGAAGCACTGTGTGTAAATAAAGAGATTTGTGTTATGTAAACTCCCAAAATCGTTCGGTATAAGTGTTACTTCAGTTGTAGGCTTCACACTAACTTCTGATAAATTACTCTGGCCAATACAATCCTATCCCATAAAAGCATGTTTTGATAAGCATCTACTGATAAACGTTTATATAACTTGAATGGATTTCTATATTTTGATGTCTGCTGGATTGAAAGATTTGCTAACAATATAAGCTTACACACATCATCTCCTGCAGCTTGAAATGTGACAACAAGAAATTCTCTCATCCAACCTATAAAACTGAGAATATGTCTATGCCATCATGTTGATATTAGCTACACGGTTGATCTGCGGAGAGATGACTTCAAATTGAGTTCAGTTGTGCAATCACCTCATCCTGATTATCATAAAACCACACCCACTACAGGACTTTCACTCTTATTGTTGAAGTTGTCATCCAACATCAATGTAGATACGGTTTCAGGAAAACCAGGATAAATATGCCTAAAATGTCAACTTGATGAAATTACTACAATAAGTCTATACATCGAACCATTTCATTACAGTATTGTTTACTCTCACATATCTAACTATACTTATCTGTATTTATACTGTACCAGTTAGTTATACGTGGAATACATCTTGGAGCAATAAAATTCAGCTAAAATAACAACAAAACCAGGAAATCAGTAGTATAGTTACAGCAGTCATAACTTTTAGTATTTATATTTATGCATTACACTTTTATTGCTCTGCCCCCCCCCCCCCCCCACCTAGCGAGCAAAGTTATGACTGTTGTAACTATACTACTGACTTCCTGTTTTTTGTTAACCAAGTCCTCTTAGCTATGTAGCTAGTCCAGTTCATATGACTACACCTTACCCACCACCTCGCTTTTACTAGAGTTGCACACTCTATTTTATGGCAGTGGGAGTTACACTCAGTAATGATTTGCAGCACAGCACTATCAAAAAGTTTTATAAAGTGAATAATCGATATTGATGAGCAAGCTTTGGCAACACAATGGTGGAGGATGCAATTTTTCATTGGTCGGGCTAATTCGTACTTCTTAATTTTCTACTTTCTTACCTGGTAATTTTTTTATTTTACATCATATAAGGCATTTCTATACAGCATATGTATTTTTAAAGCATAATATAATATATATTGGAAAATATTAACAACCAAAGTTTAAAGTTTATATAAACGATCCAAAAAAAACCTCTTTCTGTGGTCACTACCACTAATGAATTCATTTGCCACTGCAGCAAGGTCAAGTTCATTGGCTATTTCTTTGTAAATATTCAGAATCATAGGATGGTTAATGCAATCCTGTTTCATCGTACAACGTAAATATGTTTTAATTCTTTTCATGTTAGAGAAAGAACACTCACTTGCAGCATTAGTAGCTGGTAAGACTAGTATTAATCGAGCCAGCCAGCACACCTGTTTATAAAAACTACGCTGTGAAATTGACAGATTTTGAAGAAATTGAAGTGCTTCTTTTAAGGTTACTTTCTTAGAAATTCTCAAATTAGTAAAAGAGGAACCAAATATTTGCAGCTGAGTACAAAGTTCACCCTCTTCAAAATCATTCCCGTAAAAGGAAATAACTTCATAAAGTTGCCCTGAGTGATCTTCATTATTAGCAGCACCAACAAGTAGTTCTTCTAGATTGTGATATAGTTTGTAACCAGGCTGACTGAATCGATTCTGAATACAAGTAATAGCTAAATCCAAAGCTTCAATATATAACCTGCAAAAATAATCTTCAACTGTGGAATAATGGCTACACTCTCCTTCTCCCACTTCAAAACGATTCGGTATCTTTCTCTTTCTTGGAAACACTGCCTCTTCACTGTTAGTACGTACACGTAAAATTTCCATATGCTTCCAAAAAAGTGAAAATGTATCATCATGTCCCATACTCATCAAAGTTTTTTATAGACTGACCAACAATAACTTGAGCTTCAGCTGCACAAAAAGATTTTAGTTGCAATGTTTTACTCAAATTATCTGTTATTTTTTTAAGAATTCTTTCACTAAGATGCAAACCAAATAATAAATTGAAATTGGACATCTGAGTTTATACCCCAATTATTCGGCTATTAATATCGGGCATTAATTTGTCTTGTAAACATTTATTCCATACCCTCTTCCTACCATTATTAAAAGCACTAAAAGTGGTCTGTTTTGACCAATGATCTTCAATACCATATTACTCATCAATAAATACATTTTGGAGGAAAATAACAATAAACAAATAAAGCAAAAATAACAAATAAAGCATTTTTGATGAATGATTCCTTACCTAAAAATTTATATGATTTTGGAAAACTGTGATCATATATGATTATTTTTTCTGTGGCTGGTAGGAAGAGGGTAAAATACTTTCAATTGATTCACCTCGAACAGTCCATCCTGTACGACAGAATGACCTAATTCCTATTCCACTTTCATTTTCCACATGTTCTTGCTAAATTCGGTCAGAAAAAGCATTTCATTTTTGAGAAAGATTTATTAGCTTAGTGACCTCAAACGCAACATCTATGGCACCAATGCACACTGTAGACTGCTTAATAGTTGTGCAAACAGCTAAATTCAAGGCATGCCCATAGCAATGTGAATACACAGCACATTTTTCTTCTGAGCATAGTCTAGCCACTACGCCACTCTTGCTACCACTCATAGTTGAAGCACCATCGGAGCACTGGCCACGACAATTAGATACTCCAATATTCTTTCACAACAATGTGTCCATGATTGCATGAGTAAGACATTCAGCATTTATGCTGTCTACCTGGTACAGACCAATGAAATCTTCATGATCCACTAGATCATCCCCTACCCATCTAATACAAATTGTGAACTGCACCTTATTTGAAACATCAGTGCACTCATCTGCCATAACCATAAAACAAGCTGCAATACGAATAGCTTGACTCAATCTACGAGCAATATGCATGGCCATATTTGAAGACATTCATTTGGTATTTCATGGCAAGTATATTTGCATTTCTTCTTCAAAATCCAATCAGTTAATTCAGGGTTGTCTTCACTACGAAGTTAAAAGAGCTGATGGAAATTGCTTGATAAGTCATCATGACTCCTTAAAGCCAAACCTTGCCGAGCCAAGAAACAGATATTTTGAAGTAGAAGAAGAAACATTTTTTGATTAACTGCTTGTTGTTTCTTGTGCTCAGTGCTAAGTAGTTCTCCAATACTTCCTTGGATCTGCTTTGGAAGAGCAACTAGTGCTTCAGTAGCTTCCTCATGACACTGACTGGTTTGGTGCTTACTGAAAGCTGTAGTAGCCTCTTTCCAATAGCAAAATCTTTTACTTATAAAATCAGGTTCATGCTTACTGCTAGTTAACAATTTCCCTTCTTTGGAGCCCTTCATGCATATTATAACAATAATACTAAATCTGATTCCACATTATAGTGTAACCAATTCCATTTATCACACCACTCTGCTCTAAAGCTTCTACAATGAACATTAAAACAACAACAACAAGAATAGACATATACCCAACCAAGAAAAAATCGGAAAACATGCTGCACCTCTAAACTAAATATTAGCTAGCTAGTACAGACAGCCCATTTTTTTTATTTTTACCTTTCATGTTTGCCGAATTTCTTCTTGGGGAATCGAATGATTTATCGGCCGATATTGCTCTGGTAAGGTTCCACTGGAATTGACACAGAACACGACGTGAACTACTAAAGTTTTAGTAACGAACTGGTAAGGTATCGTTAATGAGCTAGCTAGTTTAATTATAATGCGCATGCGTATCAGTTGTCCTGGAAATTATTAGTCCGGTACTAGCCGGGTCTGCGGGTAGGCCCTGGCAGATTATGCTAGCTGAGCAAAATAGGCACCTGTGAGCAACAGGAATTATGCCAGCAAAATAGGCAAAATTTTCCAATCAAATGAGCAAAATGGGCACCATTTCTCAACTTACCTGAAAAATACCTAGCTATATAAATGTAGTAAGAGTCTTTGCAAAGACTGCACTTTAACAAAAGGCCATATCTGTGCCATAGCCTATATAGTCACTACAGGGCAGTAGTAGCTAGCTATTAATGTCGAAAAACCTAACATTTTTTTTGTCATCTTTGTAAATTATTGTAATAATTTGTGTGTTGTTATGCAAGAGAATTTTTAATTATTTGCTATGTAGGCACGACAAAAAAATGGGTTAAATTGAAAAGCAAAATAGGTAGAATAAAAAGCAAAATAGGTGGAAAATTGGAGAATAAAGGAAAAGCAAAATAGGCAAAAATTTGAGCATAATCTGCCAGGGGCTATCTGCGGGGCCAGTTCCGCCGCCACTGCAACAAATAACAAATAACAAAGAACAGCGCACTGAATTGCACGTCATCTTCGGTGCCCACAAATTTTCCCACAACACCGCCTACGTAATGCAGTCTAAACATTGTGGCGAGCAGTATTTAGCTCCACCCACCTTTATGTGCAACTAGTTGGTGCTGCGGATCATGGAAGGGTCTGGCAGTTTTGCGACTCAGTCGGGTGTATTGTCCCTCAACTCCCTCAAGCCAATCAGGTAAACGGTGGGAACTTTACAGTTAAACAATTGCTGGAAGGAGAATTTTACTGCACGTCTAGTGAACAAGTTATAATAAAGCTACCGTGGCATTTCACTTCGTTCCCGTGCTCTTTGTACATTGTTATAGTGCAGTTACCTTATGTTTTGTTTTTTATTATAATATAAGAACTAAAGAGGAAACAAAAGTAGGTGTAACTTTTTGAGTTTTCAAAATCCGAACCCGCCAATTCTCTTTTAGAGAAAGCAATTGAAATGTTTAAATTGTGACTTTATAATAATACAGCAAGCTAAAGGAGTTTATTGCACAATTAATTTAGCTATAGTAGTTGCAATAAGTAAGTAGATATGAAGTATTTTGCATTTGATATTACTTCGTCAGAGACCGTGAAAATATTGAACCAACGTATTTTGTAGTCCCGCGTCCCCCTAGCCGGTGTCACAGAAAATTTGGTCAGATTATTTTCGGTCCTATAGGACCAATTCCACCCCCCCCCCCCCCCACAAGACCAAAAGCGTTAGCAGATTTTGTCTGCCATGTGTGGATTTGGTCTGTCTTAGTGTGTTTAGTGTTGCTTTCTATAAATATTATAAGTCAGATATTATTGTCACCTTGGCTATTTTCAGCCAAAGGGAATTTTCTAGCTTCTTGAGGAATGCATAATCTAAGGTAACTGTAATTGTTGGAAGAAAAATAACTTAACTTCTATAGCTAACTAATTTTTTTTACATAGTTCTTATCATTTCGGATCTTTCTAGTTTAAGACTAACGTAAAGTCTCTTGCAGTCTCTGAGCTCAAAATATAGGGCCATTTAGTCAGTCTGTTTTGCTTTCTAAAGACCTTAAAGGCTGGCCACAGTTTACATTTTAAAATTTGCTGAATGTGCTTACAAATTTCAAGTAATTCTATTATTAATTTTTGTATATTGCCGTATACTAGTCCCTTTACAGTAAAATTTAAATTAATTATTTGTCTATGAAAACATCAGCATAGTGGCTAGCTAATAAATAATTATCATCTCTGTTACAATTGTCTCTATCAGTCATCTATACAGTCTCCACACAGTCACATACTCAATGTCAACATGGCTTGGTAGATAGAAAAGTAAGGGGTGTTAGAGGTTTATTTTTATTTTATGAACATTTTAAAGTAGCTAATTACCTGACCAAAAATAAAAGTTTTTCTTTTAAATTGTACACTTATTATATCATTTTATAAGTTATTTATTATATAATTCTATATTTTACAATTATTATAATATAATTCTATACAGAAAAGTTAAATAACTAGTATCATCCAGTTTACTTAGTTTCTAGCCTCTTTAGTTTCTTTTGGTCACTGTAGTATCTCCCAAGTCTTGGAAGTCGAGGGTTGTGGTAGATCAGTGGTTAGAGCACTGGTGGCTAAAGCCAGTGGCCCTGGATTGAATCCCCGGCGACAACTAAGATTTTATCACATTTTTCCTTCGCTTTTTCCAGCCACATTTAGGTGAGAAAGTTTCAATCTAGTTTTTATGAAGGGTCAGAACTTGATAATTGTGATGATAAAGCCTTTTTAATCCACAAAATTATGGCTGCTCTCCAGAGGGGGAGGTGTTTCCAGTCGACATCGAAAAGGTGTTCTGACAGCACATAATTGGTGGTCAGTTGAGTGTGAGACTGCAGCAAGCGGTAGTACTCAACAGTATAAAGGAAAATGTGGAAGGTCTTGGAAGTCGAGGGTTGTCGTAGCTCCGTGGTTAGAGCACTGGTGGCTAAAGCCAGTGGCCCTGGGTTCGAATACCCAGCTACAACTATGATTTTTTCACATTTTTCCTTTGCTTTTTTCCAGACCCCTTTAGCTAGGTGAGAAAGTTTCAGAACTTGATAATTGTAAAGATTAAAGAATAGTACAAATTTCAAACAAGGACAATAGTGTCAACTACAGCGGAATTCTCACAGGTAGACACCGTCGATGTTTCAACACTCTCAAAAGTTTACAATATTAGTCTTCTGTGGCTAATAATTTCACTCCTTTGGGTTCTTCTCTCTAGTTGCATACCTGTGAACAGAACAGTGCCAGGTAATAACCATTTAGAACTGCAAGACGGCCTTCACTAAACTCTAGCAAAAGTTATTCGACTGATAATGCCACCGTAGCCGCCCCTTTTCACGTGAACGTTGATATTTTACTCGCCCCTCAATTGTAATGAGTTCACAAGACTAGATTGCTTCCTGATTTTTACCAAGTGCATTCCTTGTTTACCTCGCTTGCAGTCGTGCCAGCTCAACTTAGACTTAGTTTCACCCACTTTCTTTAGTCTCTTCTAGTCTCTTAGTTCTCTGATCTCTCTTTCATTCCTTCAAACCTTTCTTCTCTTTAATTCCTTTTTTTTTAACTAAGCTACCAGTGCAGATATGCTGCAGAGTTCTTGCCACCTGATCACATGGAAAGTACTGTTCCTCAATAAAACTCAATAAAAGTCTCATAGTGGTACCTATCCCAGACCAGACAATGAAATATTGAAGTTTTCAAACTAGGGGAAGGGAACATTAAGAAATGTGTGGATCTATATAGATTACTTCTTGAAAATGATATATCAATATTCTTCTTATCAATGACTAGTGCAAGTTGTCATATGATTGACAAAATAATTGCTGTCATGTTTTTATCATAATTGTTAGTGTTGAAGCCCAATTTTTCATAGATTTTTTGTGCTTAGTTACCAATGTCTGTTTGATTATTCATTCCATATTCTAATAGCTATAACATGTAGAAGTTGAGAATGTAGCTACACAAATACCAAGCTGTTGTGCAAGATGTCTTTCTTATTGAATTATCAGACAAACACACACACATCCAGAAAAAGAAAGTGTCCACGACATTCCTGGGTACATAAGCTACAATCTGCCTGTCATTAGCTTGGACTATGCTACGTCAGCTAAGTCAGTCTTACTTGCCATAGCTATATTATTATTACTACCCTTTACAGTTGAAATAAATTCTTTAGTATTTGATCATAATGAAAAGGTATAATGCATTAAATTCAGTAAAACCTTCTATTTTAGCTGTATTTATCAAGTTAATACACTAAACGTTTAGCTGACCCGTTGAAACTTTTAATATTATTTGATTTAAACACTATGATACTTAGAGCTATTATGACACAAACAGATGTTGCCAACGGTCCAATCTTTTCATTTAAGCTGCTATTAAGTTCCAATAGATAGCTCCACCTTCTTACCATTGTAGTTCATTTCCTACCCTCCACCTTTGTATGTCCCCACAGGGTCCAGTGTCATCAGTGGATGTCACAAACTCGAGAGTATCCGAACAGACCCAACGTAGAGATCTACCAGCGCCATTAGGCGATCTACCTGATGTATCTCACCTTCTGAAGGTAATCATGTAGACACAGGTCAATGAGTAATGATAATAATAATAGAAATAGGTTTCTTATAGTTTAATATTGTTTGTTTTGATTTATTGATTGATTTAGTGATATATTTTCAGGCCACACAACAGTATAAGGATTCTAACCATGAAGAACATGACTCTCCTGAAGCTGGTAGAGGAAGGATTGAGGAATGACATAAAGGACAAGAATTTAGCACGTTGTGAGCTTGAGAAGACATAAGAACAACCACAAGTGGGCTCTACAAGGAAAAGTGCGTTTTATCACAAGCCTTGAGCTGCAATATCTGTTGATGCAAACTGACATTTTCTAGCAATGTTTTAAAATGTTATTGAAAGTAACATTCATCAGTAACTGATACACTATGTTGTCATTTCTGCCAAATGGGATGTCGTTTTCATGGCATATATACACAATATTATATCCTACTCCAATTATATTTAAGTGCGTAATAGAACAATAATAATAATAATAATAGCTGGTATTGTATGGGTAAAGTTAATTCTTGGTATATAGCCCAGCCAAGGTCAGATCCAGACATTCTTTCTCACCAAATGATTGCAATCAAGACTAAGCAAGTTCACAAAATTGAATCACTGATGTTCATCTTCTGACAAGTCTGCTCATCCTGAAATAAATCCTAGTTTTGTATACAGGACCAAAAATGCAAACATCTCAAGAAGCCTGGCCTTGTGTCTCACTTGCTTCACAAACAGAGCTAGTCTTTGTCCTACAAATTGCCATCAGTTGTGTAACAACTAATCCACACACTCCAACATCAAGAATATCGTCACAACTTATCCGGAAGGTGGAGATACAGTGAGATTTGTTCAACTTGATGTATACAATAAGCGTCTTCCACAATTCACCTCTCAGATGAATCTGCCAAAACTACTCTGATTAAGAATATCTATCATTTAATGATACATTTTTTTCTACTAGATTCCAGACTTGTTATAATGTCAACTGCTGATGTTATATTTGAGCAGCATTTCTTCAAACTGAGCAAAATAGTTCCTTCAATAAAATGCAGCTTTCACCAAAGACTGGATATTTAAATGAAAAATTAATTGCTACCTGAATAATGCATCAAAAAATCATAAACTGGTAAAAAAAAAATGAAGTAATTCTTACTATTTATATAATAGTTGATGACCGACACAAAGTTCTCTTTCACTAACTTTTGTTCTTTCATTCTAGCTAAGAAAATGAGTTTAGTAAAAGCGTCAATTAAAACAATATCTAATGATAGCCTACTAGACATTTGTAAGCTGAAGCACACTACTTTTTTTAAGGTCGGTGCTAACTGAGGATTTATTTCAGCGAGCGAGCGAAGCGAGCGAAGCTGACTATCAGTCGTGTTCAATTGAGATTTCAGATATATATAAGTTTATACCATGGTTCGTTCAAACCGTCCAATCAGATTTCTCAATTCGGGGTGAATAAATCACTTATACACCGCCTAGGAGGTGAATATTTTTTGCCCGTGGCCTAGAATTACGATCTGTAGCTAAGCGAAGCGGCGACCAATGAGGCTACAGAAAAAAAGGTTGTTATGCGTTTCTTATAGCCTAGAGCCATGGTACAAGTCGGTTGCACCGCTCGGTGCGCGGTCGGTACGGGATTTACACTATCCTCGGGCCTTCGGCCCTCGGTTGTGTAAATCCCATACCGACCTCCACCTCGTGATGTAACCTATACATGTATACGTACGTCAAAATATTTCGCCCGCGCTTCTAATTACGTAAGTTAGGTAAAGCGTTCACAGTTCCAGTATTTTTCAATTAACTAGCGCGGAGGATCCTGCTGCACTGCCTTACGCAACGTTTCAACCAAAATGTTTATAGCTACTCTCTTCTTGAAACAATTGTGAAGTCTTTGTCAAGCTGCGCTTCTTTGCCACTGCTTTCGATGTTTATTCAGGTAATTCTGTTATTGTTACTGCACATGGGTTCCACTTCCTTAGTCTGGGATCAGAGACTTTAGATTCTCTGATGCTAACTGAGAATGGAAAGGGTTATACTGTGCACTACAGTTAGATGTAATTTCTGTCCTATTTTTCTGTAAAAAGAGTCTGCTCGCTCGCCATGCATTTGCGCTATTCGAGCGCACCACTAGTATATTACCCAGATCATTATTCGCGCCAAAATAGCCGACAAAGGTTGTGTTGGTTGCGTGCGCACCATTGATTACTAAAATCGGCATATAAAGAGGAAGTTGTGGACGCTGGAACTCATCGGGCGTTCTGGTGTTAGCGAGAACATTCGGTCATGGTTGCTATAAAGTTATTGTTGATATTGACGTTGGTTATTAATACGTGTAAGTTAATGAACTGCATAAGTTAACTATAGCTATCATATATTTATTGACTTTATTTCCTCAGCACAACTTTCCAGTCAATGGAAAGAACATATTGAGCAAGTTCTGAAGCATTTGCTTGGAAATTTACCCCTTCCCTACTCCTCCAAATTACACCTTTATTGTGGAGGAAAAAATGGTGAACTTTGGTTTAAGACATTAGTTCATATAGATCATGATAAAGATATCATCACTGGCATGAATCCAATTATTGATGACACACAATTTTATGTCAACATCAGTAATTTTAAAGTTCCGGTTTCATCAAAGTATAGCTGCAAGATTTCTCTAGGAACTTACACCAACAATAATCTACTTCTTCTAAATATCAGTAAGCTGTATAAATTAGTAAATGCAGTACTTCATTTTATGTAACAATCATTTAGCTGGCAACAACTTGGATGTTACTGAGTTTATTAACAGCTCCGTAATGCATGCAGTATACACAAGTTTTTCAGGAGACTCTGCCATCAATTACCATTCAGATTGGAATTGGAGTCCATCTGGATCAACACGCAGTACTGTATTTAAGAAACCTACCAACATCAGTGAAAACTACAAATTTAGCTCTCTTTATCCTATCATGAACACAGTGATATCATACATTCTTCATTTGCCAAAGGACTTCATAACTCATTTGATACAACTTAGTTTCGGCAAGAAAACTATTTCAGATATTGTAACACCTCAGGAATCAGGTATGCTAGATATAAATAATTTATAACATCGTAATGTATCAGTCGTGTCAGTAAATGGAATAATATCTCTGAATTGCTTTCTGCCTTGCATAACTGGATTCCCACACAGATCCTTTGTAGGCTACAAAGTTTAATTTTTTTATCCGCTACTTCCCCATCTTATCAAAAAAGTCCTTTATGCATTCTATTGTATACCTTAAGATCTGGTGCACTTCTAATCTGAATGTGAGTAGAATGTATGTTGCTGTGGTGAATACAATTATTACCTGAGTCACCAAATTCGGATTTTATTTGAAGGATGCAAGTATAAAAACAATAGAAAAAAATCAACTCTGAGTGCTGACTGATTTACACTACATCCTGAACAAACATATAGCTAGTGATCTTGAAGACATAATAGTGATCATATCCGAAATTAATATATCTAATCGAACTTAAAATGTTTTTGTATGTGTAAAAGTACAACGATGGACTAAAGTACTAAACCCATAAAATAGTTCTCTCTAAACCATATTTGCTATTATAGAGAATGACAAACATTTCAGTTTCATGTATTGAAATGTTGCATTCTATGTAGATATTAATAATTGTTATATATATTTCTTTTAATTAGATATATCAGGAAGAAAAGATTCAGATACAAAATTTAAGAATTTTATCAAGACATCCCATGGTACACGTTACAAGACAAATATTAATTATTTTATTAATATAAACATACAATGCAATCCTATTGTAGTAGTGTAGGGTGCATAACTCCTAATTCTTATTATGGTTTACTCTTCAAAAGTCTGTACACAGAAAATTGTATTCACATGCAATATAGTAAGAGAAACTAGATAAGCAGGAAAGAACCACTCACCCTAAGCTTGTCTTCCTGGTTGAGCATGAATGACTAGTGACATGAATAGTGAGAGAGTGAAACAAGTGACAATATCAATTAGCTATCAAGTATAATGAAGCATTTTGTTTAAGAATCAGTCATGTGGTAAAAATATTCTTGCAGTAATCATAATGACATTTAATATTGTTAATCTTACTATATTTTTAAATTGTTTTTTTTCACCTGCTCAAAAACAAACAAAGTTTCAAGATATTGTAGTCATTTATAGAATAGTTTATGTTTTTTTATTCATGCTGTTTAATGATATAAATTACTTCCAGCTATATATAATATAGACATATGCACAAAATAATGTATTATATATTTTTTGTCTGTTTCTTAGGAAGAAAATATTCAGATGAACATTTTAAGAATTCAATCAAGTCAACACATGGTACACGTTATAAGACAGGTATTAATTAAAATTATAATACAATTAATATATTGGTAGAGTTGAGTGAGATAGAACTCTATAGGGTACACACTATTACATGTAATTGTATTAGACAAAAGATGGACTCACTTATATTGGCCATGTTTCTATATAATTGGGCATGTTTCTGTGTAAGTACGAAACGAGTGAAGTGAGATAGAATTAGGGTTGAGCAATTGAAAATCGGGTATATGCTATATGTATGTATATTCAGTAATTGTGCCCATCAAATACATTCTTTCTACTAAAAATACGGCATTTTTGGCTTGACCCCAGTTTCTTCAGGAAGGATGGGTCACACAGGGTTGCAAATACTAGGTAGTCTGCCACCAGAGATTCTTTGTAGGCAAGGAAGGTTAGTAATGCTAATTACTAGGGACAACTCTTGATTTCCCCCCTCCCAAGCCCAACAGTTCTTCTGAGTAGTTATTTTCTTATATTTGAAGTAAGAATCTGAGTACAAGTAAGTGGGGCCTGCCAGTTATATTATAAACCAGCCTTGGCTAAATGAATGTTATAGAACTAATGTATGACGAGTAATCTGAATACAAGTGTGAATCTATTGATTGAATAGGAATGAATCAGCAGAAATAAATGATGAAATAAATGTGCATGTGTACACAAGGAAGGATAATGTGAAACATTTCTTAGATGTGTGGCTTTGTCACCACAAATGCTTATCTTTCAATCACAAAATTTTTCTGTGACAGGTTACTGTAACATTAAAAACCCTTTACCATATGTAATTAAAAAAACCACACCATCTTGGGGGTTTGCTAAGTGCCCCTTGTTGGTTGTCTGAATCCACTGGTAGTCAGAAAGGCTTAATATTAAACTAATGAAGCTACCACTACTCCGGCATGAGGATGAAGATGTTATACTAGATTCAGACTTAGCTACAGACAGTCTAGTATCAGATGCTGAGAGGTGTCTGTTTGCAGTTCATTTTTCTTTTAGTGTAAAATAAAATTTGGCAATAGAACTACAATATGTCTCTAATTTATGTATGCTCTTGTAGAGAATTTTCAATTTCATTCAATCTATGATGCTTTCATTGTAGGTATTGGAAGAATGGTTGCACGAAATATTGGTGATAATAATGTAAGGTCAGGAAGGTTCCCCCAGTCTTTCAAAGGTAAGTGAATAAAAAGATGATCAGAGGACAGATTTTTTTGCTTGGAAATTACATTTTTAGTTGTGTTTGGATACATGCATTACCAGAAAACTTTGCCATGTATTTTTTTGCCTCGTATTGCCAAGTATTAATTTAATAAATATAGAACAACAGTCTGTGTATCTTAATATTATTATATACTTCTTTTAATTAGGTATATCCGGAAGAAAAGATTCCAACACAAAAATTGAGAATTCTATCAAGATATCACATGGTACACGTTACAAGACAGGTACTAATTATATTATTTAATATAAACAAACCTTACAATCGCATTATAGTAGTAAGCAAAACTCTGAATTCTTCTACTATAGATAGATGTACTAATATAATATAGTTATCCAATTTGACAATCTATATAAATAGTATGTAATCCAAGTGCATCATGTGTGATATAGTAAAACAGAAATGAGATTTTCCTTCCACAAACCATTATCTTAAAAGTAGGAGTAAATTACATGCCACCTACTGTAGTAGTATATTAAATGCTCTATAGTAAATGAATCCTTTAAACTCAGCAGGAATTTAAAATCAACTCATAGTGTTTAATTACAAAACTTATGCTTAAATCTAACTATTATTATAGAAATAGTTATTGGGTTTAATTAGTAAACTTGGTTTCTGTCTGTGTTTAGTCTCTGTTTAGTGGAACTTTATAAAACACATTATAGAAGAGTGAGGGAATCAATGTGAGAAGACATACAATAGTTATTAATTAGAGTACACTGGGTTGAGCGGTTTAGTCTTTGAACAGCTAGACTATGATTTACTTCTTTAAAAAGTCTTATAGTACTGGAATATACTAAAAGGATAGTTTAACTTATCAAAAAAGTCCTTTAAGCATTCTATTTTATTCCTTAAAATCTGGTGCACTTCTAATCTGAATGTGAGTAGAATGTATGTTGCTGTGGTCAATGCAATTATTACCAAAGTTACCAGATTCTGATAATATTTGAAGGATGTACTTTAAATTTTAAAAAAATAACGGGAAAATAAGCAACACTGTGTGCAATTCTTCTGATTTACACTACTTTATTAACATAATAGCTAGTGATCATGAAGACATAATAGTGATCATATCCAAATTTAATATATCAAATTTTACTTATACTGTTTTAGTACGTGTAATTATCTTAAGGAAATGTAGCTCGTTTAAATAAAGTACAATGATGACTAAAGTATTAAACACATAAAATAGTTCTCTCTAAACCATATTTGCTAAAGAAAAACATCTCAATTTCATACATTGATATGTTGCTTTCATTTTAGATATTACGAAATTTATTTCTAGGAATATTGTTGATGATACTTATATAAGGTCAAGAAAGTTTACACAATTTTTCAAAAAAATTGAGCTTAATAATGGTGATGAGTTCACAGACTCAATTCATTTTTTAGCTATTGAAAGTGCAGTTATGTAGCGCCATATAATATATGTGACCGTCTACAGGAAAATCGGGCACAACGCGGCCCCGACGAAAAAAATTTTTTTTGCACTTACAGACTCCTCGGCAAGCAGATATTAAGCTCTCCAAGTTTTATCGCCGTAGCTTTAGCCATTCGCGCTATATATCGCCTAACCGTTCCCTTCGTTAGGCTTATTTAATACAATTTTAAGAACTAAATCGATCTTTTTGCGACGTCTACGCATGCCGCGTTGTGCCCGATTTTCCTGTAGACGGTCACATATATATACATACTTTTATCTATAATATAATATAATTATATAATCTTTATCACTTAGGTTCTTTCGGAAGAAAAGATTTGGAGGAAAAACTTAAGAATTCCATCAAACTATCACATGGTACACATTACAAGACAGGTACTAATTATGTAATTATAAATAATAATAAAATGAAATTAGTAGTACTGGGTCCACTAGTATGAAGTTATTTATTTATTTGTACCCCCACACTTTATAGGCGAGTGAGCGAATCAAGTGTGGAACTATACCAGAGGTACAATTTTGAGCTAAGAAGAAAGTATCAAATAATAAATTGATAGCCACTGAGTCAAGATGATTAGTCTTTGATTAGCTAGATTATAGATTATTCTTCAAGAGTCTGAATACAGAAAATTGTGTTGGCATGCAGCAATATAGAAAGAGATAAGCAGTAAATAACTATTCACCCTAAGCTTCTCTTCCTGGTAACATGAATGACTAGTAACATGAATGGTGAGAGAGTGAAACAAGTGACAATATCAAGAATGTTAAATTAGGTTTCAAGTTAAGTAAAGCATTTGTTTAAGAATTGATTTTGTTGAGTATTTACTTGCAGTAGTCATAATGACATATATTATATAGTTTTAATCGTACAATATTTTTAAATTGTTCTCTGAAGTAGATTAATAATCTCATTCACTAACTCAAATGTATAGGATAGCTCATTCGCCTACTCAAATACAAATAAAATTTCAAGATATTGTACTGTAATCATTTCTAGAATAGTTTATATTTTTTTATTCATGTTGTTTAATGATATAAATTACTTCCAGCTATATATAATATAGATATATGCACATAGTATATATTGTACATTTCTTGTTTTAGGTTTCTTTGAAAGAAAATATTCAGATGCACAATTTAAGAATTCGGACAAGTCAACACATGGTACACGTTACAAGACAGGTATTAATTATAATTAAAATACAATCATTATCTTTGTAGAGTGAAGTGAGCAAGTGCCCTATTTGGTACACATTATTACACATTATTAGATTAGACAAAAGCATGACTCACTGTATTGGCATGTTTTTATTATTATCGAGCAAGTGAAGTGAGATATTATTAGGGATGAGCAATTGTAAATCAGGTATGTTATATGTATGTATATTTGGTATGTGTGCCCCTTGAAGATGTTATACTCGATTCAGACTATTAGCTATACAGTCTAGTATCAGACATGGAAAGGTGTTTGTCTATAATAACTACAAACTTGCTAAACCCATTACAATTTATTATCTCTCTGATTTATGTATGCTTTTGTAGAGAATGACAAATATTTCAATTTCATTCACTCTATGATGCTTACATTGTAGGTATTAACAAAATAGTTGCAAGAAATATTGGCAATAAGAATATAAGGTCAAGAAGGTTTCCCCAGTCTTTCAAAGGTAAGTGAAAAATAAAAGATGATTATACTATAGAGTCTCTTGCATGGAAATTACATTTTAAGCTATGTTGTATGCATGGATTACCAGAATTTGCCGAGTTTTAATTTGTATTTCTCTTGGCAAGTTTTAATTAAACAACTGGAACAACGGTCTGTGTATCTTATATTATTATATTTTAATTTTATTAGGTTTATCAGGAAGAAAATATTTACACACAAAATTTGAGAATTCTATGAAGACATCACATGGTACACGTTACAAGACAGGTACTAATTATATTATTAAACATTAAGTACTTACAATCCAATCATTATAGTAGTAGTGAGCAAAACTCTGAATTCTACAACTATAGGTACACGTACTAATATGAAGTTATCCAATACTATTATAAATTGCACTGATTGCAGCATATGTAATAATAGTAAGAAAATTGAGTATTTCTTTCTGTAAATTATTATTTTAAAAGTAGGAGTTAATTTTACATGCCACCTACTTTCGCAGTGTTTTAAACGCTCTATAGTAAATGAATGCTTAACTTCAGCAGGAATTAAAGATCAACTTAGTATGTAACTGAATTACTACACTTATACTTACACAAACAACAATGTAGAAATAGTCACTAGTCTCTGTAAAGAACCTACTGTCTGTTGTGTTGTTAAATTGTGTGTAGTAAGCTTGTTTGTGTTTTGTCTCTGTTTAGTGGACTATATAAGAACATGTTATAGAAGAGCGAGACATATATTAGTTACAAATTAGTTTCAAGACAATTTTAAAGTAGATAAAAGTAAAGAAATTGAAACCACTGGGTCATATGGCCTAAGCTGACATTCTAAGGTAAGAGAAAGAATGGCATATGAATAGTGAGGGAGTAAAGCGAGTGAAGCAAGGAAGTGTAATTAAAAATAGAGGATATGGTTCAATTATTAAAGAATTTATGAAGAATAATTTTTATGGGTACAAATTATAGTGTCAAAATAAGTCACTTATAAATTCTTCTTTATTTTCATTCATTTTATTCACATGTTTGTTTTCCTTGCAGATATACATGTTATTTAAATGTTTGTGTTGCTTGCAGATAATAAGAAAACAATTTCCTATTATCATGATAATTTCGGTGATATCAATGAAAGATCAAGAAACATCGCAAAGCCTTACAAAGGTATGCAAATTTAATATAGCTTGCTATCAAGTTTTAATAAAAAGCATAAAATATGCTAACTCTTAACATACGTCAAAACGTATCATTTTTTTTCTTTCATTTCTATCAATATACTTTAAGAAGTTGATTGGCAAGCGAGCGAAGTGAGCGAGACACTTTCTGGGGTAACACAATTGAAAATCGGAGATGTTTATTTGTTTATATATATGTTTGGACATACATATGTCATTTTGTACTTTGACCCTCTCGTATTATAATGTTGGCTCAGTGTTTGATCTTGTTCCAAACTTCACTAAACTGAATCCTCTGGTTATCGATCATTACCCGTATCACCCTAGAAATTGAATTGTTTACCGCTCTGAATTTTTTGGGGGTGCAGTTAAAACTTAAAAAACTTACTTGAGTTACTTTTCTAGTGGTGGTGGTAAGTTAATACACTATTTGTCATAGTTATAAGCCCACACTAAACTATCCACGGATGTAAATCTTGCGTGGGTATGTTCAGTTGTGTGAAAGTATTGTGTGTTACAACTACTACTAAGAATATCACAAAGAAAAAGTTTAAATAGCGTGACTTGATTTTTTTTTTCCAATTCAAACAGTTGTGGGGAGTGGTTACTATGGCATTGAATGCCTTTAACGTAATATGTATCATTAAAACTACTTTTTTAGTAGCTTGAGTATTATAAGTTAAAATCGATCATTAAACAATATTGTAGTTCTAGGCTCGCTGCCATTTTGTGCTCAAGCACATCAGGAATTATATCTGACGTTTATTTATTTTTGGGTATAGCTATGCAAATATTGATTTTTTTGTGAATACTATAGGTATTATATGTACATATTCAATTATTTATTCATTAGAAAAGAAGGATCTAGATATGGAACTAAAACATTCTGTTGAGCCATCTGAGAGTAAAAACACCTTTGCAGGTATGTATATAAAGTAAAGAACAATCAAGCAAAGTGAAATAAGACACTGTCAGGGATGTAATATGTTTTATAAACATATAAATAAATTTCAGTAATCTGTGATAACTTTTTTGAGTACATTATTCACTGCATGCAAACATCAAAGTATGTCTTAAGGAATTATTTAAATTGCTTTATTGTGACTATTAACTTATCAACAATTTACAAACTATAGACTTTGCAGTCTGATAGTATGCATAAAGTGGTATTTTATATACATTTTTTACATTAGGTGATAACGTTATCTCGGAAGCATCAGTATTGTATAAAGAAGATGCAAACAAACCCAAGTATGGAAACAACAGTCACCAACGTCTTGCTGCCATATTTGCTGCTTCACTAATTAGTTTTGGGATTGTTGCATTCACTATCACTATAATCATAGCCATAGTATTATATTATAAAAATGTCAAAGAAAGAAAACAAATTCAAGATGTAGAAAATGGATTAAGCCGGAATTTCAATTCACATCCATCAGTAAGAAAAGCCAGAAAAGGACCTAATGGAGTACGACTAAAAACAGTTAGGTAAGATATAACCAGTGGGAAAGTTGTGCAAATGATTGAAATAAATAACACCTTTCAATGTTCACATCTATAGACTATTGTAACACTGTAATAAAGTAATAATTTAAGATCACAATACAATTATCAATGCTTTCCTGAGACTATATTATTGCTTGTTACACTGTAAATAAAGTAATAACTGAAGCGCACTATACAATTTTAAATGTATTCCTGAATGTTGACTACATTTTGTAGAATTCAACAATCAAAGTCAGAGCCAGATTTATACACTCTACCAGTTCCAGTAAACACCAGCTTAATCCTATCCAAATCCTGTGACAATATGGCGGATTCTGTGGCATTAGACTTAGACAATTATTCACTAAACATGAATCGAGAATACAGTGTAGTTCAGTTAACAAATCACAATGAGACCAGTAACATAAATATGGTGGCATCAAATTATGACATACCTACGCCTTGTTTGACTAATGTAAGCCCAGTGCACGAGATTTCCACTACTGAAGACCAACTACAGGATAAAGCACACGAGGAGACAAAGACCACTCCTGTATATAGTCATCTTTTTCAAGGAAAACATGTAAGCACATTGAGGAAAATATCCACCAATGAAGATATGCCAGAAAATGAAGATCACCATGAGATAAAGACCACTCTCATTTATGTTCAGCCAATTTGATGATATTATCAGTCTATTTGAGATAACATTTGAAAAGTTCAAATTTAGCTATCGTAATACAACTAGCTAAAAGGGTTTAGTGTGGAATAAACATGGCTATAGTAGTAAAAATACAGAGTAGCAACTACAAAGTATTTTGCAGTGACACTTGCTTGTTTAATGACAAGTTGGAAGCTTATTCAGATGTATACAAGATGATTAAGATTAGGCTAAAGAGAAGAGAGCTTTGAGTTACATCTCACAGCTTAAGTTTTAGTTCCTCATGTTTAGTTTTCATGAGCCTAATTAATGTAGTGTTTGGTAGCTACTCTAATAAAGTAGAAATATGTAACTATCCTGATTTATTGACATATAAAGATATCACAAAAAAGATCACGGATACAAAAGAGACTAAACATACTTTACCAAACTAAAGATTGTACATACATAACAAGTAATGAGAATACTTTATCTAATGAAAATAATCACAGATACTTAATAAGATTTAAAAGCAAAAAATACTTACCAAATTAAAAAAAAATACACACACAAATGCTTAGCCAAAGTTAAAACAACAACAACAAAAATACACTTTATGCCACAAACAGATAAAAAAAAATTTTTTTTAACAGAATTGGTTTCCATTTTATCACACCCTAGCTACTTTACCAAAGCAAATATTCACACATTATTTATCAACAGACTTTACAACACCAAAAGATCACTCATACCTTACCATACCTAGAGATCACAGATACTTTACCATCAAAGAGATCACAAATACCATATCAAACCAAGAGATCACAGATACTTACCAATCAAGACATGGTTGGAGAGTTTTGTGAGAAACTATTATAGACGAAAATGCTTTGATTAGTGACAAAATTTGAACCAATGAGTGGTACATCGTTGATAAAAGTATTACAGAAGCGCTGTATTATTATTATTGTTCCGGTTATCCTCCACAAGGACACTAACATTAACACTTTTAGCTATGTCACTCACGTGTACTAGCTAGCTAACTCGTCGATCGTCGATGTTCGTCGATCGTCGATCTATCACTTTGTTTTTGTATTTAAACTTTAGCTATTCTCATTTCACTTAGTTACTGAATTTGTTATTGACTCTGTTACTGTTCCTGCTGTTGTTCAGAACTCAATATATCCATCTTTGATATACCACCTGTTGGTCATCACACCAATCTTCCTACTTGGTAGTAAGGTGTATTTTACTGTATTATTCATAGCTTACTTATCTTATCTAATAAGGTATTTGAGTCTCAGGTTTGTCTTAGTCTGGGTCAAGACAACCTCTATTCAGAAGATCCAGTCAGTGGGAGAGCGAGTTGAGATTTACGACCTCTGTCTCTACTCTCCAACGAAGCTTCCAACGAATTAACGAATTGATTTAGCTCAACTGGAATTCTGACGGCGGCAACACTCGCTAGTGGGTCTTCGCTACGCAGATCAACCCAACTAGGATTGATTCTGTCTGTGTAGTGCTTCATTCTACATCGGGACCAGGTCCTCCACTTGCTGGATAGTCCCGAACAATTGTTGTTGTTTGAAAAAGTAAACAACAATTGAAGCACATGGCTAGTATTGTGGTTTAGAATGTCAGTGCTAACTAAAGGTTGTATAATACTTCACAACGAACTTCACAACAAACTTTCACAACGATCTCCGTCTGTAATGATTGACAAGGGAACGTTGATTGCCTGCGCATCATTGATTGCTAAATTCGGCCTACAGCTAGAAGGAGAGCTGCGAACGCTGGAAATCATTGCGGGTTCTGCTATTAGTGACAACATTCTATTGTAGTTGTTATCAACATATAACTGATATTGACAACGGTTATATATAAGTAAATTATATGAATTAACTGCATAGCTTGACACAACTAAGTAATGGGCAGACAGAAATCTTACAGGTGTATTTTGATGTAACCAATTTTACAATTACTGAACTGACTTGAAATTGTGCACCAACAATATTTGGATTGATTCCAGAAGTGAAATTTTTATCTCTATCAAAATGAATTATTGTTCTAAACAACAGCTCTCCATGTTGACCTCCATAATAAAGGTCTACAATAGAGTTGTGAGGAATTGGTAGAGTTTCTAGCAGTTGCTTTAGAACTTCCATAATATTTTCTTGCCAGTTTCTTGAGAGTCTCTCTGCTTGGCTTGCTGCACCTGATGATGGCAAAACAGTTGATGCCACCACAATCAAGGTCCTCTCCAGCTACCCAAGGGGAAGCTGATCAATCCTCAGATTAGGCATTAAGATAATATCAGTGGGTCTAGGAAAAGGGACCTTATGGAGCAAACCAAAAAAATGAGTTTTTTATGCTAACAAAAAGCTACAAATTTATCTCAACTTAGTGTTAAAATACTGGAGGCTAAAACCTTCAAGTGCAGAGAAACTGGCAGTTGAACTGGGCTGTATTCAGCCAAGCAATTGAACTAGAAATCGAGAAAACATAAATTGAATTTCCACTTCCGGTATAACTAACGTTTCCGTATACTTAACGGCGTACTCCGCCTACGCTATTAAATCGTCAGCCGCTTTTTTAACGGCGAGTAACGAAGTTTGGTAGAGTTCTTTTTAGCTTTCAAAACATCTCACAGCCTTTCTTGTCGGAATCCTTGGCTACTCTATTCGCTATTGTATAGTCTTTAGGCTCACTCGCCATTTGTGCTCAAGCACATCACTAGTTTAGAACACAATAATTACATGTCTCAGTTATTGTAGCATTGTCTGATTTGAGTTAATCCATTATGACCATTCAATTACCAGTGGCTTTGCACAACAAACTCCCAGCTACAAAATTTAAAAATGAAGTCTGGTAAAAGGTTTTCATTGTACCATTGCATGCTCCTTTCAAGATGTAGACAGCTGAAGGTAAATTTTGTTTTACCTGGAGAACGGTCCAAGAAAATAAACTCCCACTAAAACAGGAATTTGAGAAGACAGGTAGACCTACTAGCTAGAAGTTTTATAGTAAGTTGCACGGAAGTTTCGAAAATGATATGCCAAGATGTAATCTACTTTGCTTGGCTCCCTAGTGGGTTAGAGATACCCGTTTGAGCAATTTTCACTGCTTGAAGGTGCTTGTTTTACTAAATTGAGGAAACTATTACACTAAAGATTTACTGCATAGTTTACTCATTTAGTAAAACATACTTAGTTTTACTTGACAGGAAACCTTAAGTAAAACATTGTACCATGTTTTACTGTAGTTTTACAGGTCTGTTTTTTTACACCTTTGTTTTACTCATGGTTTACTGAAGGGTCCAAATGTTGTTAGTTAACTATTAAATGCATTTAACTAATTGTTTAGTTAACTTCTTGCATTATATTATTAAGCGAAATTAGAAAGCTAGGAACTGTAACTTGGCTGATGATTAATTGAAGAAGAATCCCTCATAAGCGCCAGCATATCCAGTGTGCATACCACTGCACAGTTTTATAACTGGTGTAGTTTTTTGCTTGATCACTCAGGTCCCAGGTCCTTCCAGAGAAAGACACAATTAGATAGTGACCCCACCTTGTATAATGTCCCTCCAACGGCATTGATGAAAATGTAGCTACGTTAAATGTTTGTTAGGCTATGTACTGTTGCGTAGACATAGGCGGCTCTGTGCATCGTGAACTACCTCCCTCAGGCCCTAAGTACTTCGCTGCGCTAGACGCTGGACCGTTAAAATAACGCTGTTTCCTCCCCAGCAGCCTCGCAAAGATACTGCATTATCTCATAGAAAACCCTTTTCCAGTTATGTGTAGGTAAGTATCGCCAGGTTAAATAAGTTAAAAACGCTTTACCATTAAAACTCTCGACTGGAAGTGGTCGTCTAAATTATTGTTGCGCGCTAGTCTACTACGGTACGCTACTGTGTCTTGGTGAACTTGAAGGAAGCTTTCGCTATCTACCCTGGCTTATGCTTCTGGGTAAGTAGTTATATTGCTAGCAGTCTGTAGGTTTCTAAGTATTTTAGCTGCACAGGGTCACCCAGGTCATTTGTTTTTCCTGGTGAAGTTGTGTTTCCTGAACATTTTTTTCTAAGTTATGATAGTGATATTTTGTGGTAGTTTTAGTATGACAAGGGCTCGTCAGTTTGTTTCATAGTACTCTTGAAAATTTTCATTTCTTTGTGAGAAAGTGTGTGTGCATGTTGGAATGGTTTCTAGTTACTGAATTATTCTAAAACATGCTCCACCAAAATTATCCTCACTCATAGCTTTTTCCCATGGCCACCCTAACATCCTTTAGTGTGCTCCTGGACAATGAAGGGGAGATAATCATTGCATGCAACTCAACATATTATATTTTCTACTTTGTTTTAGGCCCATGGTTTCATGTAGTCTTGCTGGCCAGACCCTTTACCTAATCGCTCTGCTCAGAAGGGTCTGGTTACCCTAACGTATCTGTTTGGTATCTTTCCCCAGGATTCCGGGGGAATGTATAAAATGTGTATGTCTTACGTCAAATTTAAGTGTGTGTGTCTATAAAATGTGCGTACAAATATTTTTAGCTAGTCCCACCAGTGTGCAGTGATGGGAAGAAAAAATGCTATTTTTCACATGCAGTTCATAGAATAAGACTAGGACAAGTCATAGGAGCCATGACAACCACTACTGCCATAAGCAACTTAGCATGATACAGTATAGTATTGATGACCATTACCAAATGTAAGTCTTATGACCTCATAGAGGTAGTTGCAGGTCTTATCAGTCACGATGTGTGGGACTGGTAGACAGTTAATTTGCTAAAAAAAATTCAACAGACAATGTTGGTTGGTGGTGGTTGTTGTTGTTGTTTTTTTGTTTGTTTGTTTGTTAACCCTAAGAGTGCATGCGCAAGAGGGTAGTAGTAGTTGCCCTGTCAGTCTGTCTGTCATGTTCTGATTTTGGAGATTACTGACTATTAACCGTTGATTTAGGTATAAACTTATTCAGAAAGAAGATTTAGGACCTTTTATTGTGCTTTTTTTTTTTTATTTGGGGCTAATTGTTGATGAAACGTGAAGCTTTCAGCTCCCTATGTGGGCTCACAGGGGGATCCCACATTCAAGGAAAGGGAAAGTCCCAGCAAGAGCAGGAACAGCCCTGCTGAAAGCTGAATTCACAAACAGACGGTAGCATGAAAGGTGCTGATTACTAGTTGATGTTTGTCATTGTGTGTTGATTACTAGTTGATGTTTGTCATTGTGTGTTGTTGCATATCATATTTGGAATTGTCATATGTGCTGTATTCTGATTGGATGTATCATTGCCGTGGATGACTAAGTATAAAGCCATCCACTATCATAGTTGTAGTCAGTCTATTCTATAAGCAAGTATCAACCAGTTACTGCTTGTGCGCTTCGGCGTGAATTGACTCTGGTGGCAGCGACAATAAGCTGTCTACCTTGCGTGCGACCTGGTCCCGAGGAACCAAGGGCCCACATATTTGGTGGCAGCGGTGGGATCCCGAACGGAAGACATTCCCTAAGGAACCACGAACCCTTGTGGAATTCTGAAGAAGAACACCTTCTAGCAGAACCACGACAACATTCATCGGTGGAGAAGACTTTTGAAACCGCAACTCAAACCAACGAAAGACATTTCGACTTCTTGGGAGACGTCTCGAGAAGAAAGCCGGGCAAGGGAACTGAGGATCCTGCGCCCATCCCAAGAAAATACGCATACCAGGAGCTTCCAGCTGCGGCGGAGGAGCTCGTCGGTGTCGGAGCCGAGGCGGAAGACACGAAGTACCAGGACTACCTGTGGCACTGCGGAGCTAGGGAGGACTGGCACACACTCTATTGTGACGGGAACCTTTTTTTTTTTTTTTTTTTGTGTTTGTGATTATTACTTGTAACCTCTGTCGTGCATTGATTTCTAATTGGGTACTTTGCCCAGTGTGATCATTGTGTTTCTTTTTGTGCAGGTCTATCCAGGGGGCGAGGACACTCTCCCTCTCATGACGGACAGGGCGGCTGGTGGTAAGAAAAGGACTGTTCGGCGGGTGCCCGCAGCGACCGACGGGGGAGACTATCGGCCCTCATACGTTCCACCGACGGTGGCTGCACGATCCCCGTACCCAAGCAGATTTCGGGACGGAACACACTACCTCGACGAGGAAGGCTCAGAGGTGAGCGTGGTACTGGCAGAGTTAGGAGAGGAGGGAGAAGGGGAAGAGGTGAAACAGAGAAGAGAGGAATCAAGTAGGGAATCAGAACTAGTGGGAAGATTAGGAATGGCGACGGGTGCAGAGTCGGAGGTTGACAAGTTGCTGAGGTTCATGACAGAGAAGGAGGAAAGGGACCAAGCCAGCAGGGCTGAGGCGGATAAAGCTAGGAGGCAGGAATTGTTGGAGGTGATGGGCAAGTTGAGGGAAGACGAAGAAACGAGGCGCAGGGAAGAAGAGGCTAGAAGGCGAGAGAGAGAGGAAGACAATAGAGCTAGGAGGCTAGAGGAGGAGACGGAGCAGAGAGATAGAAGGGATCTGCAAGCAGAGAAGCTGAAGGTATTGGGGGTGTACAAGGATGGGACAGAGATGTTAGGTTACCTCAACAAGTTTGAGCGGATAATGTCGGAGTGTGGTATAGGCAAAGGCAGATGGGCAGAGAGGTTGTTTCCGCGGTTGCCGGAACGACTGTGTGGAAGGATAGCAGGAGTAAGAGATGAGGGAGCGGAGTACGAGGAGGTCAAGAGAGTGCTTCTCAAGGCTGTGGGGGAGACGAGTCTCACGTACGGCCATCAGCTGTTCGAGCTGACAGGGGAGTCCTTGAAGACCAAGTCGGCTTCGGAGATCATGGAGGTGGTGGAGAAGATCTGCAGAGGGGTTCTCCAGGGGTGCAACACGCTTGAGGAATGTGTCGGAGCACTAGCCGCGGCACTGACTCGACGGGTCATACCGCCTGGGGGAAAGGTGTTCTTGGAGGGGAAGAAGTTGAGTAAGCTGGAGGACGTAAGGGACGCGTGGGAAACGTGGATGTCTGGGAGAATGAAGGGCAACTTTTACAAGGTTTTGGGGAGCATCAGTGAGGGTGGAGGCAGGAGTTTTAGAGACAGTGGATTTAGGGCTCAGGGAAGTGTGGCTAGCGACAGGGGTAACTTTACGTCTAGTTGTTTTAGCTGTGGTGAGAGGGGGCACAGGGCCTTTGAATGTAAGAAGGGTAGAGTAGGGGGGTCGAGTGAGAGCAGCAGACCGGTGACTTGTTTTGCTTGCGGCAAACCGGGCCATCGTAGTCCCGATTGTCCGAGTAAGAAAGTGGGCAATGTGGTGAAAAAGGAGGGTCCGTTTGGTAGGGTGGCCAGTGTGATGGTGGGGGTAAAGAGAGGTAACATGGCGGAAGGCATCGTGAATGGGAACAAGTGTGGAGTGCTGATAGACTCAGGAGCTGAGGTGGGGGTCATCCCGAGGTCGCTAGTGACTCAGGACGGACTAAAGTGCGGTCGCGTGCATGTTGCGGACGTGCATGGCCATTCCAAGAGTCACGACAGCACTATAGTTAGTTATAAGATAGGGGGGTTAGAATTTACCAAGTTAGCAGTGATAGATGACAGGACAGGGAACGATGTAGTCAGCATAGTGCCCTTTGATGTGACGAACCAGGAGGAGTGTGAAGCGTTTGGGGGGGCGATTAGAGAATACAAGGCGAGGCTAGCTGAGGCATCTGAGTGTAAGACAGTCAGGGTATTAACGAGGAGTCAGGCAAGAAGGGAGGAGGAGTTGGACGTGTGTGAGCAAGATGTATCTGTCGGTGAGTGGTGTAGTATTGAGACAGACGAAGAAGTGCAAGGACCGGAAGAGAAAGGGTTGGATGTCAGTGAGTCGAAAGACGAAGCTGAATCGCCTCTCTTGTCCGAGAGCACGGGGGAGGTTGAAGAGGGGTGCGATCCAGTAGCTCTGGAGGGTATGAATGCAGAGCAGGGGGAAATAGAGGGAAAGGTGAGGGAGTTAGCCAGCGAAGTGGGTCCAGTAAGAAGTGGTAAGGATGGGGAAGACTTCAGGAGGGAACTAAGAGAAGACGATAGTTTGAAGGCGTGGAGAGAACTGGGAGAGAATAAGGAGAGGGGGTTTGCATGGAAGAAGGGAGTTTTGGTTAGGAGCCAGTATGTGGCATGGGAAGAGTTTAGGGATGTTTTAGTGGTGCCTAAGGGGTTTAGGAGCAGGATAGTGTCATTGGTGCATGATAAAGGGGGTCACTTGAGTGGAGAGAAGGTAGCGAAAATGATCGGTAGGTATTTCATGTGGCCAGGTATGAATAAAGATGTGTGTGAATATTGTAGTTCATGTGAGTTGTGTCAAGTGCGTAGTAAGCACAAGCCGAGGAGGGCTCCGGTGGTGGACAGACCTGTGCTGACTGAACCATTTGAGTCAGTGGCAGTAGACCTGGTGGGGCCTCTACCCAAGGGCAAAGGTGGGTGCAGGTTCCTGCTTACATATGTCTGTCTAGCCACCAGATGGCCTGAGGCCGTGCCTCTTAGGAGTATTACGGCCAAGGCCGTGGCCGAGGGACTGTGGGCTATTTTCTCGAGGACTTCGGTCCCTGAGAGAATGCTTTCCGATCAGGGGAGCCAGTTTTGTGGCAGGGTTGTGAGGGAACTGTGTGAACTGTTGGGCATTGAGAAATTGAGGACGTCCCCCTATCACCCGGAGACAAACGGGGCGGTAGAGAGGTTACACGGGACACTTAAGGGGATATTGGGAAAGTGCATGAGTGAGGGAGTAGATTGGGTGGGACAGGTTGCCTTTGTACTATACGTATTGAGACAAATGCCCCATGCGGATAGCGGGTTTAGTCCTTTTGACCTGGTATATGGGTATCGGGTCAGGACACCTCTTGATGCTTTGTACCATGGGTTATACGAAGTTGAGAGCGAGAAGTTGAATGTGTGCGAATGGGTTAGGTGCATGGCTGAGAGATTAGAGAGAATGCGAGAGTGTGCAGCAGTGAAGATGATGAAGGGGAAACAGGGGAGGTTGGATTATGTGAACAGGGGAAGCAAGTTGCGGGAGTTTGAGGAGGGACAACTGGTCTTGTACAGGGTCCCTGGGATGCAGAGTAAATTGGCGGATTCGTGGGAAGGACCATATCGAGTGATAAAAAGGATGGGAATGGTGAATTATAGGATAGGCCGGTTAGATTCGGAGAAATATGTTAAGGTCGTGCATGTCAATTGTCTGAAGGAGTACAAGGAGAGGTTGGAGGTAAATAGGATCGATGTGGTGTTGGAAGAAGGAGCGAACGAGAGGAATGTACTGAGCGGAGAATGTGAAGGATTTGTAGAATCGGAGCTGGAGGAACTGTTGAGGAAGTACGGTGGTTTGTTTGTGGGAAAACCTGGTTTTACGGATTTGGTACAATTGTCGATTGACACAGGTGACTCGCCGCCGATAAGGCAAACACCATATTCGGTACCACTGGGTATACGGGAGAAGGTCAGGCACGAGTTAGATGTGTTGGAAGAGGGTGACATTATAGAGAGGAGTTGCAGCCCGTGGGCTTCTCCTCTGGTGCCGGTGAGGAAAAAGGATGGAGGGATTAGGTTGTGTGTTGATTTCAGGAAGGTGAATGAAGCAACAGTGCGGGAGCCGTACTATATTCCGGGTTTTGATGAGATGGTGGAGAGGGTAGGTGCAGGTCGGGTTTTGTCGAAGCTTGACTTGGAGAAAGGGTTTCATCAGGTTGGAGTGAAGGAGGAGGATAGGTTGAAGACAGCGGGAAATTTCAGTTTAAGAGGATGCCTTTCGGGTTGACAAACGCTCCATCAGTCTTCCAAAGGCTGATGGATCAGGTGTTGAGATGTTGTTGGGATTTTGCGAGGGTGTATATCGACGACGTGCTGGTGGTGTCAGGTAGTTGGAAGGTGCATTTGAGACATTTGGGTGAGGTTTTTGAGGCGTTGAAGATAGCGGGATTGACGGTGAAGAAGGAGAAATGTGTTTTTGGCAAGAGGAAATTAGAGTTTCTGGGCCACCTCGTGGGGGATGGTGTTGTATCTGTTCCTGAGGCAAGGGTGCGGGCGATTCTGGAGCATCCACGTCCGGGGAGCAGGAAGCAGTTACGTGGCTTCTTGGGGTTGATAGGCTTCTATCGAAGGTTCGTCCGTGGCATCCACCGCTGGACGGCCGTTTTGACGCCCCATACGTCTGGTCCAGGTAATGGGAGGTTGGTGTGGACAAGCCCCATGGAGGAGGCTTTTCGTGAATTATGCATATGTTTGTCTGATTGTGTAGTTTTGTGTGTTCCTCAGTGTGAGGACTGTTTTATGTTAGAGTGTGATGCCTGTGGAACTGGTGTCGGTGCAGTGTTGTCAGTGCTACGAGACGGAGAGTGGAGACCGGTGGCGTTTTTCTCTCGTCAACTTAAGGGCGCCCAAGTGCGATACAGCGCCCAGGAATTGGAATGTCTGGCAGTCGTAGAGGCTGTGAGACACTTTGCGTATTTCCTGTATGGAAGACGGTTTACGATCTTGACGGATCACCGCAGTTTGGAGACGCTGGTTTCGGGTCGTCAAGGAAACAGGAGAGTACACGGCTGGGCTTTGAAGCTGGCCGAGTTTGACTTCATGGTGAAGTACAGAAAGGGTACGGAGAATGGAGCGGCCGATTCGTTAAGCAGATGTTTCGGCGATGAAGAGGAGAAGGATAGTCTCATGGAGGAGGGGGGAGATGTGGGCTCACAGGGGGATCCCACATTCAAGGAAAGGGAAAGTCCCAGCAAGAGCAGGAACAGCCCTGCTGAAAGCTGAATTCACAAACAGACAGTAGCATGAAAGGTGTTGATTACTAGTTGATGTTTGTCATTGTGTGTTGTTGCATACCATATTTGGAATTGTCATATGTGCTGTATTCTGATTGGATGTATCATTGCCGTGGATGACTAAGTATAAAGCCATCCACTATCATAGTTGTAGTCAGTCTATTCTATAAGCAAGTATCAACCAGTTACTGCTTGTGCGCTTCGGCGTGAATTGACTCTGGTGGCAGCGACAATAAGCTGTCTACCTTGCGTGCGACCTGGTCCCGAGGAACCAAGGGCCCACATAGCCTACAACACATAGGAGTAGGAACCGCAGCGGCAGTAGCGGCCATGGCCGCTACACTTTTTTTTTTACAAACAATCGAAATCTGTTTACTCACACTTATGCATGCTTATTTATTATTATTATTATTTTTTTAGGCAGCCGGTAACTAACATGTCGAGAACATAAGTTCCTCAAGCAATGTATTGGATAGCTCAATACTCTCATTTAGTTTCCAAACGAGATCTTGCAAAGAAATAGAGTGTAAAAAGTTTTCAATCCTCAGGGTAGGTGGCCTTGTACCAACGATCATTGCGATCATTGCGATTGGTAAAGGGTCTTGCTACACGAGACTACGACAGTAGAGCAATTTGCATCATTGTTAGACCCAGTAAGAAAGGGAAGCATCAATAAGTAATGTTAATTCTGTTTTTCCTTCCATGGAAAGATTGAATAGTCAGTGTCACAGATCCATAAAGACTTTACCTTCTGCTACATGGTAAAAGTCAGTGTGTTTTGTAAGATTCCGTTAAACTAAAAAATTCTACTTTACAAGGTAGGGTTAGCCAATAGGCATGATTGATTAGTACATAAAATGCTTTCATCAATTTTATTATGTCAATTTTTGGATTAATTACATTTAAACCCCACCCAATCCGGCAAATATGAACCTGTACGGCCATTGAAACCACACCCATTTGTGGTCAATACAAAACATTTTCATATGTATTTTTGTAATCGTTGTGACAATTGGTAACAGAAAAGTAATTAAAACTGTCCAAAGATACTGCTTCTGTGGTCACTATTAGCCACAAACTCGACATTGATTTACCGTAACCCGAAGCACTTCACTCACTCATGGCATTAGTGGCTGGACAGACAAGAATCAGCTTAACTAAAGTACATACTTCAGACATTACCTGTCTTTGTGCAGGAGTAAGTGATTTAGGTATGACACAATATCATCAAGGCAAAGTTGGCTATGGGTTTCCATTGCAGTACCCAAAACTGCAAATGTGATGCAAGACTGCCAGCATGAAAATCATCCTTATAATACTGTACAACATATTCTAACTCTTCATTGTTGTCGTCTTTTCTTGCAGATTCAAAAGAAGATCAGTTGTTTCAGTGTGTGAAAACTTGGTTCAAATCTTTCCTGAATAAAGGAACTATAAGATCAAGGCTTTCAAAATACTGTTGCTGATAAAGCTCTTCAGGAAAACTTGGTGAATGACCAATTCCAGTTCCCGTTTCATATCTCGATGGAGTCCTCCTTTTCCTGGGCAAAGTAGGGTCATTTACGTCTAGTGTGTGCTGCTTTGAAACAACCATGGTCCAAAACAAATGAAATGAATTATTAATTTCAAATGCCCTCAAGTGTATCTTATGTATGTGTACTACTTAAATTCAATCATCTCATCAATTTTCATATTATATATATATATATATAATATATAATATATATACAGTTATTTGCCTCCCTTGACTGAATCACTAGCTGCAAGGTTTAAGGCACTCCTGTTCACATACTTCTCCACTTCTAGAGCCGCACATGTTAGCAACACCATCATAGCATTGTGATTTGCAATTAGTAACGCCAATATTCATGCATAGCATTACATCTTTTAAACACCTAACTTTAATAGGTTCAACATGATAAAGACTAATAAAAATCTAATAAAATCTTCTATGGGTTCAAATTGGTTATTTCATAGTGTAAACACATAACAGGTTGCTGTATGTTGGCAGAGTCAGTAACTTCATCTGCCATTAATGCAAAGTATCGTGCTTGCTGAACAGATTCTGCTATCTTACACAAAATATGCTTGTACATAATATCCATCAGTTCATTTTGAATCTGAGGACTGGTATATTTGTTTTGTTTCTTTTGCTTTAGCATGTCATATATTTTAGCATCATCCATGCACGAAGGTACATTAATTGCACAAAGTTGCTGTCATATTCATTATTGTCACCATGCAAGGCAATCCCTAGCCTCCACAAAAAGTGTATATTTTGTGCAACTTTCAAAAGATACTGACGGTTACGGGCTTTTCCTTCTACATGAGAACTTGCCAACATATCTCCCACACTCTTTGACATACTTGCTGGAATTGTCAACAGCTGCTTTATGAGCAGTTGTGTCTTCATGCCTGGCAAAACGACGAGTACCGTCTTTCCAATTTCAATTATTAAAGCCATACAAAAATACAGAATCAAGGAAGTTACCTTGAATTTTGTCTAAGTGACCTAAGTTTCAAATAGATAAATTACATTGCCTGCATTGAAATATAATTCTGCACTTCACTTACCTGATTGAATAGCCTTTACACAAATGAAACAATAAGCTACATCCTTGGACATATCATAGTACAACGACTTCCACCTGGTAAACCATCTGCTCTGAGAGCCATGAACAACCTTGGTTTTGCCAAAAGACCTTGCAGGAAATACAACATTGTTAGGTTGCAGAGGATGCTCGGGTTGGTAGATCAGGAAGATCAGGGTGCGAACTACAACTCGCTCTCAAGCCAGAAGCCACACTTACAAACCAGCAAGAATACCATAAATTCGGTAATAATCGTCATCCATTTATTTTCGCCACGCTCACTTGTTATAAAACCCTTACGCGCCACGCCCTCAATTTTAGTGCGTACGGCCCTGCAATTTTACTACCACTGTCCACGATAACGTACCCTAAACCCCTTCAACCCCGAGCTGCCCTCAAAGATGGTGGGCAATACGTAGTAGCATAGTTGCCAACTATCCCGGTTTTGCCGGGATTATCCCGTTTTTTTTAGCCTTTCCCGTTTTTTTTAGCCTTTCCCGGTTTTTTTAGCCTTTCCCGGATCCCGACAACAAAGGGGGTTAATAACTATTAGCCAACAGCTGCACACAATAGTCTGCAAGTTAGTCTGCTTGATATCAGTGGTTTGTGTAGTGGTATAGCTATCTGTACAGCATATCTACAAGGGTGGTTACTATAAAACATTTTTCATGTTATAAACTTGGTTGAAAACACTGAAATAAAGAATAAAATATTATTGTATGAAATAATAGCACAACAGCAAAAGTTCATCATTTGGTACAGGTGAGTGAATCAAGAATGGCTGAAGTCTTCTCAAGGAGGTTAGTGATTATTCAGTGATATTCAGGATCCAGAGTTGGAACACAAGTAGCTACAAATAGCCAGGCTATTTTGGTAGACTGTTGGACGTCAGTAGTGTTCTCAAGCGAAAAATAGACCTGGAAAGTATCAAATAGAACAAAGAAATGACACAGAACTTCACTTATTACTCCTTTCTGATCAAGATTATTAGCTAAATTCAGTTGTTTCTGTTGTTTACTTCCGCTTGTCAAAATATAGTGTATGTATGTCTATGGTCAACTCACCTCTATCAGTTGCTTCGTGTGTCCATTCCTGTTTGACTCACAACCATTACTGACATCTCTGCAGGTGTCTTTCAGGGTAATAGCTACCATAGCTAGCTTTCTGAACCTAAGCAACGCGAAGTAGCGTGCCGAAGCTTAGCAACGACTTAGCAGATTTTCTCGTAGCCCAGGCATTATCTTCTATAATCACAGACTGGAACACTCGGGCTCTTAATTTCTTTCAGCAATATTCATGCTATCTTAATGATATTCATGATGGTTAATTAGTGGGCGTGGCCTACCCCGATTTTTCATTTTAGAAAGTTGGCAACTATGTAGTAGGGCGGGGCGTAACGTCAAACTCAAGACTAGTTGGGCGGAGCCCGACCTCTGCTGAAGGGAGAGGTCGGGTAACAAGCCTATACCTGGGTTTGTTCCTGCTGAGTCAGCTAATCATGACGTCATGAACCGATTGTGTGGATTTACGATTTGTGGCCATTCTTTTCACCCACGCACATTTCTTGCTCCTTTTGCTCCTGGTGTGTACGTATATTTCTGCGTAGGCGTATTCCTGTCCGCCCACCCATTCCCTTAGCATTTAACCACACTGCAATCTGATTGGACTGCAACGTACGTTGCAGCTGGGAACAAACCCGGGTATAGGCTTGTTACCCGACCTCTCCCTTCAGCAGAGGTCGGGCTCCGCCCAACTAACTCAAGACCTCTATTTATTGTTTATCTTACTCTGCCACCCACATACACATTTTACAAAACGTGGGTGTGGTAGTTAATTCAGTTGTATATCCTGAAAATCTATTCCACTAGGTCAAAGTTGATTAATCTACTCGAGTTCAGTTCTTCAACTAACCTTAGCTATATCCAGTAATCACTGGTATAGATAGATGACTATTATTTACTGAGAAGTCATCAAGAAAACGACACAGTAGTACTTAACAATGTTTATTACAAATGTGTTTATTCTGGCTTTACTTCTGAAAGGTTAGTGATTCTAGTATTGTAATGGGGATCATTCAAATCATGATGAACAATAAGTGCTACAGGAGCAGTGCAATTGTCACATAAGAATCTGTTTGAAAAATCTGTACAACAAGTTTGGTTAAATTCACTTTAGGTTTGATTACCCTTCTTAATTGCAAAATTAAGCACTTTTTGAATTATGTTCATACAAAAAGTGATAAAAGTTTATTATAATCAGCCACTACTGCTAGGAGTGCACACTATGAAGGGTTATAATACAAGACAAACTATAAGCTTTAATTCATTAGCTTTCTTTATAAGAAATAACGTTTCGTATACTTATTAAGGAACACAAACATGTTTTTGCACTTTGTGCAAGCTTGTGCTAAATACTGTTGTTTGAAATAATTATTGGCATAGAAAATTATAGTCATGGTATTATCCTTTTTTATATTTTAATTCTTTCTTGATGCTTGTGGAAAGAGAAAATATTTCTAATGCAGGTTAACTTGCTTGAATAAATATCTGAATATTTTTTAAAAGGAAATATTTTGTTGTGAATATTAATATGGCAGTTTCATGCTTGTATGTTAAAACCCACAACTATTATACATATGCCTGGCTAATAACAGTGATCCATGTTATGCCTATTATTTTTCAAACAATTTGCTTGTATTTGTGTGAACTGGACGTAAATTACAAAAATTTCATTTTAACTGAAAAACAACAACAAAAACAACAAATGTCAGCCCCAGAACATACACAAGAAATAGCATTATATAATAGTGTTAACCTTTGTTATTCAATATTGCTCACTCCCAGCTCTCCACCCTGTGCCACCTTAACCTCCATATAACCATTACTGGAAGGAGGGGGATTGGTATTGCGCTGGAGCCTCTTCCAGCCAATACTTAATACCAGATCCTTCACACCTACAAGATCCTGATTGACATACAGTGCGGGAATTGCGTAGGGGTATGGATTTTGGTGGAATCAAGAACGTTTCAGACCGCGGTACTTCTTCAGCTCGTTATACAGAATTGAAAAGGGATGCTTGGGCCTAACTATTCTCCACCAGAGTTCAAATGTGGCTGTTCTGCACGGGTCTTTTGAAAGATATATTATTATAAGTTCTTTAATACAAATGACAAGCACTAGAAACAGGAACTTTATAACAAAACTGACACGTAACAATGCAATATTATAACAAACTCACATGATGCAATTAGAACATGATACACCCACACACTATTCAATCAATTAACTATAACACACTATACACTATTCATAAATTAACAGGACCACACAAGAATGAACTATGCAACTGACAAGTCCATTACGATATTGTTCTTAAAGTCTTCACTTCTTCATATCTTCTTACTTTTCTACACTTCTTAGATGTTGGGCAGACCCCACATCTCCCTCACCAGGACGAGTACCCTTGGACAATTCTTACACAAACAGGGCGGGCTAGGTGGTATCTTCCCATGCTTGCCTGGTGAGTCCATCTGCATTTGTGCCACCCACACCAGGTCTGTACTGAATATCAACATTAAATTGCATAAGTTTTAGTGCATAACCTTTCAGCCGTTTATTGAAATGAGAGCTTGTCAGTAGAGCACAGCATGGCTGGTGATCTGTTTATATCACAAACGAACATCCATAGATAATACAACTGTAGCAAAAGACACCCATTCAGTAACACCGTAACAGTGCTCAGCTCCTTGAAGCTGCCGTGAATAAAACACAACTTTTTGTTCAATACTGTCTCATATGTCCTCACAAAATTATAAAGTCAGATACTGAATAACTTACAATATGCAGTGCCCATCTCGCTGGTCCAGTGCACCACTTCTGGGGCTTTAGAGGATGTTAAAGGAGATAACACAGCTGAATAATAGTGAAAAACCAACAATACACTTCCAACAATAACTGATATTTCCAAGAAATACTCTTAGATCTTTGTTGTTCTTGGCTTTTTGAACACTCATAGCAGAGACACGATGTTCCTGTGCTGCCATTTTGTAAAGCACTCAACACTCTACTCAGATGATATAGATACTCCACCCAGTTGTCAGACCATATCAAGACATCGTCAAAATAATTAGAACTGAACTGTGAGCATTGGTTAAGCACCTTCTCCACTGCAGCTTGAAAGACTTCAGGGGAATTTTTTTAATTGAAAAGGCATCCGCTTAAATCTGTACTTACCAAAAGGGCAAGTGAATGTGGTCAAATCTCTCACTGATACTTTGACTTTGAGCTGGTATAGTTACCCTTTGCCAAATCTAACTTGTATAAAACTCTTGCTGACTCAGCTTTCTCCACAATAGAAGGAAGCCAAACCTTGACCATGTGCTAGAGATACATCATAACTGCCATGCCTATTGCTTCCTACTCTGCAAGTTTGATGGAAATAATACTGCCTAACTACCATTCCAACATTAATAACCTCATACCATTATAAATTACATGACTTAAATTTATTTGTAATGTTGTAACATTACAAGGACAGAATAAATTCACTCTATTTTCTTCACACATTGTATTGGTAATGTATCTTACAAATTCCTACATACTTTTTTGTAAGATTAATAATAATTGAATATTACGATACTGTAAATTTATTTTTGTATCAGAATAGCATTTCATCTATACTTAGAGCTTTTTTATTACTCATATTATCAATAATCTCTTGATTTAGTGTACTTCCTATACCACTTAGCAGAAATACAGGCAACATTTTTTTAATTTTGCATTCAATCTATTACTCTATGAATACTATGTAAAAGTTGAAGTTTCCCACTGCAGTGAAAACACAAATTATAAATATTAATAAAATGTGTATGCAGAAGAATATTTTTTCATAGCATAGATGTAATCATTCATAATGTACCCATTATGTTGTGTTCATTTGTAGGTGCTACAGAAATACACTGCATAGAAATATCAGTGACATCACTTCCTGACTTACTATTCAGGGAACATAAGAGTATTGTAGAGGGATCAGTTCTCTGGCTCTATTGTGAGGTCAATTCAATATCTAGTACTCTGTCAGTGACTTGGAATAAAAATGGAGGACAACTGGTACAAGATGTTCCTCATATTCGTATGAGAACTACAAACACCTCCTCCACTATCTTACTACTAGTGATAGATAATGTAGATCAGTGTACTGCCAGGGATGGACAAGACTATGTTAGTGAAAATAACTTCACTATGACAGGTACTGATTTAATAATGTAACAATTTTACATATTTTTTGTTTCAGTGTTATCTTCCAGAACACCTGGAATATTGAAGATTACATCTCAAGATCCCCTCACAACTGGACTTAATGCAAACAGAACAGGGGCTCATAGTGGGCGTAGTATTTCTCTATCCTTCACTGCAGGTCATTTTGGAGATAATGAAATGAATTATTCAATTCCTGCTGTGCAATGGCTGAAAGATGGGAATTCATCTGCTTTAGTTCCCACTGATACTTTAGTAGGCACAAATGGTCAATTAAGGTCTACTCTCTCATTTACTTTTACTACTTCTGATGCTGGTGTGTATCAGTGCATTTTTATTGATAACAATTCACAAATTTATGGCTCCTTTCCACTCAGAATTGATACTGGTAAGTATGATTAACTATCACTTAACATTATGAGAAAACTCATACTAGTAATAATTCAATTATTAAATGAAAATTATAAATATCAGTCTATCTGGCAACAGTTTTTCACTTTCTTTTCAAATAACCGTGTTATCACTCTCTGATTCATTTATGTTGTTATATTTAATAATATTTTTCCTTAGTATAATAGTATTCAAATTTTAGACCAATAGAAATTAATGCATTATAGTCTATTAATCATAGTATGAATGAGTAATATTTAAAAGAAGTACATTGTCATAATGGAATTAAATATTAATTACTCTCTAATATCAAATTTAATGTTTTTTAGTGAGACAATTGTTATTTTAATTATAATTGTTGTAACAATTAGAATAGAAATTAGTTTTTTAGGTGACACTGAGCTATAGATAGTGTGGTTGCAGACTCAAGCCTTATATCCAGCATAGACAGGAATTGGTAGTTTATGATGCTGCCACCAAGACTCTCTCGGTAGCTAAGTCTATTGCGCTCCCAGTAGCATTATTCAATGATCAAAAGTGTTTTAAGTCCATTGACTATAGGACACACAAGGTAAGAAATACACAGGACCAGAAGAGTAAAGAATCTGACTACAAGATAATGACACAGTTTTATATGCTCATGGATATTTCCAAATGGAGAACACCAATACTGGGTGTGCTCACAAAAATATCATGCTAAAAATAACATATTATAGTAGTGCAGTGTAATGTACTTCTGTTTTAAATGTATATTCATCGCATGTTCCTCTCCTTTGACTTTTTCTTCTTCCTCTCTGGCTCTTCTCTCTCATCCTTTCCATCTGTCCATCATTCATGGCCCTTTTGACAAAGGGCAGACCCACAGATAATAATACTTGTTTCTCTCACTTTAATATAGTAAGTCATAGATGAAATCTTTTTCCGCAGCCTTGGCCACGCTTTTAACTTATACAAGATTTTTTCTTTGGTTAAAGCCAGAAATGTTTGGTACATTTTGATGGGCTTATTCTTAAGATAATGTGCTTTGTACTTAAATCTATTTTAGGAAATGTTACTATTCCTAAAAGAGTATCAACACAAGTTGTATTTCATACTATACCTAATAAATTAGTATTGGAAGTTTCTAGTGAGGGAGAATATGATAACATTGTTTGGAACAGAGGTGCTGCAACATTGGGTGCAAGTTTATCAGCTCCTGCCAAACTCAGTGAATTTACTAACTTTTTTGAAATATTTGTTCGTGAACCAACTACTACATCTGATTATGCTATTTATGATATCTTCTATTCTGGAGCTGCAGGAATAGGAATTACAATTGCAGTTGTCTCCCCAGGTAAATTAGCACTTTAATTTACACTTGATTAACTTTACATTTTAGTGACATAAAATTAATAGTATTACCTACCACCACAACTGGACAAGTAGAGAGGTTATCAGTTCTAGAAGGAGATAACATTAACGTCTCTTGCTATTCTACTGGAGGACCAGTACCAGTTATCACATGGTCTCTTAATAATCACAGCACTGAATTTAGCCAAACAGATATTATTAATGAAGCTTCCTTATCATCTGCTAATCTTGTTACTATTGGTAATTTAAATTCTACACTGCACATAGCAGATGCCCAGTATCCTACACATGATGGAGTATACACATGTACTGGAAGGAATACTGCATCAGATTCTCATAATACCAGTAGTGTTAATATCTCACTTATGATAAAAGGTAATTGAATCCTTATTATGTTGTACCTGGTCTATTTTAAAATTTTAATCATCAATATATAGTACTTATTACATGAGTCAGAGTTTGATATGGTGAAATATTTCATGAGCATGCTAATTTATTTTCAAGAGCCAGAGGCGAGTGAAAATAAAGCCTGAGAGTGAAACATCTAGCCATATCACTTTGACAAGTGTAATAAGTGGTTTATTCCATGCTAGATATCTTCACTGAAGTAGTTTGTTGGCAACTCTTGGTATAAAGTTGGACATAAAACTCTCTAGGGGCTCCCTACAGATATTTTAGCAGCTGCTCAAACCTGGTTGGGTAGGCTCCACTGGAGTAAAATAGCTGTAAAACCCTAAAAACTGATAAGCCAGGCCAGGTTGCTATAACTACTATGGTAATGCACTTGCTCAATACAACCATGAGATAACACTATGTGATATTGTGAGTTATCTCACGTTCATGTACCTAAAGGTAGCATTGTGAAGGTATAGCTCAGAATAAATTATATTATAACATACTTAAGTATAAGACATTACTTTCATGCTATGTGTAATTGGATGTACTGCGTTAATTGTATTAATTACTAATCATCACAATACAGAGGTCTACTATTTATTCAAGTATTCATCCTGAGATATAATTGACTTTATGAGTATAGCTAAATTATTTTCAAGTTCATCTAGATTTGGTTAAAGATTGTTTATAAAATTATAATGCGTATAGTAATTATCATTTTAATAATTATTTGATATAATAATAAATTGAAATAAACACTTTTATTATACAAATGAATGTTACATGATTGAACGATATTGATATATTTAAAAAAAAATTGTACCATTCCATCTTAATTTAATAAGTATTGTTTGAGATGAAAATATATGTAATAAAGCATTATAAATAGGAACATAGTCATATGGACAATATGAGCTGAAACACTTGAATAGTGACACTGGGCCTGCTGGATTATGTTTTATATATTTTTTGATTATTGTTTTTTTTTTATTATTCAAAAAAATGTGTTATTACTCCAAACGAGTAATACATTATTCCATAATTTTTCTTATTATTCTCATATAGATGTAAGTAAAAACAATTGCAGCATAATAGATTGTATATTATGAAATGAATGAGTGAAACTAGCAGTCTCTCTTACCTTCATACTGAATTATTCAAAAAATGTTCACACTCAGAATTGTGGCAAGTTCATTTCCCTCAAATAAAATGGTGCCAGCCTAGCTTACCAGATTACCATTTCCCAGATTTTTACAGCTAACTTTATTTACCAAAAAAACTTTTCAACTAGGTCAGCAACTACTAAAACAGTTTGAACAGTGATATCTTATGCTCCTCCAGATTATGGTAGCATTTTTTCTGAAATAATAGACATGAAATTGAGTAATGGAATAATTCTAGATAAGTCATAAAAATAATAATAAAGGGAATAATCCATAACTATAAAAGAAAACCAATAGTGGTTTTTTTTTTCTTTCCATTTCTATTACAATGGAAGGACATAAGCATATACATACACTCAGAGTGTCACAGCCAATTAACTTTACTAGCTGAGTCACCGACTCTAGAACAAACATCAGCAGTAATGATGTTTAACATATTATAGCTAATACACCACTTATTACAGTCAGCAAGGTGGTACCATGGTACATTCAAACTGTCCAATCAGATTGCTCAATTCGAGGTGAATAAATGTCATACCCACCTCCTAGGAAGTGAATAAGTAAACCATCCAATCAAAATAAGTGTTTGTGTGTTTCCTATAGCCTCCTCCGTTTGGTCGGAAAGAGATTTACACTATCCTCTGACCTTTGGCCCTCAGTTGTGTAAATCCCATACCAACCTCCACATCGTGGTGTAACTTATAAATATTTCACCCTCAGGATGTGTTTCACTCCGTCTGGCTCTTGAAAATATATTAGTTTTAATTTGACTCATGTAATAAACATTATATACATGTAGTAATTCCAGAGGTCAGAGTAGAAGTGATTTCAAATAACAACACTGAAAATAAAACAGTTATTCTTATCTGCAACATAGTAAGAGGCAACCCAATGGATTATAGTTATGAATGGACATTCAATGGAACTGAATTAAACAGTACTAATTCTCATCTTATTTTAACAAACCTTACGATTAAGCAAACAGGAACATATTTCTGTTCAGTGACTAATGAGGTTGGAACTGGAACAGGAAATGCAACACTCCTGTATAAAAATAATGACATTGGAATAGGGAATGGAACAGTTACTAGTGAAAATGAAAGTGAGTACATAATATACAATTGAAAGTTTAAATAAGGTTTGAATTGAGATATTAATTAAAATTATACAATAAAATATATTATTTTAATTTATTTTGTTTCATTTCAGAAATTGCCTTGTAGCTATTATTGTTATAAAGTCAAATATTTTGTAACAATTCATGAAACTTATAGTAGATGTGAATAATTTTGCACAAAAACTTTTCACAAGCAATATTATTTTCGCAAAATGTAAATTTTACTATAAATTCTTGAGTTAACATAACATTTATAGGCTTAGGTTTACAATATTGATTTTCTGCAGTAGTTTTGAACTTGAATTATTTATATAGCTGCATGATATTGTAATGTAATTGAAGAAATAATTGCCTAATATCTTGAGGATATACAATACAAGTAGTATAATTTTCATTCTTGCATGGCTTAAGTTATACTAAGGTACTAAATGGGTAAGTATTAAATACTTGTAATAATTCAATTTTCTCTAAATGTTTGAAATACTTTTACATATAAAAGTAGCCAGTAACTAGGCCTAACATTTGTGGCATTTTTGTTGGCAGTGACAGACTGAGTGTTATATATGGTTGTATAGTTTCTGTATATAGTTGTAGCTGAAGATGAAATGTACATAAAGTTACTTAATTATTACAAAGTGTTGAAAGCTTCCCTTTAATTAGGCATATTTTATTGACAAACATATTGAATACTGAGAGATAAGTTGAGTCTTTTGCCAATGTGTGGTGAGTATTGTATTTTTTTTCACGTGTTTTTCATAGCAATGCTTGGATATTTCTGGTGTAGCTAGGTGTCAAGACTGCATCAGTGGAAATGAAAGCTTTCACTGATTTTATATAATATTTAACTTAAACTAAGTGAAGCAAACATCATTGGAGACACTTATTATTCTTTCTGAAACTTAATTTTTTTAATTTTTGACTAGGAGAGTAATTGCAGTGTTAGCAACATCATTTATAGCAAATGAAGGAAAATAAAATATTTGTACAAAAAATTTGACCTTATGATTAGTAGCTATGACAAAATTTTTATAAGTATGCATATTCAAAAGTAGCTAAAAGTTTTATATAACTAAACAAGCAAGTTTTTAATTTTTTTAAGCAATTAAAATTTAATTTTTTTAACAATTTAATTTTTTTTAACAAATCAACTAGAAAGTCTATATTTTGCCAAAGACATTTTAAAAAAAAATTATACAGCAATGTATTTGAATTTAAGTGTAGAAGTCAATGAGCTATGTATGTTTTTAGTTATGGAGACAAAGAATTCTATTGATGAAGTATTAGCAGGATCATTAGTTTCTTCTTTGGTGGTCATCCTAGTTACTGTGATTGTTATTACCAGTATTGTGTAAGTTTGAGAACTGATTGTAATAAAATATTTTTGAGTATATTTAGCAGGAAAATTTATTAATTGCATTAATTTTTCAAGTAAATATTTTTTAAAGGTATCAGCAATAAAATTAACATGATTGTTCCCGTTATCATCTTGTGTTGTGACTTATATATTGAGGCTTAGATAGTGTTGTGTATAGAGTTCTTTTTAATTTGCCCATTCGTTATTTTTTATTAATTGTTGACAATCCCTTCTGACTATTAATTAGTTTTTATTAGTTTTTGGATAATTTTCAATAGTTTAATTTTAGTTATTTAATAGTAGCTAGGCTACTGGAGCACGCCAAGTGTGTAAACTTTTAACAGAAGATTAGTATAAGTTAATAACCATAAAATCTCGGTCTGGTGGACCTTCTAGTGGCTATACCTAATGAGATGAATGACCTAAAACACAAACATATATATGCTAGAAGTGAAGGTGACAATTGCTGATTCTCAAGCCTGCTCGAGCAAGCAAAAGCAAGCTCAAGCTGGAATGAGTAAACAACTACATGATCACACACAAACAGACTATAGACAAGATGTAACAAAAAATAAAAAAGATTTACTGATACACACTGAGAGCACATGAACAGGTCCTTCTGGCGCCTGACGAAGCTGAGGAAGGCGCCAGAAGGACCTGTTCATGTGCTCTCAGTGTGTATCAGTAAATCTTTTTTATTTTTTGTTACATCTTGTCTATAGTCTGTTTGTGTGTGATCATGTAGTTGTTTACTCATTCCAGCTTGAGCTTGCTTTTGCTTGCTCGAGCAGGCTTGAGAATCAGCAATTGTCACCTTCACTTCTAGCATATATATGTTTGTGTTTTAGGTCATTCATCTCATTAGGTATAGCCACTAGAAGGTCCACCAGACCGAGATTTTATGGTTATTAAATTATACTAATCTTCTGTTAAAAGTTTACACACTTGGCGTGCTCCAGTAGCCTAGCTACTATTAAATAAATAAGGTATCAGCAATAAAATTAACATGATTGTTCCCGTTATCATCTTGTGTTGTGACTTATATATTGAGGCTTAGATAGTGTTGTGTATAGAGTTCTTTTTAATTTGCCCATTCGTTATTTTTTATTAATTGTTGACAATCCCTTCTGACTATTAATTAGTTTTTATTAGTTTTTGGATAATTTTCAATAGTTTAATTTTAGTTTAGTTATTTAAAAAAAATCAATTAAGTTTAGTTAGTTTTAGTTAGTTTTAAGAATTGTTAAAATTGGTTATAGCTACTGTACTCAATTCATGAATTAAAATAATCTTGTTCTGTATTATTATTCCCATGACTTAATGCCGACTATGAGCTGGGCTGCTATTCAGAGAGTAAGCTAATATATCTGCTGATGATAACTCAGACTCCATCACTTGTGGTCTTCAGCTTGTGACAGGGAGATCAATTGACAGTTAGGATAGGTATAAGCTGTGGATTTCTAACTAGGGATGTCCACATTATGCCAAAATAAACTTAGGCTTAATTGGTAGACAAAGTGTAGGGTTTAATTAATTAAGTGTAGTTAATAGGTTTATTTTCTAGCATAATCTACTATAGCCAAAATATCAAATTTATGTATACTTATTTGAAAGACTGCTGAGGAAACACCTACAGTGGTTCCTCAACCATTTACACTGAAATAGAGCAATTGAATTGTATTAGAGTCGCACTATTTATGAACTTTTTACACATTGTTTTTGAAATTGTTTTTTAAATATCCTATCATTAATTACTGTGATTTCATCAAGGCCAAAAGGCATAATAGATAAAATTAAAGGCATAGTGTGGACATCCCTATTGCCAACTCACCTGGAGCATGAATTTTTAGGTAGTAGTAGTGTTGAACGATTGCATAGTGCATTGCTCCACTTTAAAGTAGTGGGTGTGGTCATTTAAGCATTGGCGGTAATAATTGTTATATCCAAATTAATGATTAGTTTTCACTTTATTTCTGGTGTTGTAGGATGTTAAAAGTTAAGTTATTTTCAATTATAACAGTTTGGTTTTGATTTATTGCTGAAAAAAGGGCCTACTAATAAGCTTAGTTTTAATTAATGATTACAACAATAGGTTTAGGAAACTATTATAGAATATATAATTGCTTAAAAAGGAGAGTTAATGGCATAGCAAGTTTTAAGTAATATTAAATGTATTTAACAGTTATTAGTATTGAAGTTTATTTTTCAAAATTGTAAGATTGTTACAGCAAAATTATTACTACAAGATTATTTTTGTCTTAATGTAGGACACTAATAGTCAAAAAGAGGCTCCAGCAAAAGAAGGCAGATATTATCCATGAACATGACTGCATTGATTCTACTAAGAAAGAGAAGAGTGAATATGATAAAGAAATTGCAGTAGAGAGTGACTTTAATGTTACAATTTGTGATGCTTATGGACAATTACCTACATAATGTTGTTCTTATACAATGAAAGTTTTAAAACGAATTGACTTACTTTTTAAATAGTATCTGCCAAATACAATTATTTTTTAGTGTGTAATATTGTTGTATCATTATTATTATTTTACTTTATAGAGGAAAAAATAATCGTTAATTTTTGAAAAGTATGATTTCATAAAATATACATAATTGAACAATATTTTTATTATCCTTCAGTACTCACTCAGTCAGTCAGTCATTCTGTCACACACCAAAAGGCGGATCTGAAAGATATCAGCTTCCAGAGGATTGAAACAAGCATCAAAATGACAGACTGAAAGTACTGTTTATAAGACAAATAGCTACATTATGCCAAGAAAGCCAGTTCCAATGCAGTAATTTACAAAAAAATGAATATTGTGATGAATACACTTTATTTGTTTCTTTCTAATCCTATCCATATTTTAAGCTATAGCTATGTTCCTATTGATACATCTGGCCTAATGTATTTAAATGTAAACCCTTTACCTCACGCATATGAGTGGATCGTCAACCACTTCCTGAAACTAATGAACTGCACAAATCAGGAAGGAAAAAAATGAAAACTAAGAACAAAACCAAATTACAAAGGTATTTATGTCTAGAATATTGAAAAGGAGCGAATAGTAGAGGTTGGCGAATTATGCACATTAGTTATTATGCTATCTATGAGGCCACACATTGATAGCTAACTTCCGTCATTTGGGATTTTGATGTTTGAGTTCAGACTAGTAGGATGTGGAAGACATACAATATCTCTATTATAGGTGATCTCTTTTATGACCTTTCCCGTTCGTTTTTTCTGTGCAGTAATTCAGCGAATCGAGCGAAGCGAGCGGAGCTGACTTATTAATGAGTCCGCGATATATATGTTATAGTTATAAACCAAAATTGAGGTTTGTATGCGATTTATAAACTCCGAGACACGAGGGCGCAGCCCGAGTGGCGAGGATTTATAAATCGAAATACAAACCTAATGATTTTGGTTTATAACTATTTTATAGCCAGAACATAAACAACGAGCAAAGTATAGCGTTAGCTATCTTAGTAATTGTATTAAAGTACCCAAACTCTTCATTATTCCATTTTGCTTTGATCTGCCTTCTACCATAATTATGGTTGCTAAGAACTATATCAGACTTTTCCCCGCTAATACATTTTCTTACGAGCATACCAGACTGTATCAGATTTATAGTTCTTAACGACAAGCGCGGTCGCTCGGGTAACGGGCTATAAATATATATATAGCTATATATATATATATACAGTGCATCCAGCTTAGAGAACAAATAAATGGCATATTTTATTGTCTTAGTCTTTTCTTTACAGGTGGAGAAATATGGGAGCTACAGATATTATTTTTTGTATACTTATACATCAATGCTATATTGACACATGACATGTTTTATAATTGTGGTAGCGTGGTTAATGTTGAGGTTATACTAGGTTGAAGTGCAAGAGTCAAATTGTGAGTATAAATGTGTTTAAGCTGGGAAATTTAAATTATAATAGTTGGAGTTGTTACACTTTGCAAGTTGGAAATATACTAGATGAATTTTCATTTGAACAAAATTCGGTGCATTAATTATATTTGTATAGGCCAATATTTCTATTTTATTAAATAAAAGTGTTTAAGCTGGGATTTCTACATTTTTTGAACTGGAGTATTCTTATTACACCAAATCATAGATAAATGGCTTAAGTTTATGGTTGCTAAATACCAAAGCTATGTAAACAAAATTGAGCAAATTAGAGCTGTTTTTTGATAAAAATATTCAGAAATGGGATGGCACCCTCAAAGTAGTGACGTATCGCGGCTGATTATTCCGGTTCTCATACGTAAACGTGACGTCATGAATGTGCGCATGCTCAATGGAAATCTCGATCACAGCAGTTGTAGAAGAGACTACTTACTGTATTGAGTATGGCTTCTGAGCTAGTTACGTTTAGTGCCCGGGAAAGGGGTATTAAATTTTATGAAATACCCTTGCCCAACGTGAGATCGGGGTGGAGATTCCGCTGTGAGCTGGAGCGGCATAACGCAAGAGATGCGAATAGCATTTGTTTGAAGTGCAGTCCACCTGCACCTTAGGGCACCTCGCAACCAATGAAGGTTTCAGCTCACCTAGCGCTCTTGTTGCAAGCCGTTTTTTTTCGCTGATGGGTGAGTTTGATTGTGTTTTGTGTATTTTTCGATTGTGTTCAGCTCTTAGGATTGTTAGGTCAAAGTTTAATTTAATTTTAAAGATTAATTCAAGACATGACTACTGTATACAATAATAATTAATAATTTAAATAATTTTCAATAGTTTTTTAGAAGCAAGAAGGCTTGTTCCATAAAAAAAATCATCCCTCGTTGTTGTAGGAAGGTGACATCTGCGCCATTTTCCAGGCTTCCTGGAAATAGAAATTTCCGGTACATCATCTGCACTTTGGAGGTGTCGGTTAAAGGTGATGTGCAGCGATTACCCGAAATCAGGGATGCTCTTGGTAATACCTCTCTGGAATGACTAACAATAAAACAACAGTTACGCAATCCAACACTGCCAACATTAACACCCTCACCATGTGACTCTGACACCACAATTATATATAACGAATCCCCTCAACCTGACAGTGATGACACCCATCTCCCATATGACAGTGACGAGACAGTGCTTCCTGAGGAGAGTGACGAAACAGTACTACACCATGACAGTGACGAAACAGTGCTACCCTATGACACAGTGACTGACTTCCATTTGGGATGCTTTCCTCTTCCAGACTCCAGCTCGTCATCCAGCCTCTCGTCTGTCAAGTCCTCCAAGGATGACAGGATCCCAAAGAAATCCGCATAGATCTCCTGGGCCCATTTGCGAATGCTCTGATCACTGAAGCCGGTTGCAAGACCTGCTAGTTTGCAAGCTTCCAGAATCCCCATTCCAGTAGAAATGCAGGCACCAAACATCTGAAGTGCCACAGCCTTTTGAGAAACAAAACTCGTGTGTCTTTCTGTGCGTGTTTGTAGTGTATGCATGCCTTCTGTAATTATGTGTGGACTATGTTTAATTATATGGTATAATGTCATTTGTTCATTGTAAGTTGTACACTTGGACTTCATCCTACTAGGTCGAGATGGTGGACACTCTGGTGGTGGAGCTGATGCATGCCTTCCCTGGATGGCCTTCACCTTCAGGATATTCTCAATCTTTTCTCCTGTCTTTGCTGTGCATGCCCTTTTACTGGTTGCATTTAGTGGAATATTGCTGATGTCAGTCAGCAACTCAAGCTCTCCTGTTTTCCTTTTGAAAGCATTTTCTTCCGTAGATCTACTTCCAGAAGCCATACTGAACTGTTGTGTTAATTATTATTAATAAAGACAAGCTATTAATGAAGTGGGGGAATACCCAATCGGTTCGCGCGCGTTTGGGGGGGGAGTCGGGCATAACGCGCAAGTTTTATAACTGACGATTTGTGACAAATGACAGCGATTTGGTGACGTCAAAATAAAATGGCGCTAATGTATTAAAGTCTATGTAAGGTGACTGATTCTATGACTTCTGTTGGGCCAATTCTTGTTGTACTCTGGAAACTGGTGTAGAATCTAGAAAGAAGAGATATGTCACAGGCATGGTAAAGTATTCTAGCTTAAATATAAAAAAAAATCAATTGTTTGTTCTTTAAGCTGGATGCACTGTATATATTTTTTTTTGTTCTTGTTAGGTCTGGGAATTGTTTTTGTTCTTGCGTGGGCGTACATGTGCACATTTTCTCCTACGCGCTTGCGCGGGCCGGGTAACCTTAGCAACATTTTGTTTTGTTTACCCGCCGTATGAAGTAGCGATGCCCAGTGAAACAAATTCTGCTAAAGAGAGATAAAACGTTAGAAACGCTCGATCAAGAGCTTTGAAGAGAGTGGAATCAGTGAGTGGAATCAGTGAGTGGAAACAGTGAGTGGAATCAGTGAGTGGAAACAGTGAGTGGAATCAGTGAGTGGAATCAGTGAGTGGAATCAGTGAGTGGAAACAGTGAGTGGAATCAGTGAGTGGAATCAGTGAGTGGAATCAGTGAGTGGAATCAGTGAGTGGAATCAAAAATACAAGAAGGCTTTATCATACAGTTTCAGCTACAGGGAGCCTTCATCAACAGTGGTATAGAATAGAAGCACCAATGGATCTATATGAAACACAACAGACAGACATAACATTAACAACATCAAAATAAATAACTGTATCTTAGTACAAATTGGTTGAATGTACAAACGTTTCAGCTACACGGAGCCTTCATCATAGAAAAAAGCTACCACTATTGTTTTCTCACTTTGACAGTATTTTGTAGCCACACCAAGCGTGCATGGAATAGATGCACATACAGGGAACATGCACTCGCTCGCTATTTCGTGCTATTAGAGTGCATCACTAGTAGCTACTTCTTCCCAACAAACTTGTAGGCAATGGGTACTTATTCTGAGATGATTTACTATAAAAAAATATATATAAATTATTTTTTTTTGCAAAACTTCATTGAGTTAATGTTTAATCAAAATTTCAGGTAATTTTGATGGGATTTTTTAGGACTGCAGGAATTTAAAATCGTTTCTCCCTCTTGCTAGGCAGATGAACCCAGGCAGCCACAGTTTCTAAACCCTTCATCTATTACCACCATGTCTCTCTATTGCAAATGCAAAGGATAAAGGCTTGACTAATTCTATTTACTTAGCACACTTGCAGCCAGAACACCTAGTTTATAAGTAATCAGTTGTGACACACAAACTAGTTCTCCAACTCTCCTGATTTCAAGAGTTTATAAGTCTGGCACAATTTCCAGTTATCACTAAAGAATGTCATGTATTAGCTGTGAAACAAAATGTATCATAATGGCTCAATAGAGAATTAACTGCATTTTATAAAAGCCTACCACTTCTTTCTTTTCTTTATCTGTGGAGAATCAATGAAATCGTCATTACTATTTTTTTCATCCTTAGATGTACTCAGAACAGCAGTAACTGCTCCAATAGCCTTGGTAATGTCTGCTGTATAGATACCAATCAGAATCTTAATGTGGCCACTGTTTATAATTGGAGTTGTTGATCTGCATCTTTGATGGGCAACAGTGCTGGATCTGAAAGTATTTTAAACAGAAAGTGACATTGGAATCTTCAAATAGAATTAGCTACTAACACAGAGGGTAGTTAGTAAACTCAAAGATTCCTTTGAAAGTCTCAAAGCCAGTCTCTCGAAGACTACATTAAATTGCTATTGTTAAAAATACAAAATTAATTATAAATTTTCCCTAAAACTAGCTACATGCTAGCATATGCTAGTATTTATGAAATCTAGCTAGTGATGAAAGTATATTTATATAATGAAAAAAATTGAATAAGCAACGACCACTCAATTCTGTCCAGAATTAATAAATACTGGACTTGTTTTGCTTTGGTTGGTCTGCCACATTGTTGTATAAGAACACAAGTGGTAAAAATTCTGACTCAGCATATCAATAAGTAGAGGTGCGTCCATAAGAGGGTCGCAATTATTATTGGAGTACAAGGAAAAACAACGACGAACAAAAAGTGGTTGATATTATAATTTTATTTCCAGTTAATACAGTCGCTAAAAATGGGGGCTCATTCTGAAAAAGGGGGGCTCGTACGACACAAGTATAGCACCTCCCCCCCCCCCCCCCCCCCCCCCCCCTGAATCCGTCCCTGCACCTTTGTGACGTCACCGCAACAGACTCTAAATAAACACAACCTAGTGAGTTAAACACAGCCTGGTAAGCTAAACACCGCTTGGTAAGGCTGAACACCCCCCTAATGAGCTAAACACTTACCAACACCGCCTGGTAAGCAAGCACCCCTGGTGAGCTAAACACTGCCATGGGTGAGTGAAACATCGCCTGGTGAGCTAAACACCGCCTCGTGAGTTAAACACCTCTTGGTAAGCTGAACACCGCTTGGTAAAGCTGAACTCCGCCTACTAACCTAAACACCGCCTGGCAATCTAAACACCGCCTGGCAGGCTAAACGCCGCCTGCTAAGCTAAGCACCACCTAGTGAGCTAAACACCGCATGGTAGGTTCAACACTGCCTGGTAAGCTAAACACATCGCCCGCCTGGTAAGCTTAGCACGCCTAGTGAGCTAAACACCGCCTGGTAGGCTAAACACCGCATTGTGAGCTAAACATCGCTAAATAATTTTGACACAAACGGCACTTCATAGTTTGTGACCACGCCTCCCACAATCACACTTTACGACATTTCAGCTCTACTGCAAAAGCGATAAAAACTATCCCCCGTTGCGATGCGAGGGTGCAAATTCTACGCGAGTCATGAAGCTGGCGTTTGGAGTTACCGTCCTGGTTTGGCTATTGGCTGGCTTGGACGCAGTATTTCCGAATTCGTTGAGGCTTAGCGTTGAAGCAGACATTCCAGGCAATATTGTTAACTTTCGATGTATCGGTGCTGTCCAAGGCTGTTCTGGTTTACCACCTGCAACGGGTACACCTCCCCGATGTATCGGTGCTGTCCAAGGCTGTTCTGGTGAACCACCTGCAACGGGTACACCTCCCCGACCGCCTTGCTGCTACTTCAAACTAAACTTTTCAAGAGGAGCAACTCCTATGAGAGTAGATAGTATTGATTATGACGGAGGGGGAATGAACTTAAACTACACATTATCACCTTCTACAGAAGCAATTTTTTTTTGCGAATGTGAGACTGCAAATGGTACCATCTCTACTAAAGGAGTTTATTATGCAGGCGAGTAAATACTAAGATTCACTGAACTACTGGGGCTTTAAGAAAGTTTGTTTCTAGTTTGTGTGTTTGCTATGCTCTTGCAATTGAAATTGATCTTTTCTATACACAGCTATTCAAGATCAGAATAAAGTAGAGTCACTGGATGTATATAGAAACAAGCAAGTTAACCTGAAATGTCCATTCTTGCTTGGAAACCTCCATATGACAGCCAAACCATATGAGATATGCTGGAGGAATTCTACCTGTTCAGATGGTAGTGAATGCTGCTTAAAAAATAACTCGAAGTTATCAGTTTCAGATAGAAATTTGACTATAATTGAAGTATTAAATAATCAAATATATTCCTGCAGTCTTTATTTGGAGAGATGTGAATACTGTAGGACAAATTTGTTTGGAAATGTTTCATATGAAATCAATGTATTTGGTGAGTTGCTTGAATATAACAATACGGTCCTTACTGAGAAAATTGTATATATATATATATATATATATATAATAGTATGTATGTACAGGGGGAGGGAGACCTATGGGATTTCCCACCCCAAGCCAAAGTTTCCCCCACCTCCAAAGAATTTGCCAATTGAATTGCTTAATCAGCTACAAATTATAATAGCAACAAAAGCATGATCCAGTGATTACTGTTTGAATTTCTCTTGTATAGTAAAATAATTTTTTGGAGACCTTCAATGGCAATTCTTTAGTCATGCCAAGTTCAGTTATGTTAGCTGATTTCGTTTTTAACCGATCAGTTGGCTGCAGCTATTCAAACTGAAAGCATTTATTATTATTACTTATAGTAATGTCTAAAAAATAATTCCGCTGAAGACAGCTAACTTTTTAGCTATTCTAAGATCTCTTGATGCCCTTGTAGCTACTTCTCCTGTGACTTTTACTCCATAGTTTTTTTTCCATTTCTTGAAAAAAGTTCTTTTGAGAAATAGCCCTCTGCTCTTATGCTTAATTTGATTAGTTGTTTTTGTTGTTTGCTGTTTTTTTGTTTTTTTTTGCAAATAAGCCTCAAAATTCTGTTGATTGAATAATTCTTGATTTTATCGGTTATGACCCCCATGCTGTAATATTACAGGCTAGGGCATTAAAAGCATTAAGGCCACAGCTAGTATAGGCAGTTATAAGTATTGGTCTTGATATTTTGATATTTGATCTTAACAGTTGTTTAGAAAAAATTTTTTTTTTGCATATTATTAATAAGTTGATCTGTAATTTTACAATTGAGATAGAATAGTTTAACAAGTCTAATATATTTAGATGTTGTAGAGAGTGCTAATACTTCTGTTGTAAACCAAGAGGTTGCGGTTTTAGAAGGAAACGATGTCAACATTAACTGTACCTCCATTGGAGGTCCAACACCCACTGTAAGATGGACATTTAATAATTCTAATACATTCAGTCGGACTGATGTGGTCACACACCCTCAACGTGGAAGTGATAGAAATGTAACATTAGGAAGAGTCATATCTACTCTACATATAGTCAATGCTCAATACCCAGCAAATGATGGAGTGTATATATGTATTGGAAGTAATAACTTCAACTCTACTAATGCCAGTGTCACCGTACAAGTACAAGGTATAGAGCTGATATGTGTTCGTGTATAGAGTAGCTCAACAAATTTCTAGCATTTAATCATCGACCATTCTTAAGCAAAAAGAAATGGGTAAAAGAAAACTTGAATGCTAGGAGTATAGTAGGATTACCACGACATTTAGCTTAATTTAGAAGTTTTCATTCAGCCAAATTGACGGGCCCACGTTCTCCGATGTTTGAAAAAAAAATCGATTTAATGTTATCACACTTTGTTTTTATACATAGAGGCAGCATTACACTTACTTTCGAAAATTTTTTGAACCATATGGACAAATTGCGTATTTTTAATTGTATGAAAATTGAGATAGAAAATTCTATTTTGACTGAGAATTTTCAGGGCATCTAGCGGCCCAGTTTTTTTGTCTACAAACTTCTAACACTCAGAATAGAAAGTATGAAGCCTGCAGAGAGTGTCACAGCTGTTTGGAAGTATATGAATAAAAGTTTTCCAACCAAACATTGCGAGTAAGTGACCAGTCTTGTTTCTCGGAGTCTACTCAAAATCTGCTGTAAAATGAACTGATTCCTGTTCTTTTTCAGGCTCTTAGAAGTGTTTTATTGTTATATAGCTATAATTACATACTTTAGATGTCTGGCTGGTTTGTTTAAGGTTGTTTGTGGTTGCTTTGCCAAATTCAACTTCTACAAGATGCCCAAGTTCTTAAGAAAGTCAGAATCGAAATAGTTTATCTTGGCAAGTGCTTTCTCCTAGTAGTACTTGCTGGCGGGCAGAAATAAAATAGCTAGGGGGAAAAACAGAAGTAAGTTTAATATGCCTTCACAACCATGGATATTCTGCGGGGACCAAAGGGTGTGTTGGCACCCTTAAAAGCCCTTGCAACCATGATAGAATTATCATATAACAATTGGTCATACTAGCAAGTGCCCCCATCACACAGTGGCTCACTTGACGTATGCACAGTAAGAAAGTAGTAGCATAAGTTATTTTTATTCATTTTTATCATTCTCTACTATTGGTTAAGGTTACATAATTTTCCCTTTCCTGCTCTCTCTTTACCTGAACTATCTCAGTTTTCTTATCCTCCACTTTTCCTTTTTTCAGCTCTCTCTTCTTAAATCTGGAGTCCATTCTTTACCTTTGTCTACCTATCTTGCTTCTGAATCTCTCTGTACTTCTATCATGATTCTGGACTTATGATTAGCGAAATGTTTCCTCCTTTTTTGTACTTTTACCTTTCTTTTGGAGCTTATGCCGCTTTTACTCTGCAAGTTTACTATGCCGCCTTACCTCGCCAATTACACCCGCTTTTTAATCGCCTTTTTCCCTTCACCTTTGTACTTTTGCCCTCCTGTATGAAACCTGTGCCACCTTCGCTCGTCTATTTCACCCGCTTTTAGTGTACAATTAATCACTTACAACTGAATGGTACGACTCTTTTACCTACTCAAGGTATGACAACGCTTTATCCAACTGTTTAAACTCATGAACTATTCATGAATACATGGTCATCGTTGTTACTGACGCACAAGCATATTATTATAATATAGTTGTATTGTACATTGTGGCTTCTAGCCAGCTTGCTGACTTTGCAGTTCCAGTGAGTTACTCTGAAAGCATAATCAATGTTAATTTGGCAATTTGGCCACTCTTTACAAAATGTAATACATTTTTATGTTCTCGTAACCAAAATGTAATTTTATCTTCTATTTTGTTACATGTTAGCATATTGTCATTGTATATAAGCATAGTTCCAACTTCTAATATATAAACATAGTTAATATATCAATGAACTATTTGTATTTTTACAGTTTTACCTCGGGTGATGTTAGAAGTCATGGATCGATCTAGAGTTAGATTAGGTGAAGCTGTGACTCTTACTTGTACTGTAGTAAGAGGTAATCCTCCAAGTTATTCCTTTCAATGGTATCACAATGGAATGCCAACTAGTTCCACATCAGAAACATCAACTACCTCCACTTTGGTGATAGATTCAGTAATGGCGTCCAACACTGGCACATATGAGTGTAATGTAACAAATGAGGCTGGTACTAAGTCACAAAGTGTTGATATATCTATTGGACGTAAGTAGTAGTCTTTATACTAAAAATATTATTACACCAAATATCACTTGATCAAGTCCAGATGGGATATTATTAGTACCAGGCCGAAATAAAGCTTCAATGGCGAATAGCACATAAATGGGTACATTTGCAGTAACTAATATTATATCACTGGATCATATTTTTGGCCACATTTAGTGCTCGTGCTGATGTAGAGAACATTAGCTTTGAATAAAGTGAGAGTTGGCTAAACCACATAAAAAATCATTTATATCATTGTAAGCTGTATTTCATCCATTCACTTTCCTTGCCTTTCTTTCAAATATCATGAGTACAAAGTGCTATGTGTCCCTTTAAACTATTAGCAGTTCATACATAGCATAGACATGGGTAAATTATGTATGTATTTAAAACATTTAGCTTGTTTTGCATATATTTCACTAGAACCTCCTGAAGTCTCACTGCCATATAGCAGCACAGTTGTCCTGAGTAATTCTGTGGTAACACTAGTTTGTAATGCTACACAAGGAGACAATCATATCACTTTTATGTGGACTGGACCTGATGGCAATATGTTAGATATGATGATGATTTCCAGTAATAACTACTCTAGTGAAGTTACCATTTCAACTGCTGAAGCATCAGTCTTTGGAAGTTATACTTGTTTGGCTACAAATTCCTTTGGATCTTCCAATGGAAGTCTGACATTATTTCAAGCAAGTAAGAAAAGATTATTATACTTGTACACCTGATTTTTTTTTTTAATGAGGATGTTCTTTATTTTATACTTATCAATGACAATTTTTGGGAGTTGTTTCATCAATAAGTGTTTACTGTTGTAGCTGATGTCTATGTAAAATGTACACCGAATATACAATTTTCCCAGGAGGGGTGATCTTTGAGTTCTTTGTCAATGTTACTAATGGGAACACTGTATATGCTAACAACAGCATTATTTAATACCTGAGGCCATTAGCCACTGTTTCAATTTGTATCTGATATCACTGAGGAAAGTCCACGGACCGAAAATTGTTTACATTTATAGCGTATTTCAGTTCTAAAAATCATACTATTTCATTATTAAAAAGACACTATAGTAAATAAATACAATGCTAAGTTATATTATAATATCACTCTGTATAAGGAATACTTCTATCTATTCTCAAATATTGCATTAAATCTGTATATTAAATGAGGACTAATGTGGCACGCAAATGCACACTCATTGACTATTAATACCATTTCCATTATTGCTACCTTTACTAATCATAATGGCAGCAATAATGCCTTCAGTCAATATCTCGCTTCAACTACAACAAACTCTGTATGTGTGTGTTAGATGGAGTATTCATGAGTTCTTCACCACAACTTTCTCCAACCAGCACAAAGTTGTACACAAGATCCGTGACAACTGTTGCAGCTTCTGTGTCAGTCACCGTAGTGATGATAGTGATCATCTCACTTGTAGCCAGTACAGTTTTTTTCGCATACAAATGCAAACGTAAGAAAGGGCTAAATATGAGGTAAGTTTCCTAATGATTTGTTTTTGAAAATATACATGACTAAGGCATTTTTTTTGTCCAGGAAACATCCTGATATAGGAGATATTATCTACCAATCCAATGATGTTAAATGTTCAAGCGACAACCCTCCCTCTCTCCCTCCCTCTTTCCCTCCCTCTCTCCCTCCCTCTCTCCCTCTCTCTGGAGCTTTGTTTCAGCTGATCTATGAAGATATAGCAAGTAGTTCTGCTCTAAGTGATGCATTGATCCCCTTTCAATCATTATCTCTGACAAAAAAAATTGGACAAGGTATATTAGTTTTGTAGTATTACACATACATTTATTTTACTCGCTGGTAATAATCCATAGGAGCATTTGGAACCGTTTTTAAAGGAGTTCTAAAATATCATGAGAAAGAAATAATTGAAATTGAAGTTGCTGTTAAAACAATAAAAAGTAAGTTTACAGTTGTTTCCTTTCACACCTACATATCTCTTATTATAATAATAGCCAATTTTTCTCTTTCTAACAGCCAATGATAACTTAATTAACAATACTGGCAGTTAGAAAGAGAAAAATATGTTATTATTATAATTATTTCAGCCAAGAATGACTGAATCATTTCTGTTATTTAATTACGCAATTATTCATTTTCAGTTAATCCATCATTCATCATTTGTGCAATGTGCAAGAATTTATTAGCATCTCTGTCTATTGTTGTTGGCAATCATCATTGACATCTATCACCACAGAAAAAAAAGGATTGTTGCCAATATTGTTCAATTGTATGAACACTAACTAATACGGTTGAACCTCTGATAGTGAAATCAATAAGTTAAATTTCCTATATATTATTGTGGACATTTTGCATGCACCTTCCAATAAGAAATGTATTGCGCATCACTTCTTAAAGCAAACGTTTCAGTTGCGAACTGAATGCCCTGGTCCCAAAGTGTTAATTTGAAACTTCAATAACTGTATAAGTTCACAAGTATAAGTGAACGTCATGTCATATTGCAAACAGTGATGAGGATAGCTCTCCTTTTGTATAAACTGTACTTTTAGATTCCTCAGCATCTTATATGGAATTGAAGGGTTTATTGGAGGAGAGTGTGATCATGTGTGGGTTTGACCATCCTCACGTCCTCGGACTCATTGGCATCAGTCTGGATCCCAGCAACTCTCCTCACCTACTCCTGCCATTCATGGAAAATGGAGACCTCAGGACCTACTTGAAGAACAGAAGAAAGAATCCAAGCTTCACAGATAAACAGTACATTAGAGTAAGATTGGCACTGAGATTTGAAAGTGTGCCATTGTGTTTAACTCTGTGACCATTCCTTATACCCTAGGGCCTAGAACTAGACACTTTGGTGCGGTTGTGTTTGGAGGTGGCTGACGGAATGGAATATATATCGGCCAAGAAGCTAGTACACAGAGATCTTGCAACGAGGAATTGCATGTGAGTGTGACTAAAGTAAGCTGTGTATTTAAAATTGGATGTAGAATTATGTGACATACCTTCCATGGTCATACCAGGGTTGATGGCATCCTGAGTGTAAGAGTGGCTGACTTTGGTCTGACTAGAGACATCTACGAGACAGACTACTACAGACAGAGTCAACAAGGCAGAGTGCCTGTCAAGTGGATGGCTCCTGAGAGTCTCCATGACAGAATCAGTAACGAGAAGACAGACGTGGTGAGTTAGAATGGGTTATAGTCAGTTCAAATCATCCTGGCTACAATACTCATTGAAAACAATAAACAAAATTGAGCCTTGTTGATTTTCACCTATTGTAACTGTATTGAGAAGTGTAGCAGTAATTGTTGTTGCTTTAATAATGTGCACCATGAGAGATAGACGAAAATAGTTATCAGGCTGTTGACAACTAAAATCACTCTTCCCAATGATGCCTGAAGTCATTCACACTAGCTATATATTAACTTTCAATGAGGTTTCAGCCTAGTTAGAAATTAATTACTTTCTAGGACAAAAAACAAACAAATTTAGGCACCAATTAACGCAGGTAATAAACACAAGTGATTGATTATCACAATATTTATTATGTGTCACTCATTGGTTGTAACTCTGGTCGATAGCTATTGTCTGTTTGTTTATGTTTTATACAAGCTGGGTATAGTAAATATCACCAGTAGAAAATACTGTCCTGATTCAAGCTTTAATGGCAATAACAAATTCTACCACTATTTCACAATACCCCGATATTATGGGTTTGAAAACAAAAGTGAACAACAAAACAAATACACGAATAAAGAAGCACCCATTGTTAGATAAAATTCCAGCTGAAAATAATTATGATCCAAACATCACTGTCTTGTTAATAATAGTTACTGCCATGGGAATATTATTAAAAAATTTATGACATTTGATGCTACCATTAATGCTGCAGTTTATGGTTCTTATTACAGTGGTCGTATGGTGTGACTTGCTGGGAGATATTTAGTCTTGGAAGAACTCCTTATCCTACCATTCCCAACCCCGACATGATAGAATATCTGGAAAACGGTGGAAGACTCAGGCAGCCTATTCTGTGTCCAAATGCAGTGTAAGCATTCTTAAGGAGTTTATGGTCGGAACACTTAATATGAAGGTGAAAAAATCTCTTAGCCCCAGTGCACTTGACTACATAACGTTTATTGCATTAGTGCTCAACTTTATGTCTCTACATTAATTTATACGAAAAAATCAAAGAAACAAACAATACATATATCAGATTTGTAATTACTATTATACTGCTACTACCATAGAAGCGGGTTGTTAAGTGTCCATTTTTTGTTAAGTGCCCACTCTTTGTTAAGCATCCATTTTCTTCCCCGCATTAAGCACTCTATTGTAGCCTCAGTTTTTTGTTTACCATTTGCTATTACCTTACCGTTTGGAGTTATAAGTGGGGACGCTTAACAACCCACATTTACGGTTGTTACTATACTAACATATTGGTATAAAACACACCCCCACACCCTGCCTTGTGATTTACAATATTTGTCAGCGAGTAATTACCCGATTTGAGGAGGGTTTAACAGTTCAAACAGCTCTAGTATTACCCTATTGAAATAATGTTTAAAAAGATGAGGTAATCGGTAGTGGTATTGGTCAGTTTTGCGGAATTAATGGGCAGTACATGATAACTACATCTCGTTATGTGACACATTTTCTAATCCGTCAGTAACTTTCAGAATAGCTAATAGAATTGACACTATCTTTCTACATCAGTGCATGAACTGAATAAGTGTAGATGAATATTAATCAATTAATAATAACAAATATTAGATATGATGTAATCAGCAAATGCTGGAGGGACAAGCCGCATGAGAGGCCCAATTTCTCTGAACTACAATGGTCACTGAAGATCTGTGTGAGTGAATTGAAGTCTGATAGTTCCAGTGAGCAAATGCAAGCTGTCCCAGAGGAAGGTCAAGAATATCTGGAGGTTTTGTAACATCTCGAATACAATTCGATCAAATGTATATTGCTTCAGCATAAACAATTTGCTTAAAGAAAATTGTTGTTCTATTTTTGTCAAAATTTGTTTTTTTTTGTTCTTAGTTTTGTGCAATTGATGTGTGCGTGTGTATACTCAATTGGTTAGAAGATAATACCAATTGTCTCTGTTCATCAACAAATAATATATTTATTGGTAACACAGACACGATACCACCAACATCCCAGTTTTTGGACTCTAATTTTAAAACCTCAGTCTTTGGTTTATATAGCTATAGACAGACTGTCACAATGTTTACTGTACCTTGTAGAATGAACAAGCTCATGTTTATTGTATTTACAATGCGATATCTGGCCGAGACACTGTCAAGCTAATCATAGCTATTTTTCATGTCTATAAAGTGTTCATTATTGCCATAAAAACAAAAAAAAAACCCAAACAAAAACAACAATGCTATAAGTCATTGGAGTACTTAGTAATACCACATGAAACTCATAAAAACTATTAGATGTGTATGTATTCATCAACAGACTCTTCTGAAGATAAATTGCACTATAACCAAACTCTGAATAAACTCAAACATATCTCACTGAAATGAAGTGCATACTCAATTTTTTGTAACGTGAAGAATTTGTATCACACGTCTGAGAGAAGGGCTGTACAATAAAAGCTAAATAATAAAAAACAAACAAACAAAAAACAACAACAAAAAACCGAAACCGAAACCAAAAAACAACTAAACAAACAAAACAAAAAATGGACTAAATAGACGTAAATGTAATTGCTACATGCAACCATATTTAATTATAACCCTCAAAAGGAACTTGTCATATTTGAACTTAAGTATTTTGCTGATTAAATCCAACCCTAAATTAAATTGAAGCTATAGAAGGTATATGAGTTAATGTGTCGAAATTAGTGAAATGATTGTGATTTAAAGAGAAGAAACCATATACCAACACAATGCAAGTACTTGAAGACTTGATCCCAGATTGTATATGTAGAGTATTCCAAAAAACACACCAACAAGTTTTGATTGCGTGAGAGGGTTACAGTACTGAGTTCGTCAGTCAGTCAGTAATTCTGTCACACAAAAAATAGCGGATCTCGAAAACGGCGAATTCCCGAAGATTCAAACAGGCATCAAAATGTTGCATTAGGAGAAAGTCTCTTTAAAGTGCCAGAGTTTTTTGCTTTGATTTTTTCCAGAAAGCTAGTTATTTCCCCCCATACAATAGTAAGCTATTGTTGGTAACGCCACTTATTGTCACATCGTTCTCACGTGAGCAAATAATTTCTTGCTGCCCGCTGTAGTTTTGCTTTATATTCTCGTTGGTTTACCCAGTCCTGGAATCGGAGTTCTCTGTTGAAACTACCTAGTAGGTGAGTGTCTCTTGCGTGTTTAACTTTCCTTATGAAGACGGCATTTACGTCTTCTACCATTTACGGCATTTACCTCTTCTTCTACCGTTTCATTGCACGAGCTATAATCGATTTGCACGCGCTACACATACCGACTTGCAGCAGCTACACAGACATATTGATACTACACCAAGTAAAACACTCTTGGAATATTTGCAATGCTAGCTCGCTACTTATAAGAACGATGAGGGTTCGCATTACAAATGTGTTTATTCTGGCTTTATTTCTGAAAGGTTAGTGATGCTTTTAGCTTAGTATTGTAATGGGGATCATTCAAGTCATGATGAACAATATGTGTTGCAGGAGTAATGCAATTCAGTATTGTCATAAGAATCTATTAAAAAAAATCTCTAGAACAAGTTCGGTTAAATTCAGTTTAGATTTGATTACCCTTCTTAATTGCAAAATTAAGCACTTATTGAATAATGTTCATACTAAATTGATAAAAGTTTATCATAATCAGCCACTACTGCTGGGAGAGTGCACACTATTAAGGGTTATAATACAGGATAAACTATACGTTTAATTACAAGAAATAACTTACAAATTGATACATACTTTTTTTTGTAAGATAAAAAATAATTGAATATTACGATACCGTTTAATAGATTTATATAAAAAATATTCACATAATGTTTGGTGTAAGGGTTTGGGGTAGATTGACTATATTAAAAAACTTTATGTATTTTTGTATCAGAATAGCATTTCATCTACACTTAGAGCTTTTATATTACTCATATTATCAACAATCTCTTGATTTAGTGTACTTCCTATACCACTCAGCAGAAAGACAGGCAACATTTTTTATTTTGCAAGAAATTAGGTCCAATCTATTACTCAAGGCATACTATGTAAAAGTTGAAGTTTCCCACTGCAGTGAAAACACAAATTATATATTAATAAAAATGTGTATGCAGAAGAATATTTTTTTCATATCATAGATGTAATCATTCATAATGTACCCATTATGTTGTGTTCTTCGTAGGTGCTACAGAAATACATTGCATAGAAATATCAGTGACATCATTTCCTGACTTACAATTCAGGGAACATAAGAGTATTGTAGAGGGATCAGTTCTCTGGCTCTATTGTGAGGTCAACTCAATATCTAGTACTCTGTCAGTGACTTGGAATAAAAATGGAGGACAACTAGTACAAGATGTTCCTCATATTCGTTTAAGAACTACAAACACCTCCTCCTCCACTATCTTACTACTAGTGATAGATAATGTAGTGTCTTCTGATGCTGGTGTCTATCAGTGTACTGCTAGGGATGGACAAGACTATGTTAGTGAAAATAACTTCACTATGACAGGTACTGTTTTAATAATTTAACAATTTTACATATTTTTTGTTTCAGTTTTATATTCCAGAACACCTGGAATATTGAAGATTACATCTCAAGATCCCCTCACAACTGGACTTAATGCAAACAGAACAGGGACTCATAGTGGGCGTAGTATTTCATTATCCTTCACTGCAGGTCATGTTGGAGATATTGAAATGAATTATTCAATTCCTGCTGTGCAATGGCTGAAAGATGGGAATTCATATGCTTTTACTGTTGTAGGTACAGATGGTCAATTTAGGTCTACTCTCTCATTTACATTTACTACTTCTGATGCTGGTGTATATTAGTGCATTTTTATTGATAACAATTCACAAATTTATGGCTCTTTTCCACTCAGAATTGATACTGGTAAGTGTGATTATGTATACACAAACTATCACTTAACATTATAAGAAAACTCATACTAGCAATATATCAAATGAAAATATAAATATTAGTCTATCTGGCAACAGTTTTTCACTTTCTTTTCAAATAACCGTGTTATCACTCTCTGATTCATTTATGTTGTTATATTTAATAATGTTATTCCTTAGTATAATAGTGTTCAAATTTTAGACCAATATAAATTAATGCATTATATTCTATTAATCATAGTATGAATGAGTAATATTTAAAAGAAGTACAATGTCATAATGGAATTAAATATTAATTGGCGAGCGAGCGAAGCGAGCGAGACACTATCAGGGGTAACTCAATCGAGATTTCGCTATATTTATTGGCGAGCGAGCGTAGCGAGCGAGACACTTACAGGGGTAACACAATCGAAAATCGGGGATGTTTGTTTATTTATTTATTTATTTATATATATGGACGTACGTATGTCATTTCGTACTTTGACCCTCGCGTTTTGGTGTTAGTTATGTGGTCGACCCCGTCCCAAATTGCACTAAACAGAATCCTCTGGTTTATCGATCAGTACCCGTATCACCCTAGAAATTGAATTGTTTACCGTTTGAATTCTTTTGCGGGTGCAGTTTTTCTATTCGAGTTAGTGGCGGTGGTAAGTCAATGCGCTCTTTGTCATGGTTATAAGCCGTGCGCAACAGTATTTACTTGAAAATACATTGTCCACTAGACTACTGCGAAGGTAAGTCTGTGTAGGTGCATGTCCAGTTGTGTCAAAGCATTGTGTGTTACAACCACTACTTAGCTAAAGAATATCACAAAGAAAACTTTTAAATAACGTGTATTGTCTTGTTGTTGTTTTTTTCCTTCAATTCAAGCAGTTACAGAGAGTTGTTACTATGGCACTGAAATCCCTTTACCCTTGTATGCTAAATTTAAAAACTGGACCTTATCAGTGCTTCAGTGTTAGAAGTCAAAATCATTCATATAAAAATAGTATAGTCTCCGCTCGCCATTTGTGCTCAAGCACACCACTAGTTATTTATTTATCTGTTTTATGGGGTAACGTGAGACCTCTGTTTTCGCCCGCTCTTAATTACGTAAGTTAGGTACAGCGTTCACAGTTCCCGTATTTTTCAATTAACGAGCTCTGAGAATCCTTAGTGGCGGGGTGGGAAAGTCAATGCGCTCTTTGTCATGGCTATAAGCTTGCGCAACAGTATTTACTTGAAAATACATTGTCCACTAGACTACTGCGAAGGTAAGTCTGTGTAGGTGCATGTCAGTTGTGTTCAAAGCATTGTGTGTTACAACCACTACTTAGCTAAAGAATATCACAAAGAAAGAAAACTTTTAAAATAACGTATATTGTTTTGTTGTTGTTGTTTTCCTTCCAAGCAGTTGCAGAGAGTTGTTACTATGGCACTGAAATCCCTTTACCTTGTATGCTAAATTTAAAAACTGGACCTTATTTTCAGTAGCTTCAGTGTTAGAAGTCAAAATCATTAATAGTATAGTTTTAGGCTCGCTCGCCATTTGTGCTCAAGCACACCACTAGTTACCTCTAATATCAAATTTAAGTTTGGCGAGCGAGCGTAGCGAGCGAGACACTTACAGGGGTAACACAATCGAAAATCGGGGATGTTTGTTTATTGGCGAGCGAGCGAAGCGAGCGAGACACTATCAGGGGTAACTCAATCGAGATTTCGCTATATTTATTTATTTATCTGTTTATGGGGTACGTGAGCCTCTGTTTTAGCCCGCGCTTCTAATTACGTAAGTTAGGTAAAGCGTTCACAGTTCAGTATTTTCAATAACGAGCGCGGAGCATCCTGCTGCACTGCCTTACGCAACTCAGTTTCAACCAAAACGTTTATAGCTACTCTCTTCTTGAAACAATTGTGAAGTCTTTGTCAAGCTGCGCTTCTTTGCCACTGCTTTCTAAGTTTATTCAGGTAATTCTGTTATTGTTAACTCAGCTAAGAGCTTGTTGTCAACAGTGACTGGTAAATTCAAATAGTCAGAATGACTCAAATTTGGTACTACGGAAGTTACTACTGCTCAAGAAAATGAGGTAAGAAAGTAATTTTGTATTTGTGTGCTAAAATTGATTGTCTTTTGTTTATGTAGCTGAGAGCTTGTTGTCAAGAATTCGAGGTAATTCAGATGGTCAAAGTAACTTCAATTTGATATTACAGAAGTTATCAATACTCAAGAATGAGGTAAGTAGTAATTCCATATTTGTTGGCTAAAATTACAAATAATAACACTGTTTTATTTTTTATCGTAGCTGAGAGCTTGTTCAAGAGTCACTGGTGATTGAGATTATCAGAATGGTTGATGTTTGATACTACAAAAGTTACCATTAATCAGGTAAGAGAGTGATTTTGTATTTGTTTGCTGAAATCTAATGTCATAACTGCTATTATAGTGTTTGCATGAAGTAAGCTAAAAAGAGTAACATTTTATGTTACCTAACTATCAGGCTCGCTCGCCATTTGTGCTCAAGCACACCACTAGTTTATTTATTTATTTATTTGTATATATGTTTGGACGTACGTATGTCATTTTGTACTTTGACCCTCGCGTTTTTGTGTTAGTTATGTGGTCGACCCCGTCCCAAATTGCACTAAACAGAATCCTCTGGTTTATCGATCAGTACCCGTATCACCCTAGAAATTGAATTGTTTACCGTTTGAATTCTTTTGCGGGTGCAGTTTTTCTATTCGAGTTAGTGGCGGTGGTAAGTCAATGCGCTCTTTGTCATGGTTATAAGCCGTGCGCAACAGTATTTACTTGAAAATACATTGTCCACTAGACTACTGCGACGGTAAGTCTGTGTAGGTGCATGTCCAGTTGTGTCAAAGCATTGTGTGTTACAACCACTACTTAGCTAAAGAATATCACAAAGAAAACTTTTAAATAACGTGTATTGTCTTGTTGTTGTTTTTTCCCTTCAATTCAAGCAGTTGCAGAGAGTTGTTACTATGGCACTGAACCCTTTACCCTTGTATGCTAAATTTAAAAACTCGACCTTATCAGTAGCTTCAGTGTTAGAAGTCAAAATCATTCATATAAAAATAGTATAGTCTCGCTCGCCATTTGTGCTCAAGCACACCACTAGTTTATTTATTTATCTGTTTATGGGGTACGTGAGACCTCTGTTTTCGCCCGCGCTTCTAATTACGTAAGTTAGGTACAGCGTTCACAGTTCCCGTATTTTTCAATTAACGAGCTCTGAGAATCCTTAGTGGCGGTGGTAAGTCAATGCGCTCTTTGTCATGGCTATAAGCTGTGCGCAACAGTATTTACTTGAAAATACATTGTCCACTAGACTACTGCGAAGGTAAGTCTGTGTAGGTGCATGTCCAGTTGTGTCAAAGCATTGTGTGTTACAACCACTTAGCTAAAGAATATCACAAAGAAAACTTTTAAATAACGTATATTGTTTTGTTGTTGTTGTTTTCCTTCCAAGCAGTTGCAGAGAGTTGTTACTATGGCACTGAAATCCCTTTACCTTGTATGCTAAATTTAAAAACTGGACCTTATTTTCAGTAGCTTCAGTGTTAGAAGTCAAAATCATTCATATAAAAATAGTATAGTCTTTAGGCTCGCTCGCCATTTGTGCTCAAGCACACCACTAGTTACTCTCTAATATCAAATTTAATGTTTTTTAGTGAGACAATTGTTATTTTAATTATAATTGTTGTAACAATTAGAATAGAAATTAGTTTTTTAGGTGACACTGAGCTATAGATAGTGTGGTTGCAGACTCAAGCCTTATATCCAGCATAGACAGGAATTGGTAGTTTATGATGCTGCCACCAAGACTCTCTCGGTAGCTAAGTCTATTGCGCTCCCAGTAGCATTATTCAATGATCAAAAGTGTTTTAATTCCATTGACTATAGGACACACAAGGTAAGAAATACACAGGACCAGAAGAGTAAAGAATCTGACTACAAGATAATGACACAGTTTTATATGCTCATGGATATTTCCAAATGGAGAACACCAATGCTGGGTGTGCTCACAAAAATATCATGCTAAAAATAACATATTATAGTAGTGCAGTGTAATGTACTTCTATTTTAAATGTATATTCATCGCATGTTCCTCTCCTTTGACTTTTTCTTCTTCCTCTCTGGCTCTTCTCTCTCATCCTTTCCATCTGTCCATCATTCATGGCCCTTTTGACAAAGGGCAGACCCACAGATAATAATACTTGTTTCTCTCACTTTAATATAGTAAGTCATAGATGAAATCTTTTTCTGCAGCCTTGGCCACACTTTTAACTTATACAAGATTTTTTCTTTGATTAAAGCCAGAAATGTTTGGTACATTTTGATGGGCTTATTCTTAAGATAATGTGCTTTGTACTCAAATCTATTTTAGGAAATGTTACTATTCCTACAAGGGTATCACCACAAGTGGTATTTCATACTATACCCAATAAATTAGTATTGGTAGTATCTAGTGAGGGAGAATATGATAACATTGTTTGGAACAGAGATGCTGCAACATTGGGTTCAAGTTTATCAGCTCCTGCCAAACTCAGTGAATTTACTAACTTTTTTGAAATATTTGTTTGTGAACCAACTACTACATCTGATTATGCTATTTATAATATCTTCTATTCTGGAGCTGCAGGAATAGGAATTACAATTGCAGTTGTCTCCCCAGGTAAATTTGCACTTTCATTTACACTTTATTAACTTTACATTTTAGTAACATAAATAGTATTACCTACCACCACAACTGGACAAGCAGAGAAGTTATCAGTTCTAGAAGGAGGTAACATCAACGTCTCTTGCTATTCTACTGGAGGACTAGTACCAGTTATCACATGGACTCTTAATAATCACAGCACTGAATATAGCCAAACAGATCATCTGTTAATCTTGTTACTATTGGTAACATAAATTCTGCACTGCACATAGCAGATGCCCAGAATCCTACACATGATGGTGTATACACATGCACTTGAAGGAATACTGCATCAGATTCTCATAATACCAGTAGTGTTAATATCTCACTTATGATAAAAGGTAATTGAATCCTTATTATGTTGTACTGGTCTATATTTAAAAATTGTAATCATCAATATATAGTACTTATTACATGAGTCAGAGTTTGATATGGTGAAATATTTCATGAGCATGCTAATTTATTTTCAAGAGCCAGAAGCAAGTGAAAATAAAGCCTGAGAGTGAAATATCTTGCCATATCACTTTGACAAGTGTAATAAGTTGTTTATTCCATGCTAGATATTTTCACTGAAGTAGTTTGTTGGTAACTCTTGATATAAAGTTTGACATAAAACTTTCTAGGGGCTCCCTACAGATATTTTAGCAGCTACTTAAACCTGGTTGGGTAGGCTCCACTGGAGTAAAATAGCTGTAAAACCCTGAAAACTGATAAGCCAGGCCAGGTTGCTATAACTACTATGGTAATGAGCTTGCTCAATACAGCCTTGAGATAACACTATGTGATATTTTGAGTTATCTCACGTTCATGTACCTAAAGGTAGCATTGTGAAGGTATAGCTCAGAATAAATTATATTATAACATGTAAGTATAAGACATTACTTTCCTTCATGCTATGTGTAATGTACTGCGTTAATTGTATTAATTACTAGTCATCAAAATACAGAGGTCTACTATTTATTCAAGTATTCATCCTGAGATATAATTGAGTTTATGAGTATAGCTAAATTATTTTCAATTTCATCTAGATTTGGTTAAAAATTATATGCGTATAGTAATTATCATTAATAATTATTTGATGTATAATAAAGTTAAATAAACACCTTTATTATACAAATGAATGTTACATGATTGAACGATATGTGATATATTAAAAAAAAATTGTACCATTCCATCTTAATTTAACAACAAGTATTGTTTGAGATGAAAATATAATATAAAGCATTATAAATAGGAACATAGTCATATGGACAATATGAGCTGAAACATTTGAATAGTGACACTATAGGGCCTGCTGGATTATGTTTTATATATTTTTTTATTATTCTTTTTTTTAATTTTTATTATTAAAAAAAATGTGTTATTACTCCAAAAGAGTTATTCCATATTTTTTCTCATTATTCTTAAAATAGATGTAAGTAAAAACAATTGCAGCATAATAAATTGTATAATTATGAAATGAATGAGTGAAACTATTGGTCTCTCTTACCTTCATACTGAATTATTCAAAATAGATGATTCAATATTACTGGCTAACCTTTCGGTAAAAACCTTAAATGTCCTCATAAACAAGGTTCAATGAATAGAGAAAACATGCTCTGCTGCAGCTGACAAAAAGTTTAATTATGAGAAACCTTATCCGACATCTTACGGAAAATGTGGATTTTGAATTTTATGCTCAGCAGTTTTTCCCAATAAATGTATTTGTTGATGCGGGTTCTGACACTGAAAGTATCCAATGTGAATCCTGAATTAGAGAAAGTCCTGAGTGTATGTATTAGAAGCTAGAATATATAACTCTTATGGGTTGTAAGTCCACTGACAAGTTACACTGTCTCCACACACACACAGAATTAGATATATTGGTTAGACAAGTTTGATATAGAATAGTAGACCACAAGCACTAGAGCTAATGACCACTAAATACAAGAGTCAAGTGACCACAAGTATGAGATGATAACTTAAAGTGATAACAAAACAGCTAACATGGAAATAGCTGGAAAGCATGGCTAACAACTGACCAATCAGCTGCCAGCACACACCATGAGCGGGGGAAGTAGTGGAAAGTGGTAGGACAACAACAGGAAATAATAAGATTAGAATACACAAAATAAAGTGAGCTAATATGAATGTTACACAGTGTTCAGTGGCCTGAACAGTATTGGATGGTTGGTAATAATTTCTTGTCAATTCTGATGCAGTATGTTAATTGAGTTGCTCAAGAAAAGAAGCCAGTTAACATGATTCTCCATGACTTGCTAACTCTGAATCTGAGCTGACTGCGCTCTCAGTTTCAAACTTTTCCTATGTTTGAAAACAATAACAGAGTAGCTAACACAAACCCAGCTGCTTTAACAAAGCGATGAAGAACTACTGTCTATCCACATTTGTATATGCTTATGTCCTTCCATTGTAATAGAAATGAAAAACAACAACAACCACTATTGATTTTCTTTTATAGTTATGGATTATTCCTTTTATTATTATTTTTATGACTTATCTAGAATTATTCCATTACGCAATTTCATGTCTATTATTTCAGAAAAAATGCTACCATAATCTAGAGGAGCATAAGATATCACTGTTCACACTCAGAATTGTGGCAAGTTCTTCCCTCAAACAAGATGATGCCAGCCTAGCTTACCAGATTACCATTTCCCAGATATTTACAGCTAACTTTATTTACAAAAAAATAACTTTTCAACTAGGTCAGCAACTACTAAAATAGTTGGGGAGTGTGGGAGCCTATAAATGAACTAACACTCAGAGTGTCACAGCCAATTAACTTTACTAGCTGAGTAACCGACTCAGCAACAAACATCAGCAGTAAAGATGTTTAACATATTATAGCTAATACACCACTTATTACAGTTAGCAAGGTGGTTGCTCAATTCGAGGTGAATAAATTTCATACCCACCTCCTAGAAAGTGAATAAGTAAACCATCCAATCAAAATAAGTTTTTGTGTGTTTCCTATATCCTCCTCCGTTTGGTCGGTAAGAGATTTACACTATCTCTGACCTTTGGCCCTCAGTTGTGTAAATCCCATACCAACCTGCACATCGTGGTGTAAATATTTCACCCTCTGGATGTATTTCACCTCCTCTGGCTCTTGAAAATAATATTAGTTTCAATTTGACTCATGTAATAAACATTATATACATGTAGTAATTCCAGAGGTCAGAGTAGAAGTGATTTCAAATAACAACACTGAAAATAAAACAGTCATTCTTATCTGCAACATAGTAAGAGGCAACCCAATGGATTATAGTTATGAATGGACATTCAATGGAACTGAATTAAACAGTAACAATTCTCATCTTATTTTAACAAACCTTACGATTTAGCAAACAGGAACATATTTCTGTATAGTGACTAATGAAGTTGGAACTGGAACAGGAAATGCTACACTCCTGTATAAAGATAATGACATTGGAATAGGGAATGGAACAGTTACTAGTGAAAATGAAAGTGAGTACATGTCTACAATTGAAAGTTTAAATTTTACTAAATTGAATTGAGATATTAATTAAAATTATACAATAAAATATATATTTTAATTTATTTGTTGCATTTCAGAAATTGCCTTGTAGCTATTATTGTCATAAAGTCAAAAAATATTTTGTAACACTTCATGAAACTTATAGTAGATGTAAATAATTTTTCACGAAAACTTTTCACAAGCAATATTATTTTCGCAAAAATGTAAATTTTACTACAAGTTCTTGAGTTAACATAACATTTATAGGCTCAGGATTACAATATTGATTTCTGCAGTAGTTTTGAACTTGAATTATTTATATAGCTGCATGATATTGTAATGTAATTGAAGAAATGATTGCCTAATTGCTTGAGGATATATAATATATGGTAGTATAGTTTCTGTATATAGTTGTAGCTGAAGATGAAATGTACATAGAGTTACTTAATTATTACGAAGTGTTGAAAACTTCCCTTTAAGTTGGCAAATTTTAATGACAAACAAGTTGAATACTGAGAGATAAGTCGAGTCTTTTGTCAATGTATGGTGAGTATTGCATTTTTTTCCGAGTGTTTTTAATAACAATGTTTGGATATTTCTGGTGTAGCTAGGTGTCAAGACTGCATCAGTGGAAATGAAAGCTTTCACTGATTTTATATAATATCTAACTCTGAACTAAGTGAAGCAAACATCATTGGAGACACTTGTCATTCTTTCTGATACTTAATTTTTTTTATTTTCGACTAGGAGAGTAATTGAAGTGTTAGCAACATCATTTATAGCAATGAAGGAAAAGAAAATATTTGTACAAAAAGTTTGACCTTATGATTAGTAGCTAAGACTAAAACTTTATAAGGATGCATTTTCAAAAGTAGCTAAAAGTTTTATATAACTAAACAAGTAATTTAGCATAATATGTAATAGTAAAAATCATATACTTAACAAATATACTAGAAAGCCTATATTTTGCCAAGGACTTTTTTAAAAAAATTATGTAGCCATGTATTTGAATTTAAGTGTAGAAGTCAATGAGCTATGTATGTTTTTAGTTATGGAGACAAAAAATTCCATTAATGAAATATTAGCAGGATCATTAGTTTCTTATTTGGTGGTCATCCTAGTTACTGTGATTGTTATTACACCAGTATTGTGTAAGTTTGAGAGCTTAGTGATTGTAATAAAATATTTTTTTAGTATATTTAGTAGGAAAATTTATTAATTGCATTAATTTTTCAAGTAAATATTTTTTAAAGGTACCAGCAATAAAATTAACATGATTGTTTATAAATTATTGACGTTATCATCTGGTGTTGTGACTTATATATTGAGGCTTAGTTATTGTGACTTATATTGAGGCTTAGTTAGTGTTGTATATACCGTTCTTTCTAATTTGCCCATTCGTTATTTTTTATTAATTGTTGACAATCTCTTATGACTATTAATTAGTTTTCATTAGTTTTTGAATAATTTTCAATAGTTTAATTTTAGTTTAGTTATTAAAAAAAAATCAAATAAGTTTAGTTAGTTTTAGTTAGTTTTAAGTATTGTTAAAATTGGTTATACTGTACTCAATTCATGAATTAAAGTAATATTGTTCTGTATAATTTATTCCCATGGCTTAATGCCGACTATGAGCTAGGCTGCTATTCAGAGAGTAAGCTAATATATCTGCTGATGATAACTCAGACTTTATCACTTGTGGTCTTCAGCTTGTGACAGGGAGATCAATTGACAGTTAGGATAGGTATAAGCTGTGGATTGCTAACC